>Ga0115005_10004205_pt1 | contig 11465 bp, 10 predicted proteins | sample ArcOceMetagenome_FD_87163 | JGI IMG/M metagenome (GOLD analysis project Ga0115005, IMG submission 87163) | Marine eukaryotic phytoplankton communities from Arctic Ocean - Arctic Ocean - Greenland ARC118M Metagenome | ecosystem: Environmental > Aquatic > Marine > Oceanic | place: Arctic Ocean...
TAATCGTTTTTGATTTTCCGAAATGAGGTACTAAACGTGTTGCGATTTTGGTCGCTGTTTGAATGATGTCCATCTGATTTTGTTTTTATGATTAAAAAAGAAAACAAAATACAGGATTTTGAGGAGAATTGAAAGTTTTCCTCAATGCCGATACCCTTTCCAAGTCCCACCATAGCGATAAAAATCCTGCTGTTTATAATGGAGGCAGCAAGCTTCGCAGACGAAAACCCATATTTTTCCTTTTTGAAATTGAATGCGATATAAAGTCGTATGTGCTGTTTTGCAGCGATGACATATTTTAGTTTTCATAATTTATAATTTCAAAATATTACTGCACAAGTTCCCCGAAATACGCCTCATAAACCCGTTGTAATTCATCAGGTAAACCCCATAGTTCCTGAGTCAAAATCACAATTTCTTTGCAGCGAGGTTCAAATTCAGATTCCAGTCTTTCTTTAATAATCATTTTACAACATGTTTCAAAACTGCTGATTAAAGAACCGGCAAAAGTCTCACTATAATAGTCTCGTTCCACGACATACTTTGCCATCAATTCGGTTCGGTAAACCCAGAGTTCTACAACATCACTTTGATGAATGGCAATCTTTTTAAATTCTGCAATCACCTTTCGAGAGACACTACTTTTGGCTCTTCCAAAACCGTTTGGCTTGAAATATCCTTTTTTGATTTTAGCTTTGTATTGTTCGACGACTTTATCGGTCGTTGGACTCAGTTCCATTTCGTAATACTTCTTGACTTCCGGGAATTTGGTGTATAGCTTTTGTAACTCTTTGGCTAAGTCTCGTTCGTCTAAAGTATTGATGAACTTTATAAATATTCTTTTCATTGATTTTACTTTTATAACCTATTGGAATAGTTGACAATTTTCGTTGTTGACCGCATTTATTTATAAGACGAATGGATAGTATAAGATTATATGTTCATAGATTAGGAATAAAAAAACCGGCTATATCCATTTTTTTCATTAAACTCATGTTCCATTTACGTTTGTGTTTGCGTTTGAACGGTTTACCAAAAAATACCTTACAGAACCCGTTTCCTCTGATTCGAATTTATCATCCAATTCAAAGTCAAACTTTTCTAATAACTTTCGAGAACCAATATTATTACAATCCGTAATCGCATCAATCTCTTGAAAACCGAATGTATTAAACCCAATATCTAAGGTAAATTTCATTGTTTCGGACATAAAACCTCGCTGATGGAATTCTGGTAATAAACCATAACCGACCTCTGCACTTTCCGTTTCAAAATCGCAATTCCAAAGGCAAATCGTACCAATAATCGTATCGCTATTCTTCAAACACATTCCCCACGTTATCCATTTATTGGCTGCCGTACCATTTTCTACCATTTCAATAAAATCTTCCGCATCTTTTAGATTTTTTGCGACAGGAAGATTCAAGTATTTTAAAATAATTTCATCTGAACGCAGACGATAAATTTCGTTTCGATCAGTCATTCGTAATGGACGAAAATCTAAACGCTCGGAGGATAAAGATGGAAAGTTATTAAAAGTTGGTCGCTTCATATTATATGCATTGAAGTCAAATATAGAAATAAAGAGGATAATTCATTAATATTAAAACAGGATTACATAAAAAAAGCAAGATTGTAATATCCTTTACATTTACGAACCTTTTTTTAATCAACTATTCATTTTCTTTGCTGTTATATATTGATATTTATTAATAATAAAAAAGGAAAAAATATGATAATGAAATTAAGATTCGGATTGCCAATATTATTTATGTTCGTTTTTATGGTCAGTAGCTGTCAATCAACAAGTACAAATAGCAAAGCAGCAACGGAAACAGCGACGAAACAATATGTGAATACTTCAGGTATTACTTCAAATACACCTGAAAAATATCGTCCAGAAAAGAAAGAGTTAAGCAAAGCATATTTTGCATCAGGTTGTTTTTGGTGTGTAGAAGCCATTTACGAAAGTGTAAAAGGGGTGGAAGAAGTTATTTCTGGTTACTCGGGCGGACATACAAAAAATCCGACTTACGAATCCTCAAATACAGGTATAACAGGACATGCAGAAGCTATTGAAGTTTTTTATGATGCTTCAGTTGTGGATTTTGCGAGTTTAGTTGACGTATATTTTGGATCTCAAATTATTACGCAGGTAAATGGACAAGGAAATGATAAAGGTTCACAATATCGTTCGATTATTTTCTATCAAAATGACGAAGAAAAGGCGATTATTGATACTAAAGTAGCCGCACTAAATAAGGAATTGACATCGGAAAAAGTAGCTGCTGAAATAATGGAATTTCAAATGTTTTGGATAGCAGAAGCTTATCATCAAAATTATGAAAGATTGAATCCAAATCAAGGTTATATTCGTGCGGTTTCCGTACCTCGATTAAAGAAGTTTAAAGCGAGATTCCCGGAATTGATTAAAGACGAACATTAAAATACCTCCCGCAGATTTTACAAATCAACAAGTAGATTTTAATCTTTTTGTTTCAAATCTACGTTATTTGCGAAATCTACAGGAGCAACTCAAAATAAATGAAACTCAACATACAAGATACTTTTAATAAGGAATTATCGGCAGATGCGAACCGAAATAATGTACCTCGACAAGTCGAGCAGGCACATTTTTCATATGTAACACCAAGAAAACCAACTGCTCCAAAATTACTACACGTTTCCAAGGAAATGTTAGATAATATTGGTTTAACGGAAGAAACAGCAACGTCGGGAGCTTTCCTGGATATGGTTTCTGGTGCAGCAGTTTTAGAAAATACAGAACCGTTTGCGATGTGCTATGGCGGACATCAGTTTGGACATTGGGCAGGACAATTGGGCGATGGAAGGGCAATAAATTTATTTGAAATTGAACATAATGATAAACGTTGGGCATTACAACTGAAAGGTTCTGGTTCAACACCTTATTCTCGAACAGCAGATGGAAATGCAGTTTTACGTTCTTCGATTCGGGAACATTTGTGTAGTGAAGCCATGTATTCGTTAGGCGTTCCGACGACTCGTTCGTTATCGCTTTCGCTAACTGGCGACGATGTGTTGAGAGACATGTTGTATAATGGAAATTCAGAATTTGAAAAAGGGGCGGTGGTTTGTCGAGTTGCTCCGAGTTTTATTCGATTTGGTAATTTTCAAATATTTGCCGCCCGAAAAGATGTGGATAATTTACGAAAACTGACCGATTATACGATTCGTCATTTTTTTCCAAATATCGAAGTTGGAACAAAAGAAGGTTACATTGAATTTTTCAAAACTGTGTCAGAACGGACGCTGAAAATGATTATTGATTGGCAACGAGTTGGATTCGTTCACGGCGTAATGAATACCGATAATTTATCGATTCTCGGTTTGACGATTGACTTTGGTCCGTACGGCTGGTTGGAAGGTTACGATAAAGGTTGGACGCCGAATACGACCGATAATCAAAATCGTCGCTATCGTTATGGTCAACAAGTTGGCGTCGGTTTGTGGAATTTGTTTCAATTAGCAAACGCCCTGTATCCGTTGATTGAAGATGTAAAACCGATGGAAGCAATTTTGGATAATTATAAAACGGCTTTCGCCAAACAATACCCGGCGATGATGCGTCAGAAATTGGGTTTAATGACGACATTGGAAACGGATGAGCAACTAATTGCGACCTTAGAAAATAACTTGGAAATGGTCGAAACCGATATGACGATTTTCTTTAGAAATTTAAAAAATATCAATAAAAATACGATTATTGAGGATAATGATGATTTCTTAAATATGGTTCGAGATGCGTTTTATAATGAATCAGAATTGAACGCTAAACATTTGACTTCTTGGCGAGATTGGTTCGGTTTATATGTGTCAAGATTAGAAAAAGAAACGGCTACGAATGGCGAACGAAAAGCATTGATGGACTCCGCAAACCCGAAATATGTGTTGCGAAATTATATGGCTCAAATGGCAATTGATAAAGCAGATAATGGCGATAATACTTTGATCGACGAATTGCATGAGGTTTTGAAAAAGCCTTATGATGAACAACCTGAATATGAAAATTGGTTTGCAAAACGACCAGAGTGGGCGAGAAATAAAGTGGGTTGCTCGATGTTGTCTTGTAGTTCTTAAAAACTTCTATCATTACGGTGAATGCCGCAATCCGATAACGACAACAGCACAAAATTGTAAGAAGTTACTAATTTAAAAAGTACCACCATAAAACGCTGCCTTTGCCGTTGCCAGATTGCGGCATTCGACGCAATGACGGAAAAGGTCGGCTTTAATTGTAAAACATAAAGCACATTTTGGAAAAACAAATAATAGGTTTAGGAACTGCCGCAATTGGTCGTCCGCATTATATTAATATTCGTCAAGAAGCCGTTGCAGCATTTGATTTAGCCACATTCAAATCGAATGGAATTGCAGTTTTAGAAATGGCTTATCAACAAGGAATTCGATATTTTGATACGGCACCAAATTACGGCATTGCAGAAGAATTGGTATTAAATTGGGCGAAAGCCAAAGCCGATAAAACGATTGAAATAGCGACAAAATGGGGATATTCTTATACGGCAAACTTTGATATAAATGCGGAGGTACATGAGGTCAAATCACACCGTTTAGACAACTTAAATCGACAATGGAAATTCTCAAAAGGCTTATTACCAAACTTGTCAACCTACCAAATCCATTCAGCAACTTTCGAAACAAAGGTTTTGGAAAATAAAGCGATTTTGAATCGTTTGGCAGATTTGAAAGCAGAACATAATCTAAAAATTGCAATTACGACAACTGGTGATAATCAAGTGGAGGTATTGAAAAAAGCGATGGAAGTTATGGGGAATGGTTCGGGCTTATTTGATGCCTTTCAGGTAACTTATAATATATTCGATCAGAGTATCGCAACGATTGTAGCAGATTTGAAAGCAGCAAATAAACGATTGATTATCAAAGAAGCAATGGCAAATGGAAGGGTTTTTCCAAATGTTAGTTTTCCGAATTATGAGAAAATTTATACGGTTTTAAGTCAATTGGCAAACAAATATAATGTGGGAGTAGATGCCATTGCAATTCGGTTTATTGCGGATACAATTCAACCTTTTAAAGTCTTAAGTGGTGCAGCGATAAGTGAACATTTGATTGGCAATTTGAGCGCGAATGATTTTGAATTGACAAATAAAGAGATTGAATTGTTGAAAAGTTTTGCGGTTGAACCGAACGTTTATTGGAAGGAAAGAAAAAAATTAGGTTGGAGTTAAATAATTAAACCGTGTCAGCTTTGAAAACTGATACGGTTTCTGACGAATTAGAAATTACGAATTACAAAAAATCAAAATTATATCATTCTAATTGGTATTTTCAAATCCATTAAAGGGCAGTAATACCGTTAATATGTACTTTCGGAATTTATACTAAAGAATATAATTATCTTCGTAGAATGAAGAAGGAATTGATAGATAATAACGTAGAAATAAATAAACCTCAACCGATAGAGTCCGGAGTTGAGTTTACCTATTTTAATCAGAAAACAGATATTCAAGAAACGATTGACACCTTACTTTTAGGGAAATACGTTTTGATAGAAGGCTTTTATAGCAATGGTTTGAACCTTTTAAATGCCTTACAAGCTTATCTCAAAGAGAAACATACAAATGAAAGTTTTAAGGCACAAAGAGCATTTCGAGCGGAATATAAAGCCTTATCAAATCTTGTATTAATAAAAATTAAGGCACACAGATTAACGGTCAAAAAAGCACCGTCGATAGGATGGATAGAAAATTTATATCCTGACGCATCTGATTTCCTCCTCCCCTTTCCTCAAGTTCAAGGTTTAAATAGTGCTTGGCAATGGTATATTAATGGCGTCAAAATTCCTGTTTTAAGGAATAAGATTCATCCGTATTATGGTGTTTATTTTCCAACTCGTTTTGAACATTTACAGCTTTTTGATAAATGGTTAAAAAGTTATAAAGGTGCAAAGAAAACAGCAATTGATATTGGTATAGGAAGTGGTATTCTTTCTTTACAACTGATGAAATATGGCTTTCAGAAATCCTATGGTACCGATGTAAATCCGAATGCAATTGTCGGATTACAAGAATCTATGAAAGGAACAAAGTTGGCTTTAAAAATAGAGCTTGCTTACGGTCATTTATTCGCTAAATGGGAAAAACAAACAGAACTGATTGTCTTTAATCCGCCCTGGTTGCCAGCATCACATGAGTTGAATAGGCTTGATGAAGCCATTTATTACAATGATGAACTCTTTCCAGAATTTTTTGAAGAAGCGAAAAAAAGGTTGTTACCAGAAGGTAGGATTATACTCTTGTTCTCTAATTTAGGTCAGATAACAAATGTTACTGAAGAACATCCAATAGAAGACGAACTTTTGAATGGAAATCGTTTTGAGTTAGATAGATGCCTCAAAAAATCAGTAATAAAAGCATCTACAAAAACAAAAAGAAATCAACATTGGCGTGAAACGGAAGAAGTCGAATTGTGGGTTTTGAAGCATAAGTAGTGTATAAATGAGGTATAAATACTCGAATATATTTAAACAAATATTAAAACTTGCTTCTATTTGAGGGCAAGCGTACCAAAAAAAATTCCTATCAAAAAGGTAATTTGTGAGTAGAATCTGGCTTTGCCAACGCCAAAAAATCGTTGGTAGAGCTAATTTTAGATGTAAAATATTCTGGCACCTCTGCCCTTTTTTTATTTTCACGCCCCTATATTATTGTTGTTCTAAGTGACCACTGAATGAAAAAAACTTATATTCAAAGAATCGTAAACAAGCATGATAGAATTATATCTAAAAACCAATGAAGTAAAAAAAATAAATTCAATAAGTGAAATTAATTATCAAGCTAAGGATATATTTAATATTCGTATAATCGATTCTACTGAAAAAGTGCTAAAGGAGATTTCCGATAAATTTGATATTGATCTATCAATTTTTAATCAAAAAGAGGATATTGAAATAAGTTCTCATTACTTAAAATCAACCAACCAATTATCGTTTAATTTTTCAATCCCTAACTATAATTCGGATACACTTTTTAAAGAGGAAGAAATATTCATAATAATCAAAAAGCAAGTTGTTTTCTACTTTTTGTCTTCAAATATTGATGACAATTTTGTAAAATTAACGAAAACAAGATATGACTTTACAAGTATAAATTTCAATTCTCATTTAGAACATTTTGTATTTCAAATAGGAATAATTTCAGATTATTATGCAGATTTAACAGAAATCATATCCAAAAGAGTAAAGCAGTTTTATGAGGATATTTTAAACTCGAAAGCGTTTATTTCAGAAGACTTAGACTTAATCATGATTTTAAATTTTAATAACCTTTTGATAAAGGAATCTATAAGTAATTTTCAAAGAATCCTTCACTTACTCATCCAAAATAAATTTGAGGAAAAGGCGATTACCAATAAAATAAATTTAGAGTTAGATGATATCGCAGTAATTTCAGATTATATTCAATTTAATTTTGACAGGCTTGATGATTTGAAAGAAAATATAAATAGTAAAATTGATTTAGAACAAAATAGCATATTTAGAACGCTAACTATTATAACCGTTTGTATCTCTTTACCAACACTTATTGCCGGAATATATGGCATGAATTTTAAGAATATTCCTGAATTAGAATGGCGGTTTGGATATCCAACAGCAGTTGGCTTAATGATAATCAGTTTTATAATTGCAGTAGTTTATTTTAAAATGAAGAAGTGGATTAAATAAATTTCTAAAAGAATCCGATAACGAATATCAACCGTGACACAAAGACTTAAAGTAACCCATATTATGTTTTTCATTTAATCAATTTCAAAAAAATTGATCTTAGGATTGTAAAAAAAGCCTTATCTTTTCGCTCCTTAATAACCTTACAAACCAATAGAATGAAAAAGATAAAATTTCCAACGGCACAAACAATCTTATTTGTCATCGCAGGATTAGTCGCACTTTTGACTTGGATTGTTCCATCAGGAAAATACGATAGCCTGACCTATAATAAGGAGACGGAGATGTTAGTCAGAAATAGTCAGGGCGAAAGCGAAGTACTACCGGCGACTCAAAAGACATTAGATGATTTGAGTATCAAAATTCCAATTAAGAATTTTACAAACGGTGGCATTAATAAACCGATTGGCATTCCAGACACTTACCACGAATTAAAAGCTCATCCTCAAGGTTTTGCAGCATTTATCAAATCACCTATTAAAGGAATTATTGCTGCAGCAGACATCATTTTTTTGGTGCTTATCATCGGGGGGTTGATTGGAATTATGAACCTTTCGGGCGCATTTGATGCAGGAATTGCGTCTTTGGCGAAGACACTTAAAGGTCGAGAGTTTCTATTGATTATTTTAGTGACCACTTTAATTGCAATTGGCGGGACAACATTTGGTCTGGCAGAAGAAACCATGGCATTTTTTCCAATTCTAATTCCCGTCTTTTTGGCGGCAGGATATGATGCAATTGTTGGTGTCGCTTGTATTTTTATTGGTTCGAGTATCGGAACGATGTGTTCTACGACAAATCCTTTTTCGAGTATTATTGCTTCGGATGCTGCAGGAATTAGCTGGACAACTGGTTTGGATGGTCGATTTTCGATGTTGATTATTTGTACGCTGATTTGTGTATTGTATATTCTTCGCTATGCGAAAAAGGTAAAATCGGACCCGAGAAAATCGATTGTGTTTGACCAAAAGAAACAATTAGAAGCGTTGTTTGGAGCGAAATCTTCGAATAAGAATTTGAAATTAACTGGTCGATTACGTTTAATTTTATTGGTATTTACCTCATGTTTTATCATTATGATTGCCGGTGTTTCGTTCTTTGAATGGTGGTTTGTGGAGATGACAACGACTTTCCTCGTTGGAGCGATTATTATCGGTTTTATCGCGCAATTGAAAGAAAATGATTTCATGGATGCCTTTACAAAAGGTGCCGCAGATTTATTGGGCGTTGCGTTTATTATTGGAATCGCACGAGGAATTACGGTGATTATGGATGATGGTTTGATTAGCGACACGATGCTTTATTATGCGAGTAGTGCAACTGAAGGGATGCATAAAGGTGTCTTTGTAAATGCGATGATGTTCATTTTTGGTGGTTTATCATTTTTTATTCCTTCGTCTTCTGGAATGGCTGTTTTAACTATGCCGATTATGGCTCCTCTGGCAGATACGGTTGGAATTGGACGAGAAACCATTGTGAATGCTTACCAATACGGAATGGGTTTATTTTACTTTATTAGTCCAACTGGATTAATTTTGGCTTCTTTGGCAATTGTAAAAATTGGTTTTGATAAATGGCTAAAATTTGTTTTGCCATTATTTTTTATCCTTTTAGCCGTAATTATGATTTTTCTCACAGTTACGGTTTATTGATATTCATTGAAAACCATGTCGATTTTTAAAATCGACATGGTTTAATAAAAAAGATGAGGTTATGATTGAGTGAGGTTCATTCGCAATACTTCCCATTTAATACTTAAAATACTACCACTCTACCACAATCTTCCCAAAATGTTGTCCAGTTTCCTGATAACGAAACGCAGCTGCCAGTTCCTCAAAACCAAAACTTCGATCGATAATCGGCTTAAAGTGGGCGACGTTAATCGCACGAACCATCGCTTCTTGTGACAAACGACAATCGACTGCGATTCCTGTCATTTTCAAATGTTTGAAAAATAATTTTGGAAACGTAATTTCGCCTTTTCGACCATTGCCCAAAATTCCGATGGCAATGATGCTTCCACCAATTTTTGCTGCTTCAATAGATTGTCCCATCGTCGAACCGCCACCGACATCCAGAACATGATCAACACCACCGCCAGACATTTTAAAGATTGTTTTCCCCCAGCGACTATCTTCTTTATAATTCACCACCGCGGTTACGCCCATTTGCTTTAAGCGTGCTGCTTTTGCAACCGAAGAAGTCGTTGCATAAACGGTCGCACCAGCTGCCAGAGCGATTTGTAAACCAAAAATCGACATGCCACCAGTTCCCTCTATCAAAACGGTATCGCCAGGTTGAATTCTACCTTCCGTCACCAAACCTCGCCAAGCCGTCAAAGCGGCACAAGGCAAAGTTGCCGCTTCTGCATAAGTGTAACCTTGCGGAATTTCAGTTACAGATTCGGCGGAAATACATGATTGTTCAATAATAAAACCGTTCACTGTTTCACCCGAAATAAAACGAGTTTTGTCCAAATTCGCTCGCCCATCTATCCAGTTTGGAAAAAACAAAGACATCACTTTATCCCCAACTTTCCACTTTGTCACACCTTCACCGATTCCAATAATTTCTCCTGCACCATCCGACATTGGCACTCGATTTTCAGGAACTGGAATTCCTCCAATAGCCACTAAATAATCATGAAAATTCAAAGAGGTGGCGTGCCATTTTACTAATATTTCACCTGCTTTCGGCATTGGATTTGGAGTTTCGACGATTTTCATATTATCTAATCCACCTCCATTTACTTGTATCGATTTCATATTTTTTTCTTTGTTCAAAAAAATCACTCTTTTGTATAAACCCTCCTTTGATTCCTCCCTTAAAAAAAAGGAAAGCCAGGCGATAAAATCTGGTAATATTGAAGTCTATCAGGAAGCTTTCTTCCTACTCTCCGTTTGCACAACAGGCGGACTTTTAAGAGAAGGGTTGAGAAAGCGTTCACACAAATGTGACCATATCACCTGACAAATGTGGTAATTCATTCAAGCTCATCAAGTTGAGTTTATTTTCAGAATATAAAAAAGTACTGAACGATGTATTGCGAATAGAAAAATTCATAGCCGCGACTTTCCGTTCCTCCCTTAAATTTAAGGCATCTGCAATAATCGCTGAAATCGTTCCTCCAGAAGTAAAAACGCCTACAGTTTCGCCTTTTTCCGTAGCATCTAATATCGTCGTCAAACCTTTAGTGACATTTTCTCGAAACATTTTCCACGATTCAAAACCTTCTACTTCTACCCTTCCTTCCGCCCATTCTTCAATAAAATATTGAGCCATTAATAAGCTATTTCGCTTTTGCAATGCTGGATTTTCATCAACTTCTGATTGTAATCGTCGCAATAATGGAACAGATAAAATGAGTTCCGGCAACGCTTTTTTAGTCGCCTGAAAGCCGTGATGTTCTTTCAGTTCGGGAAGTATAATCGGATTTGGCAACGTCAAATCTTTCTGTTTATACATTTCTCGAACAATATTCAACGTATGTTTTTGTCGCTCCAAAGGGCCAACAAAAATCCTATCAAAACGAACAGATTGTTCTGCAAAATGCTTTCCTAAAGCAGCCGATTGTTGTTCCCCTTTAAGTGATAATTTATCATAATTCACTGCACCATAAGATGCTTGAGCATGTCGAAAAAAGTAAATTTTACTCATATTGTTTATGGATTTTTGATCCTTTATATTTTTTTGCAAAATAGTGATTTATTGACTGAAACTA
>Ga0115005_10004206_pt1 | contig 11465 bp, 4 predicted proteins | sample ArcOceMetagenome_FD_87163 | JGI IMG/M metagenome (GOLD analysis project Ga0115005, IMG submission 87163) | Marine eukaryotic phytoplankton communities from Arctic Ocean - Arctic Ocean - Greenland ARC118M Metagenome | ecosystem: Environmental > Aquatic > Marine > Oceanic | place: Arctic Ocean...
CAGTCGAGTCGTTTCTGTGGGGGGCAACGACAGGTGTGCTTTTGTCTGGCGTGTCGTGCAAGCCAACGCTGGCAGTGGTGGGGGGACGTTTGGTTCTGAGAGTAAAAACTAGAAAATACATACATGTATTACATGAAATCTATCTGTGTACAGGTACTAGTTTCCGGGTAGTATTGATTGTTGGTATAACCCAAAAAGAATGAACAATTCCAAAAGTCAAAAAATCTTCATAATTTTTTTTTACCTTCGGTTACAAATAATAAATATATGTACTACATATATAAAATATACATACATGTACATTTGTATCGGTACCATGGTACATGAATGTATACATGGTATGATCTTTTATCTTTTTTTTTATATATAAAAAAATAATGCATGTTCCAAATTCACTACATGAACATGCTACACTCTAGAAACTACATAATTGGGCCTGGCAATATTTGATCAAACACAGCTCTGTTCAGCTGTATTAGTGTAACATTTCAGCAATCATTCTTGCATCACTTTCATTGGTATTCTTTTCTTGAACCAGTTCTTCGGTGTGTTCATCAATCAACACATTCAATCGTACTAATTGTGCATGCAAACGCTGCAGCCATGTCAATTCCACTAATCCATCCTCCGCTAATTCTCTTCGCAAACGATCCTCCTCCACACCACCCGCACCTATCACCTGAATTAAATCACGTAATGTAGCGATGGCATTGTTGGCCTGTTGAAGTGTAGTTTTACTAGGAATGGCTCCTCCTTCTCCCTCCGATCGTTCCAAATGACTAATGCTCTCTCCTCGTCCTCTTTTACCTTGACTGCTGCTGCTACTGCTGCTGCTGCCTGTTCTCAACGTTGATGTTGTTTCGTTTGCGTCTACCGGTACATCGACGTGTATGCTTCCAGCAGACGTATTGCCGGTAGCCTTCGTCGCAGGAGCAGCAGCAGCAGCAGCAGCAGCAGCAGTATCAACTTCACCCTTTGCCAGACGTCTTAAATGCAAAGCATTCTCTGTGCCAGTTTCAGCGACCATGCTACTAAACGCACTGCTGTCATTTTCGAGCAACGCAAGTGGTGTGTCATATTCAAGTACGTGCCCCCGATCGAGAACCAAGACACGATCACTGTCAATGATGGTGTTTAAACGATGTGCAATCGTCAATGTCGTGCAGTGTTTAAACGCTTCCCGAATTGTATTTTGAATCAATTGATCCGTCTCTACATCTACCGCCGCCGTTGCTTCGTCCAACACTAAAATTTTAGACCCCTTCAACAACGCACGTGCAAGGCAGAGCAGTTGACGTTGACCAACACTGAAATTACTACCACCTTGACCCACTTGCATGTCCAATCCTGAGATGCCTAAACCATGATTTTTGACGTACTCCTTCAAATGCGCTCGTTCCAAACTAAACCATAATTTACCGTCGTCGTATTCATTGAATGGGTCGAGATTAAATCGCACCGTACCACTGAACAGGACCGGTTCTTGTGGTATTATTGACACGGCACGTCTCAAATCATTCAACCCCATGTTGGCAATATCATGACCGTCAATACTGATTAATCCTTCGTCGCGCTCCATAATACGAAACAAGGTTAAAAAAAGACTGCTCTTGCCGGCACCGGTGCGTCCAACGATCCCGATTTTTTCATTTTCTTTGACATCAAACGTCAAACCAGTTAAAACGGGTTCTAAATCTTTGCGGTACCTTGCGACGACTTTTTCAAAACTTAGTTGACCTTTGTTGGGCCAATTGGATGGTGGTTTTTGTTCAATGGTCGACTCGTCGGGCAATTCGGATGGAACATTGGCGTACTCTCTCAATCGTTCAACCGAATTAAAACTGTTTTCAGCCAACGATAAAATTCGTACAACTAAATTCAATAGTCCAGTAATTCGTATCGCGTAACTCAATTGCAAACCAACTTGTGCTGGATCAATTTGTTTTGAACCAGCCACCACAAACACAGCACTGGCAAAAACAAGTAAACCTCCTAATACTTCCATTCTGATGCCCAACCAACGGTTTGCACTGAAAGAGGCTAAATTCATTCGTAAATGATTGTCAATTCTCAGCCTATTCATGGCTGACATTTCCTTTAATTTTTTGTACGCACGGATCGTTGACAGACCATTTAAACATTCTGAAAAGTGCGCGTACACGGGGGATCTCGTCACAGCATCCATTCTCTTCAACTCCCGGGAGCTGCGCTGAAAATAACGTTGGCAATAGACAAAAGCAAACAGGACGGGCACAAACGTCAACAACGTGTACGGCGTGGCTAATCCAATGACAATGAACGTAGACGTCAATTGTATCATACCACGAATGAGAAGACCCAATGCAAATTCCATCGTTTTATCCACATCGTTTTGATCTTTACTAAATCGGTTTAAAATTCTGCCCAATGGTGTTGCATGAAAAAAAGACATTGGAGCTCGCAGTAACGATGCGATCATCTTGGCATGCAACGTTTTTGCCGCAGCAAGCGCCGAATACGTCTGTACGTACGCTGATAGCAAAGTAAAGACAATGGCCGCAAATGAAAACCCGGCATAACCACCAACGTACGTTGCGATGTACCTGCTCGACCCCATACCTAAATTAAATTCATCGGCGGACCAAAAAGAAACCCAATAGGTCGCCGCCACATTTATCCCTTCCGTGAAAACATAAAGCAAAAACATGGTGATGAGCACACTTATACCACCCATCGCACGCCCATAGTCTAATACCACGCTCCATTTAATGGAACCTTTGTCCCGATGCTCTTTGGAGATCAAGGCACCCTTGCCGTTGCTGTTGCCGTTGCTGTTGCCGTTGCTGTTGCCGTTGCTGCTGGAAGGGGTGTTCTTTTTAGTTGTTGTTGCTGTCCCATCATTCTCGGCATCCTTCTTTGTCTCCTTTTCTTGTTGCGCTTCAATCTTTTCTTCGCCCTTGTTCTCTTCATCTTTTTCTGCTTCCTTGCCGTCCTTCGTCGTCGATGCATCGCTGATTCCTTCCATCATTGCCTGGAATTCTTCATTGTTGTCCAACAACCATGAATGGGTACCAATTCCACCAATCGTTCCATCATTCATCACAGCAACACGGTCGGATCCAGATACAAATTCAATTCGATTTGTGACCAACACAATGGTCTTTTCTTTCAGGGCACCACATATGCAATGTTCATAGATTTTCCGGGCAACTTTGGCATCCAAAGCAGACAAGGGGTCGTCAAACAAGTACACGTCGGCATCTGCGTACACTGCTCTGGCAATGGCCACTCTTTGACGTTGACCACCACTCAAATTAACACCCTTTTCCCCAATTTCTGTTGCATCACCGTCGGCCATTTGATCTAAATCGGAAGTCATTTGCGCAACATTCACGGCATGGTTGTACTTTTCAGCATCGTAGGGGAGACCAAATAAAATGTTCTCACGCAACGTATTGTTAAAAATCCAGCTTTCTTGAGGTACGTAGGCCACGTTGCCCTTCATTTTGACCGCCGCGGTGGAATGTTTCGTACCATTCAAACAAGTCAATTCATTCAACATGACACTGAGTAACGAACTTTTGCCGCTTCCGGTTCGTCCGACGACCGTCAACAATTCACCCTTGTTCACTGAAACGTTCAACGAATGCATGTCCGCATCTTCAGAATCCACATCCCAAGCAAACGATGCATTTTCATCAATATAAATGATTGGTGCATCGTTTGAATCGTCCTTGCCCTCGACCTCATCCTCACCCTCACCCTCGTGTGATTCTTGTGCTGGTACTGTGTCGGCTGTTAAAAAGTCTCGCAGACGTTCCAAAGAAACATTTGCACCCACCAAGCCCGCAATAATTTGTGGAACTTGAATTAATGGGTACCGCAAAATCCCAAACAGAGCAATGCTAGTAAAAGCTTTTTCAGCCGTTAAATCACCAATGGCAAGCGCGTACGTCGAGAATGCAACAATTGTCACACAAATGGGTACTGCACTGATCATGACCGTATTCCATGCACCTAAAAGTTTCGCCTTTTTCAATACTTTTAATTCCTCGTTTCTTGCATCATTAATTCGTGCACCCATACTTGCTTGCCAAGCATACATTTTTATGACGTTCATGGCACTCACCGCTTCGTTGGCATGCTTTAATCTCGTATCGGTCATTGTGGCCGTTTGTTTGTAATAGGCCCTTTGGTACTTGACAAATTTCCCTTGAATTGGAATAGAGACGACTAATAATAAAAACCCAAGTAAGGCAGCCCAACTGAGCTCATAGTACAACAAAACCATAGCTACAATGATACGCAATGGTGCTGACCAGATTGTGTTTAAGTTTTGACACGTTGATTGTAAATTTTCTGCGTCGGAACTAACTAAATTTGTCATTTTTCCAGTTGATCTACCCTTCCGACCACGTTGCGACAGTATCATCGCTTTGTCAAACACCGTCGATATCATCACACCCCGCACTTGCAAACCGGTGGTCATTACAATTTGAAAGTACTGTGCTTCTGCCAATGCACCGATTAACATGGCAAAATACATGAACACGGCCAATAAATATCCATTTATGATTGGTTGTGGTGTATCGGTGGTTTGTGAACGTACAAAAATTATTAAACTTTTCATTACGGCGGGGCCAACGAATTGACTTGCATCGTTGAATATTTTCAGGACTGTACCACGTAAATAATAGGTACCAAACGTTTGGTACAATGCACGTGTAAGGGATGGCAGTTCGTCCGTATGACTTGGTGCAGAAGGAGACGCCTTTTGTTTGGCGGCAGTGGTTGCGGCAGCTCTTTGTTTCTCCTTCTTCCAATGCATGATGAATTTCGAGGCAAGTACATCTGTTGTTTGATGTTTCGGCAATGTCCACATATCGGCATTTTCAAGGGGACGTTTAAAACCGAGTTTCATCAATGGTGTCATCCATGAAAAAAAAAGGAGAGAACAACAGGACGCGGACGTTTGTGGGTACGACTGACCATTTGATTCAATGGTTAAACCACCCGAAGTTGCATCCCCAAGATTCGATTGTAATAATTGTAATTCAATCGCCTCCTTGTTGTTGCTGGTGTTCACTTCTTGTTTGGATCGTACAAATTGTTTGTCGCCGGGCAAGTAACACAACGAGAGCAGTGACATGGCTGCGATAGCAGTGTATTGAATCAGGAACAAGATCTCAAAAAAGGACCACATGGTTGCCATTCCATTTTTACTTTTGAGTTCAATCAAGTAATACAATTTAATCGACATGCCCGCCAACACCAACAGTTGACCAAACGATAACAACGAACTTCCTTGTTTTTCAAACTTTTCACATGTTTCGCACAAAAAGACCATGCCTACTGTAAGCCACGTCACGATAAATATTGCAAACGTCAAGACCTCAAAGGGGTGCACCGTTGAATTCGTGGCTGCTTCAGAACCAGCTGATCCTGACAGTTGAAGAGCAGCCATTAGGGCAACCAAGAAAGACCCACTGGCGTGAAAATAATGTAAACCAAGGGTAGGTTGCAATAGTTTGTAATGGTAGAAGCGCGATGAACACATTTGGTACATTCGAGTGAGGCATAACAATACGAGAATCAAGTTGCAACTGCCAATGATCGCTATATCATTAAAACACGGTGAAAATTGACCAAGTGTGAAGGAAATGCCACGAATCGGTGAGGTGGTGGTGGTGTTGCTGATGCTGGTACTGTTCCACGTGGTATTGGTCGATGGTGGTGCGCCTAAAATTTTGTAGTCATCAATGGAACAGAAGGTTGAAATGAAGATGGAGTCTGCCATGATAATAAGGTGTTGAGAGAGACGTAAAAGATCGCCCTGTCCTCTTCCTTTTTTGTTGGATGCAAATCTGAGGCCACACACCACCACACGACCCCTTTTATTCTTAAATTGCATCTCGTCCGCGTCCTACGTCCTTTTCTGTTACTGCCATGTCTCTGTTCCTGCATGTCTCTGGTTCCTGTAACGAACAACGAACGAAACGTGTACACAACAACAAGATCATGGACCCGTTCCCCGTTATCGTTTGAATAAAACCCTCCAACTTATCCCTCCAACTTATAACTAAACATGCAATCATCGCCCACCCATTTCACTTGTCTTGCCTTCCTGTTTCTTTCTGGCACTTTCACTTCCTTCTTCACAAACCATGCCGCCGCCGCCGCCGCCACCGCCGCCGCCGCACCCTCAACCCATTACAACTACCTAAATTATGATCAAATTGTGTCATCCCTTCGTACATTGCAAACCAAGTACCCCAACACGGCCACTTTGTCCAACGCCCAAGAAACCTACCAAGTACCTTCGCCCGGCAAATGCGGTGACGCTCCTTGCAAACAATGGTATTTGACCCTCAACGACGACCAGAATCTCCCCGAAGTCTTTTTCTCCGGGGCCGTCCATGGCAATGAACGAGTGGGTCCCACTACAACGGTTGAACTGGTTCGTTTTTTATTGCCCTACAGCACTTCTAACGATCAACAACAACAACAACAACAACAACACAAGGAAGGCAAGGAAGGCCAGGCTTTGGCACGATGGTTGTCCAGACTGATCAATACTCGTTCCATCACCATTATGCCGACGGCCAACGCTTTGGGTTACTACCAAAACGTGCGTGAAGAAAACGATGTCGACCCCAATCGTGATTTTCCGTGGGGCGTGGCTCCGGAAGAATGCATGAAAACAACGGCTGCCCGTGCCTTGAACAGTTTGTGGCGGGAACATTTGTTTCAATTAAGTATTACTTTTCATGGTGGCATGCGTGCTTTTGCCTACGAATGGGGCAGCCCCAACTACAAAGACGCCAGTCCCGACGACGCTGCGCTGCAACCTTTGGGGCAGTATGCCGTCCGAGCTGCTGGTGTTGGGGATGGACGCCACGACGGCTATTATTACCCCGCCAGCTGGTTGAACCCTTTGGTCTACCCGGTCAAAGGTGGGATGGAGGACTGGGCGTACGCGGCCTCCTTCGATACAACCGGTTACAATGTACCGTGCCAACCTGCTGAATACGGTGGGTACCCAAAAGAAATGACCGTGTACGGCACAGATCAATTGCGAACCTTTAATTTTTTAGTGGAAACCGCGGACGATAAAACACCCGAAGAAACCATGTTGGGGTTACGGTTGTCGCAACCGTTGGACATTATGAACACAAAAAGCACGGACGAGGGGTTGGGTGGAGGCCATGTGCCACGAAACATGCGGTTGATGTTGTTTATGATTGATTTGGTGGAGCCTTACATTGAATGGTTTCATGTGGATGCCACTGATGATCCCATTGAACACGTGTTGGAACAAAAACAAGACATTTATCGCTGGGACGTTGGTGGTGCGTTGCGTGTGGATGACACGGCGTTGTTTGTGCTGCCCCGTTTGTCGTCGGACAAGTGCCCGGTCCATGCTCGCTTGTTGGACATGGCAAAAGCAACAAGAATGGACGTCACGGCGCCCAGTCGTGGCGATGAAGAGTTTGGTCAAACGATCTGGTCAAAGACGGAGGAGGGAAATGACAGTGACGGGAATGTGGTGCACTTTGTCGGTCGGTACAGTGCTGCCTTGACCACTTTGCCACCTGGAACCGCCTATGTTGTCGTGGCCGGTGCAAAAGTGGACCAAGCCTGGACCACCCCCACGCAAGCATATGAACCAACAGGAATGGCCCCACAATCACATGTGGTGCAAGCTCGAACCTCGGACACGTACCGTGCCGTGAATGGTCGAAGAAAGATCACGGGGCACGTGTGGTGGTATTCGACCCCTGTTTGTGTTGATTTGGACGGTGGTGGTGGTGGTGGTGGTGGTGGTGGTGGTGGTAGTGGTGGTGGTGGTGGTGGTGCAACAATGGAACGACAGAGAAAAAGTGACCAATTGAGAAGGAGCATGATGCGAGGAAACACATGGTTGACGAGAGTGTAAAAATGAATTTCATCAATTCAAGGGGGAATAAACTTTCCTGTCCCCGGTGTCTTATCTTATCCTTGAAACAGGAGCGGTAGGTAGAGGGTATACAGGGGTACAAAAAATACGGTTCTTCTTCTTCTTCTTCTTTATCCTGATCGAACAACATTAATGTCAGTAAAAAAAACCAGCACCAGCAGCAGCAGCAGCAGCAGCAGCAGCAGCAGCAGCAGCACGGCAACATGAAATAAAGAATACAATGAGTTCATCCAACGACGAACAACATTTGGGCCCCTTGGACATCAAGTCGGCCGCCTCCGACGTCCTGAAAGACATGATGGAAGACGTCCAACTGCTCGAAGAATTGGAATCCATACGACAAGTCACGCCGGTGGACATTATGAGTTGGTCCACCCACGTCCTGTCCATTTTCACGGCGCAAGCAGTGGCCCGAACGGCGACGGCACCGATTGAAAGGGTCCGTTTAATCATGCAAACGCAAGCCGTGTCCAAAGTGCCCAAATCGTCCTACATACAAGGCCTGTACCACGCTGCCTACCGCATCCCCGCCCGGCAAGGCTATCAATCGTTGTGGAGAGGCAACGGCACAAATGTCTTGCGAGCATTGCCCGGGTGTTTGATCCTGTTTTCCAATTCAAACGACCGGCACAAAGAAATTTTGTGTGGTGCGGGCATGGCGGAACGGAAATCATCGTTGGGCAAACGTGTGACTTTTGCTGGTTTTGCGGGTTTGTGCATGACCGCCGTCTCCTACCCTTTGGACGTCGTCCGAACCAGATTGACGGTCGACATGACCAACGGCACGACCACCAATGGTGGTCGTTACACCTCCATGAGCACGTGTCTCAAACGCATTGTCGCCGAAGAGGGGTGGCGTGCTTTGTACCGCGGTGTCAGTTTGTCTTTGATATCATCGGTACCCTACGCCACGGTGGCATTGACGTCGTACGATAATTTAAAGGGAAGGTACGAACGAGCCGCGGTGAAGGCCGCGGAAACTGGAAGTGGGTCGCAAGGGTCGTCGGACGTGTCCACGGCCGATCGATTGTTGGGGAAACATCGAAAACATTCCATCATGGCGGGGTCGATTTCATTCACTTTTGCCAGTGCAATGGTCTACCCAATCGATACGTTGAGAAGAAGATTGATTGTGGACGGTTCACCCGGGCATCACAGAAGGTTGTACGCGCCGGCCGATGGTGGCGGCGGCGGAGGTGGTGGTGGTGGTGGTGTGGAAATGAAAAGTACGTCCGCGACGACCTCCTCCCGTCCTTTTTCAACCCAAACTTTGGGCAGACAATCAAGTACTGGCGGCGTCGAATCCGTAGCTGAAAGTTGGAGTACAAGAGGACCAGAACCAGTACGAGCGGCGTTAAAAGTATGGTCGGAAGAAGGGATCTTTGGTTTTTACCGTGGTTTGGTACCTTCTTTGGTACGTGGCATGCCAAGGGCTGCGATCATGTTTTTTGTGTACGATGTGTTGAAAAGCACATTGAAACCCAATGAAAAACACATGCGACGCACCATCACTCGGCTTCGGAGAACCAGAGACGGGGGAAGCAACAAAGAGGGGACCAGTGGCAATGTTGGTGAGAGTGGGAGCAGTGTTGGTGAACAGTAGTACCCGGTCACAATGAATACAAAATAAAAATAGTTTCCGTGTCATTTCTTGGCCTTTTTCAAGACTCTTTCAGCCTCAAGCCCTCCGCTCGATAGAAAAGGAACCGGAAGACCGTGTTAGCGTGGATTACAACTGTGGTTTAGACCGTTAATCTAGAAGCCTGCTAAAAACAAACGGCAACAACGCCAGCCATACACGCCCCTATGGATTTGGAATCGACGGCGGTCATGCAACTCACATCTTCGTCCGTGGCATCGTCTTTCACCACTCACGACGCACCAGAAAATCATGTACAATTGCAACAATTGCAACAACCAGCACCACAAACGGACGAGGGGGGGTCTGATCTCTCATCCACAAACTCCAAACCAGTCGGCACCCACAAACGTAAAAGTTCCAGTGGAATGCGTGCTGCTCCACACCAGCCGAACAGCGACGACGACCGCAGGTCCTATAAAAGAAGGACAACTGATTCCGCTTTGCCTTCACTGCTTCCAGTTGCCTCTGCCCTTGCCTCTCTTTCCTGTACCACGTCCAACGAAGCAAAACATTCAGAAAATCCCCTTGAACAACCCGCAGAACATACTCAAAGCGAACAAGCCTTTGCTAGTGTGCATTTAAAAGAACACACGTGGTTGAAAAGTACAGTGTCCTTTTTCGGTTTGCCGGAATGGATTCCAGACAATGAAGAGGAAGAGTTTAAAAACCATGTGCTCGCCTCCGTGCCACCAACAGTAGACAATGAAAACGACGACGACCACAATAAAAAGGCGTGTTCGACCCAGTCCACTTGGGAAACGTTGCCGTCCAAACCTGAATTCAATCCTTTTGTCGTTGTTCAAGACGAAGTCTTTCAAGCAGCAATTGATTACAGTAAAGATAATTCCAAACACGACACCGCCGAATACGATACGTGTGCGCCACATTCCTATGAATTGTGCCATTTGCCTGAAATATACAAAGGGTTGTATTTAGGCAACGCGGAAGCCGCTTGGGACGGTACCATTTTACAAAATTCAAACATTACATGCATCTTGAATGTGACCAAAGATCAAAAACTAGCGCCGGACATGTTGGAAAAAATCAAACATTACAAACAAATATCAATCGAAGACAACGGGGAAGCAAAACTTTTTCAACGAGATTTGAAACAAGCCATTTTATTTTTAGATCGTTGTTACTTGAATGGTTTCAATGTCTTGGTGCATTGCAAAGCGGGTAAATCTCGTTCGGTAAGCATTGTGTTGGCGTGGGCCATGGGTCGATTTCGTAAAACATTGACGTATTTATTGCCCGTTTTGAGCCACAGACGAAATGGTTTAAACGTGAATGGAGGATTCAGAGAAAAATTATGTGCTTTGGAAAAATTCATTCATCGCGAATGCACGTTGAAAAGAGGGGCTGGACAAAGATGTAAAAAGGGTGGGGAACCAAATCCATATACTTTGTTTTACAGTGGGGGGCAATCGAGGTTTTAAAAAATGATAAATGGGCATAGGTAAACATGAGAGTGGTAGAGAGAGTGTTGGAGAGTGGAGAGTGTTACTTTTTAAAACAAGACAAGCAAGAAAAAAGAAAATAAATATGTACAGGTACGGGTACCTTCAGTAATAACAAGTGTTCTTAATTATATCATTTCGGTGAAGTTCGGAGGAGCAAGCAGGAATGTGCATGCCTCTGATTTTTGCCAATTGCCAATTCATCATTCACCTTCAAATGCCCCACTTTCAAATGCTGAACTTGGTGGTCCATCTTTGTCAAATATTCTTCTTTCAACAGCAAGCAATTCCAATGTTTTTGGTTATATTTGAGGGCGCAATCGTCTCTCAAAAGGTTGAGACATGTCAACATTTCTGTGTATTACCTGTATATTGCAGTCCATCACTCGATGCTGCGCATTGTAAAGCGGGGGCTTCGCGATCTGCA
>Ga0115005_10004207_pt1 | contig 11464 bp, 8 predicted proteins | sample ArcOceMetagenome_FD_87163 | JGI IMG/M metagenome (GOLD analysis project Ga0115005, IMG submission 87163) | Marine eukaryotic phytoplankton communities from Arctic Ocean - Arctic Ocean - Greenland ARC118M Metagenome | ecosystem: Environmental > Aquatic > Marine > Oceanic | place: Arctic Ocean...
CGAGGGAAAAGCCCGAGCTTACACTCAGACAAGCTGGATCCCTTGACTTTAGTTTTGGCTTCCAATTAGCACCATTCAGGACATGTTGTAGGTCCAGACGGCGACTCTATATATTGCAGCCGTGAAGATGACAAAAACAGGGTGTAGATGACCGTATCATTCGTCTGAGCTCTCGCTTAGTTGAGAACTCAAAGAAAGAAAAGGAGCATCGTTCGAAAACATTGTTCAACACTTATGTACAATGTGAAAATTCTGTTGTGTAGAGGCTTCAGAACTCCTCTGATTGATGTTTTGGATTTTGTGGCTGAAGAAGGGCGACGCGTGTAAGATATGATTTTTAAAACGAAAAGAAGAGAAGAGGGGAAAGGGGTTATATTTTAATAGAATTGATCATAGGTTATGAGAACGATGTACCAAGTAAATAACAACTAACAACAGTACCTACTTAGTGCAAAACAACAACAACAACAACAACAACAACAATAAATAAACAATAACAACATAAACATAAACACTCACAACTCACAAACTGCAAGTCTGCAAGCGATCAACAAGCTAGCTTGAGCAAGAGAATAGTGCTGATACAGTTGCATTCTACCTACTAAAAACGAATTTGTAAGCCCTATGATTGCCGCAAGAAGTAAAACAAAATCGTTTGGATCAATTCTCTGCAGCAGGTCACGTGCCATCACTTCGTCTACGAAAGGATCCAAGAACTTCAGACATGATGCAACAATGAAGTGGGTCGACACTATTGTAATTGATCAAAAATTATGCCCTTTCGCTCCGCCAATTAAGGAAGCCCCTCATCTACGGATCAAGGTTTCTGAAGCAACGAGTCATGATGAAATTATTAACGAAATTGAGAGAGAGGCTCATTTACTTGTGGGACCATCATCATTGCTCGAAAGGCCGAAAACGACATTAGTGGTGCTAGACGAGGATAAGTGCCCTTCTCTTCTCGACTTCCGGGATTTAGTAAGATTGTCTTGGCGTGTGCAGGAAGAAGCAATCAATAAGCATTCATTTACCGAGTTGTTGCAACAAGTCTTATTTCATCCAGAGGCGAGCCATGATACTTATGCGGAACGAAGTGAAGATGATGCTGCCGATTATACTATCAGATCCCCATTTCCAATCATTCACCTTTTGCGTGAAGAAGATGTGATGAATGCAGTTACTTCGGGATATCCAGATCTAGAAGGATTGCCTTCTAGAAACAAGAAAAGGTTGAAACTAGATGGAATTGAAGTTTGTGCAAGGAGACTTGACGCATGCAAGGACTTATAAGATTGATTACATCTAATTTTTATTTGACTGGAATCTTGCACGCTATATCCAGTCTGGCTGTACATATAACTGGCAGTTCACAATGGAACTTACACACTCCTCACTCTGCTGCTACGAGTACCAGGAGAAATCCATTTATCGTCTCCAAGTCCGACCTGGTTGCTAAACTCTGTGAAGAACTTGCGCTCTTCCGGGATGAAAAGATCCTTGTTCTTGAGATGCGCAGACCTTTGACATTTCAACTGGCACTGGATATCAAACTTTGGCTCGTAACTAATGTTCTGGCATTGGTTCAAATCTGAAATGGCATTGGCATAAAATGTACGGCAGGCCATACTCTTGCCATCTGCGTTTCCACGTCGGCCCGTTCCCGGCAATGCGAGCATATCCATGACACAATCATCAAACTCGGTGTAACAATTATCTTCATAGATGTTCTGGCACGAATCCCTCATGACGCTGCAGTTTCCTTCAGCAATTTTGCGCGACCTTAGCGCGTCTCCCCAGAAAAACGAAGAGAAGTCTTGTGGAAAGTACTGCATTTCGAGAACATGTGTGAGAGGATGTTATTGGCGATAGAACTATCAAACGTGATGCAACATAATTATAAGCGATCGCATCACTTACCAAATCGTTTCGGTGCACACGAATGGTGGCTGCGTCAATTGTAGAAAACTTGGTGCGCAATCCCACAACTACATCCATTGTCACTGATAATTTGTCATTTGAATTGGCGGCATTGGTAGCAACAGAAGCAACATATGCAACAGTCAAGACACACTCATCATCCTCTGCAATAATTTCAAGAACAGAACTGGATGTTTCGGCTAATTCGAACTTGTCGAGAATGTCCTTATTCTGGAGGAAATTAACGTACTGAGCAATCCCATCATCGCCTTTGAACATTCCAAGGTCTGAGACGACCAAGAGAGATTCAGCGTCATACCACCGGTCATAATTTAAGGTGTCAAAGAGTGTAAATCCGGAAGCAGCATAGGCAGACCGACACTGTGATGCATTGTCCTCGGATGCAATGTCTTTTCGTGGACGGTAGATTTGGTCGTCGGGATCTCTGTCAACTCCCTTGCACCTTAGAGGGACCTTGATTTTACGTTTCTTCTTGCACTCTTGTTTTGATGGACCTTTTGCAGAGGGTGCAGCAGGCGAGATAGACGGGTGGGTGGTCTCAGAAGGCACCTGGGTCACATCAGAGTCAAAATCTTTTTCTACAATGACGGGTGGTGAAGAAGAAGGAGTAACAGAGACGGATGGTGAGAAAGAAGGAGTAACAGAGACGGATGGTGAAAAAGAAGGAGTAACAGAGACAGATGGTGAAAAAGAAGGAGTATCAGAGACGGATGGAGAAAAAGAAGGAGTATCAGAGACGGATGGAGAAAAAGACTCAGAGGGACTCGCACTGGAATCAAGGACGTCCTTCTCGAAATATTCGACAATGCTCTTGGACTCTGTGTTGCCTATGGAAAGAGAGGATCGGGTGTCTAAAAGGTAAGAGAAGAGTATAGAATGTGGAAATGGTTCTCTATGAACAGTACTTTGAAACTTACAGCCACCATATCTTTTTTCATCATCCATAGTCTTGAACTTCAATGAAATGCTGGCAGATAGTTCTTGATTTTCACACGTATCAATTATTGCTTTGAAAGTGCGTTCGGTGGCCTGCTTTGGTTGAATTTTCACGCCAATAACTTCTCTAACATCGCCATTGTCAAAAATGCTAGCTCCGTTAAAAAGAAGTTCCGTATTCTTGTTGACTCTGACAGTAAAATCATTGGGGTTGATCATCTTGTACCTGATTGTCAAGGACCTGGTTTGGCAGGTTGCTTGATTGGTTCTAAATTCAAACGGCTTGTCGGTGTCGAGGCTCGAGCAGCTTGATCCATTTGGCTTAGTACAATAAATACGGACCTGGGAAAAGAAATGTATATGAAGCATGTTATGAGAGGCAATGCTTGAAAAACTCCAAGTGGGCGCGTACTTAACATACCTTCACTGCGACACCGGAGCCATTGTTCTTGCACTGACGGGGGTTTTTGACTGCTTGGATCTGAGTAGCATGGGCGACTATAGTCCCAAGAACAATGATGGCTTTCTTCAAGAGCATAGTGTTTAAACTTTATCTTTCTGCAAACCGTAAACTGTAAAATGAAAATTGTAAACTTTCTATTTTATGAAGATAGATAGACATGCTGAAAAATGCTGAAAACCTTTGCAGCAGATTTTTGTGTGACATGCGTGTGACGGCAAGTTCAAAGTTGTTATGTAAAAAAGATCAAATTTCAAATCGTACTCGGAGTTTTGCATGCTGGCATCAAATTGTGCCAATTTCAAATTTTCCACACGATTGAGTTCTGCAAAAACAGATCGTGGAAGACAGCACGATTCAAATCAGCGGGGCACTCAATCACGCTTGGAAGTTTCCTTAATTGAACTTCCAATGAGGTTCTTTTATTACTGTCACGCGTTGGAAATTCAATTAAGGAACTTCCAATGAGGTCCTTTTATTACTGTCACGCGTAGGAATTCAAATATGGAACTTACAATGAGGTCCTCTTAGACTACCTATTATTTAAAACTTATTACAGTCACGCGTAGGAATTCAAACTTTCAACTTGAGGTCTGAGCGTTAACGAATATTAAATTCTCTAGCTAGCTAGAGAATTTGAAATTTATGAAATGACTTCTTAACCATTTTCCAACTATAAAAGAAACTTGCAACATTCGAACACAATTTTTCCAAAGCTATCTTTCAATTCTCAATGAACACGAATTTCTAATAGTATCATGGTGCATTTACTCTACACGTACTATCAACCCAAAAGATGTACTTGCAGTTAGAAGTTAACCCCTCTCCTCTAGATCGCCGACAAATTCAAAATCCCGTTGCAGAAATAGAAACGCAACAGACTATGATCTATATCTCCTAAGATTTGATTTTGAAACTGAAGGTTCTTCATCTTCGTCGTCGTTCTCGCCGTCCGCCATGCCATCACCATTAGTGTTTTCACTGTGCATATCGCCATCGTTTTCTTCTTCCCCGACACCTTGCATAACATCATTTCCTGTACCACTTTCATCCTCCTCATTACTTCCAATATTTTTATTCCGTCTTCTCCTAGCCCTGACAGACGTCAGTACCCTTCGCCCTGGTTTCTCCACCTTATTTCCAGTTCCAGTCCTTACCAACTTCAAATGATCCTCAAAAGCCCCTTCCAAAAACGGCTTAATCGCTGCCATTTCCACAGCTCCAATCCCGGTAACATCCAGAACCGGCATGGGTTTCTCTAAACTCACCGCCATAGTTTGTGCTGAAAGAGTATGCACATTTCTCCGAATCTTATCCATTCTCACCATACTTATGTCCTCCAACAAAACCCTCACCACTTCAGCCTGTGGCACCTCCGCATTCCCTCCCATACCACCTGAGGCATGCGCCGCCGATCTCCCAGCTCCACAAGCTTGCAAAACTGCTCTGGAAACCTCTGCATAACGAAATGGTAAATCGGTGGAGAAACTGTTGATTTTCGGATCCCTCTCGTGCTTCAAAACGTTCTTCAGATTATCGACTTCCATCCAACTAGGACATTTCAATCTGCATAAATTTCTTTTGCGGAGATATAATGCCAACCATAGGGGAGCGGGTGTTTCGATTCCGGCTTGGAATGGTCCGATGGATTCTTGTGTGATGAGGAAGTCGAGGGGGTCTTCGAATGGGAAGGAGGGTATGATTGTTACAATTTGGTCTGATGCGAGGAACGCTTTAAGAGATTGGATTCGTTGGGGGTTTTGGGATGGAAGATAGGCCGTTGATGCCGCCTGGGTTGAAGATGCCATGGTTATTGGTTTCTGTTGTGTGATATGCGATTGTTTTATTGCAGTATGATAAATAGAGAAGATATATTGAAGATACTGTAGTAGGTCAGTAGCAGCAGCACCGAGTGTGTTGTGTTTATGCCTTGTTCCTTGTTCTTGCTTCAATTTCGTCATTTCTCTTTCCATTCATTTTTTAGACAAAATTGAAATTTTCGGTTTTGCCGGAAATTTTTAATTTGTGTTTTGAGAATTTCAAAACATTCTGATCACATCAAACCCGACATACACAACAAGACACAAGACACAAAACACACACAACCACAACAAACGCACAACGCTCACAACGCCTTACTTTTGTATTTGATATCATACATAACAAACTGCACCAAAATGGAACAGCATAAATCCAAATCTTTACGAAAGAGAAGGGGCACTATACGAATTAAGAAGAGACCGCTCAAAATAGAAGTAACGTCCCTGCTGAATTTTTTCAAGCTCATCCAAAAATCTATTTTCCTCCCCAACAGTCCTCAGAATCCACACATTCGTCATCATGAATCCATCAAACACATCAAGCCCAACCTCCAAATGCTCAATTTCCAATCCAAGGAAAATTCCAATCATGAAAAGGGCCAACAGGGTTCATTGCAGGATTGGTACATTCTAGTTGCTTCCACGCCCTATGCCATTTCAGCACAACTGATTTCCGTTAATAGTGATGATGTGCCGGATATCGTCGTTCCTGATTTTATACAGTGTACCCCCATTAGTGTTTGGACTTGCAGTGGAATTCAAGATAATGAGAATGGAAATCAGGGCCAGCAGGGTCAAGGGGGAGTTGCTAGTTCCGGTAGAAACGTTTCAGATGAAAAGGATGATTTGGATTCCAATGCATCTAGCAACAGCAAAAACAATTACAATTTGGAAATACTTAGTTGTGATCCTAGGATTTTAATTCAGGAACCAACTACATCAACATCGCAGTCTGATCATCTTCAAGTTGCCATTGTTTGTGGAACGGATCATAATCGTGTACTCAGTGTACAGCTCTCCATCTTTGCCTATGTCGGCATGCAGGGGTGCGAAGGACGCTACGTTTTGTCGAAAACGCAGAGAGAAGAAGGGATCGTCGAGCCGTTAAAGCTGGATACAGATGAGATGATACTAGAGAGAGAACGTAGAAAGAGGATTTTGGAGCATCAAAGTTCCAGCAATGGAGGAAAATTGGATGATGGAACAACGTCCGTGACGAGCGCTTCGAGAGATGAAAATGCTTCGAGCAGTCATTTGCATGCTCTGGAGGAGGATACATGGGTGCCATTCCGTCCAGAGGGTGGTGTACAGTCTATCAGTACCGTGTACAAATATCAAGGTGGTGGTAGTACACGGAGTTCTGCCATGGACGCTCAAATGCAAGAGGGAATTGTACCGATCTCGCTGAATGAGTTCTTATGGGTAACCTATGGTGATGGCATGTTTGTTCGGATGCCAAAATGGGCATTTTTTGGTTTAGAAGATGTTTTGGATTTGGACCATCCCTCGCACCATTGCAGAGATTTGGCATTTAAGGGGAAACTAGATTTGAAGAAGGAAAATATGGCAGAAAACGACACGATAGGAGATGGGGGCTCGCATGTAGTTGTTCCACTTCCAAGATTTTTTCCAACTCTCATGTCGCAGCCTTTGGATGCGTCACTGTCAAATGCGGACAATGGTATAACGTTCCCGGATTTTCAATTTGACAATGACGAGGAAGACGAACATGAGGAATCTGAGAATGAACAAGTGGATCATAATTATGAATTTTATGAAGCTATTTGTTACAAAACGGAGTCAGGAGCAGGTGATACATATCCAACCATTGCATTTTATACCAATGAAGACCAGTTGTTTTCAAACATGCATAAGGTTATTGAAGAAGAGTTCCAAATGTCTGCAGTGCAAAATATTATCAGGGGCGGGACGACAATCATAGGAGGGACAGCGGCATTGGCCAAAAATATGTTGGGCGGGATGATGGGCGTTCTAAGTCGATCAAAGGCGCCTGTGATGGAGGAAGAAGCGATGAAAGGGATGGAAGTGGGTGTTGCGAGTAGCGACGATGATAATGGTGGCGGTGGTGATAGATCGACAAGGGCGTCGTTGTTCCCGATGTTGCATAATGAGACAACGATTTTGAAGCTCGGGTCTGCCCATTATGATGCCCCTCGAAGAATCACACATGTTTCGATAGATCCTTTGGATGGGGTCCTCATGGCAACTGCCGACAATCTTGGAAGGGTCCAACTCATAAATCTGGAATCGAAACAAATTATTCGTCTCTGGAAAGGATTCAGAGATGCTACTTGTCATTGGATTCAACGTCCTTACACAATTGATAGGAAAATTCACACTGTGAAATATCTTGCCATCCATTCGAGGCAACGGAATGTGGTAGAAATCTTCCGCATGAATAATGGCCCGCGCATTGGAAAATTTGATGTCAAATCAGATGGGGTGTCTCTAGTTCAATGCCCTGTTATTTTAGCTGGTGGTGAAATGCATGAGAGAAGTTTTGAACTACGGATAAGCAGAAGTTCCGCCAAAAGCTCTATTCTAAAAGAAATTTGCGTTGTGGATGATGAACTCATTACAGCCAGTCGTGAGGGTTCCAGCTCTGTGAATGCTACCTATGGTGGGTCAGGTTTATCACCGGCACAGAAGAGGGAGCAAGAAGGCACCATTCAGATGCAACTTCTGAAGCAGCTAGTTTCTTCGGAGAGTGCGGTGCCATCGGACCTGTTTGGGGTTTATGATGCGTTGACTCAAATCACTGCTATTTCGGACTTGAGTAAGGCGCTTGACCTTTTGGCACTATCAACCCATCTTGCTGCCATGGGAGTCACAGATTCCTGCTTTCATAGTGAAGTAGTAATTCATGCAAGAGACCAACTTGATATCGTTATGGAAGACCAATCAGTTGCAACGTCGAAAAATGTTCATATTGAAGAGCTTGGCACTAAAATTGATCTTCATACGCAGGTAAGTGCATTTGTGTTTCCAGTATCTAGATTCAATTGGTAGTATTATGTTGCTGACATCTTATCTTAATGTAGATAATCCTTACCTTCGATGAAATTCATGAATTTGAACATTCGGAGCACATGGACACTTCGTTGGAAGCAATGGAAAGTTCTGGCATGAGTTCATGGATGGAAGAGGCTATGGCTTGGAGGCAGACATTCGAGCAGGTCACTGGACATAGTATTGACTCAGACCTTCCATCTCAGGCCGAACCAAAGCTGACATTTGCCACGTTTGCGAAGGGCTGTCTTCAAGATGGGTCTTCATTCAAACGAAACAATGCAGGAAAGTTGACAATACCTCTTTGTGACAGCACAAGAGACAGAAAACAGATTCTTCTACACATGTTTGGGCCCCTCACGAAGGATGTCTTCAGCGCCAAGTCAACACACCAGGCTTTTGATCACTTGGGGTTGAATGGAGATTTTGATACATTGCTTCAATACTACGGGGAATGGTTCATGTCTCTCCCATGCGCAAAGATTGAAAAGCAATGCGATGGGATCTTGTGTCCTGTCGTGCGTTGGCTTCATGATATGGTTCTTAAATACATGGAAAGCGCCGAATACTCAAAAGCAAAGAGTGAAGGAAAAGTGATTTTCCTTCAAGTGTTGCACAAATATTGTTCGGAGTCTCCTGATCTGCCTCGAGCTTTCTTTCTCGCTGTGGCATGCCACGAGGCTATTTTGTCGGCGACCAACAATATAGAAGATCGAACCTATGGTCTCTTCACATGCGAAGACTGTGGTAAGTATACCCCAAAGACCTTAGGTTCGACCTGCCATTTGCAGTGTATTTCTCACCCAAATTCTTGCCCTCTTGTCCCAAGTAAATCCTTGGAAAATTCTCTTGCGAAATATACGAGTGTGCCTCCTTATTTCGCTTCGTCTGCATGGTATCCAAACTGGAACTCTCCCCGTTACAGTATCCCACGTTGACGAAGGAGATGTTTATTCGATTAATCAGCTCATAGCATATGACGAATTGGCAATAACAAATGATGGTGAAAATATTGCCGCGCTTGAAATAGCTTGCATTGAAAGTCCAATCGCGTTTATTCCTTCGTTGGTTGACGGCGACGAAGCTAGCAACTGGAAGATGCTTCAAGCAGCATGCAGAGAACGCAACAATCCAGATCCCGCACCTTTACTAATCTTTCTTTTGCACTACTTTGATCCTGAGAGACTTGCCTTACACAGAGCGCTTATTTTAGCCCAAAAGTGGGGCAGAGATGTAAGTCTGATACTGTGACTTGAATGTCGACCAGGACTTGTAGAATATGTATCTGATCCGTCATCCTATTTTTCAATTTCCCATAGCCATATGACCTCAAAAGACTTCAGCATGCATTGTCGGAGCTGCGAACGGTCGAAGATGGCCAACTCTTGTCTTCCATTGCTCAAGATATTTGGAATAATCATCTACGCCCCATTTACAGAGGAGCGCTGTTTGGCTTCCACGAGGTGGATGAAGTCTGCGAGGACATTATTAGTCCTTTGTGTGACGATCCAAATTGGTTTCAAACTTTGAACCAAGTAGCGATCGAGTTGATTATTTTACTTCGTTCGACAGTGGATGTTGATATTAGATCTTGTGAAAACCAGATCGAGCATGAAAACCTTCTTGTTTGGCCTCCACTCCAAAAGGATACCATTCTCGACTGCCATGTAAAGAGAGCTGAAAAACTAGACGACTCGTCGCTTGAAACACACGGTGCAATAATTTGTGCCTTGAAACTGACTGATGATTTTTCAACTTTACCCATGTGCTTTCCAACTTTGGACACTTTGTTTCTGCGGGAATCCTTGACTGGGCATCAACCACTCACGATGCATGCTAACGAGTATCAAACTGCTTTCATCGAGGATGCCTTGAGACGCAAAGCAGTTCTGTTCGAGGCTAATGTCGTGAACTATGATGATCTTGAAGATCTAGTGGCCCTTAGTCGCGCGTGGGGAGTAGACAAGAGTTCCGTTTTAACTGAATTCCTCATTATCATGCATGAAATAGCTAAAGACAACATGGTACAGCACCTCATGACATCCACGAGACTAATAGAGATAGAGAGGTTCCAAGAAGGAGGGATATCCATTGCTTGCGTTCGTCTAGACGCAGCACTTGTGGCTCTCAAGAAAACGAAGCAATGCAGAGGTATACTCGCGTTACTCGATGCCGATACGTGTGAATGGGTCAAGGAACAAGCCGACATTAGCAAACATGACAGACCAGGGAAGATCCTCACCCATGGTTCTGATGATGAATTGATTCCTCTCGAGCATACACATGAGTTGATACTGCGCATCAAAAGAATGAGTTCTGCCAATAGAATAGATGCGACTGCGCTTAGTACAATGTGTGATACTCTCCTAAAAGCTTCGGGCGCCTTTGCATAGATGTTGCATTAGAAATTAAAACATTATTAATAACAATTCAACCCCTGAATAATCATTTCAATTTAGTAAATTAGCACAGGTGCAGTACTGTAGTTGGTTTAGGTTCAGGTTGGAACAGATTCAAGATGCATTATTAACATGCATGAAGAATTCAGAATAGCAGCCTTGTAACTTGTGGTCTCCTGGATCTCTTTCTTCATTTCAGCCGACGGGTCCAGGGTGCTATCTATACTACTGCAGTTTCTTTCTGCTAGATCAAGTTTATCATTGTCCTGACGACTACACTAATTCCCTTCAACAGCCATCTTCCGCTGCCCTCTGACAACAAGAAACCGCCGTATTAATGCAATTGCCGAACTGATAAAAACGGCCGCACTAGCAATACCAAAGGTCACAGCGGCACCACTTCATCGATAGATATTTCCCATGATCAAAGGTGATATTATTCTCGCCATTGTGTTGATTGCGCCGTTGATGCCCAGGACTGAGCATAATACATTGAAAGAAAGGTTAGATTGAGACATTGAGGAAACTGATGAAACAAGGATTAAATACATGGATATGAATACTCACCAGCTCCACGCTGATCTGGAGGGACGTACTGCAATAACATGGTAGGAATCGTTGGTCCATACAGTGGCACAGCACCCGAACTAACCATCGACGCTGAAGCCCACGCCCAAGCCCAAGCCCAAGTAGGCAGACCCAATAATCCCACACCAATCACTCCCAAACCAGCATTTATAACAGCTCCCGCCTTTTCAATCAATCTAATCGACAAAGTTGCAGCAAAAAAGAGAAAACTCACACACCAACCCCGTAAACGGCATTCCAATAGATTTGGCATCAAACCCCAATTGATTTTAAAGCAATGCAGGATAGAAAGC
>Ga0115005_10004209_pt1 | contig 11461 bp, 4 predicted proteins | sample ArcOceMetagenome_FD_87163 | JGI IMG/M metagenome (GOLD analysis project Ga0115005, IMG submission 87163) | Marine eukaryotic phytoplankton communities from Arctic Ocean - Arctic Ocean - Greenland ARC118M Metagenome | ecosystem: Environmental > Aquatic > Marine > Oceanic | place: Arctic Ocean...
AAGACGGGTACGCGAAAAAGGTGGTGTCACCAACACCAGTCCTACTACTATTGACGTTGCTGCTGTCGTCGGTCGTAATATTGAACCGAGTAACAGTGCTACTAGTATCAGAAGCGATCACACTGATTACTTGATGGCGGAGCTCCTGGAGAACTTGGATTATGAAGGAATTCTCAAAATTGAATCGAATTTGGTCCTCCGAGCTACAGTACTTGAGGGAATAGAACCTCAAAAGGCTAGTTACATTTACTTAATGATATCGAGAGCATTTATTGGAACAGGATTATCGAGCATGAAAGTGCGCGAGAAAGCGATTCATTATCTGGAGCGATCTTTTGTATTATCAGAAAAGGAGATTTTACATGAATGTATGAGACTCCTCGTGACTATTTACATCCAGGAAGGGCGCCATGATGAAGCTCTTGCCACCGTGAAGAGGCTGACTATTAGGATACCACAGCATGAACTCATAGACCCAGACTTGATTCTTGACTTTGTTCATATATTTTCCCAAGCTTCTTTGTATGATGGAGGAGTTATTGACATTCTGACAATGTTCTTAGGCACTATCAATAGATTCTGGGACAAAGAGAAACGAGCTTTAGCATACTTAGCTTTTGGAGAAGGATACACCTGTTCGGCTGAATACGAAAAGGCGGTATCTTTTTATCACAAGGCTTTCGCCATCACAGACGATCCAGAGAGAAAGGTCACTGTACTATGCCAAATGGGGTATATGTACAAGTGCTCGTGCAACTACGATGCCGCTCTTGCCACCCTGAACCAAGCCATGGAGATCATTTCAGCAGAATCTGGCGAGGAGAGGAACAAGTCCAAGCGTTGGTCGGAACATACTGCATTAGTCCATACAAACATTGGTGACGTACTTTCAGAGCAGGGAAAGCGTGATTTCGAAGCTTTGGAAAACTATGAATGTGCTCTAGATATTATGAAAGAACGTGATCCTGGAGACGTCGACTGTCTGTCAGGGATTTGTTATCAAGGGCTTGGACTTGTACATGCACGGCTTGAAAATTGGGACGAAGCCATCAAAGCTCTCAAGCTCGCACACAGCTGGATTGGAATAGATGCCAATGCTGACTCTCGTTTACGCTCAGGAGTTTGTGATCGAATTGGAAGAGTACTCCTCGATCAGTATTGTAGTGACGAACGGTTGCGTCACGAAACACAGGAACGAGAGAAAATCTTGAACGAAGTCGCATCCTTTACCTTTGAATCAATGCAGATGGGTCCTCCAAACGAAGCTTTTCTGCACTACGCTCAACAGAAATATTTCGTAGGTGCAACAGAGGACGCAACCAAGCTTCTTATGGTGTATTTTGAAGCTGAAATGGAGAAGAAAATGGAAATATGCTGCCGTTCATGTAAGCGAAAGGCAGGAAACGGCACAGAAATAAAGATATGCAGAAGCTGCAGGGTCGTGGATTATTGTAGTGAAGCCCACCAGACGCTAGCATGGAGAAGGGGAAGACTCAGTCACAAGGTCATGTGTCCATTCTTGAAGCGTTACCGATTGGTAGCAAAGTCGAAGAATCGCATCGATACTACTAAACCTTTTGAGGATATTTGTAAGGACTTTTTCGAGACCGTTTGTGTTTTGAAATATGAGGTGGTGTAGTAATAGGAGGGGACTCACTTGGATGCTGGAAGGGGAATATCATAGACAATGTAGAAAGATGAATGGACATGAAGTTTCGAGTTGCCATGTGACGAAAATCTGAAAGAAGTAAAATCTGAATAAAATCAAATTAGTGTATCATAGTGGTGGGATACCAATATTGCCAAATTTTTCTTTGTTGTTGATGTAAATGATAGCTTGAACTTGGTATGGAATAATGACGTGTTTGGGGGCATCTTTTTGACAGCATTATTGTTGGCAGGCTTGCCGGACGCATTACCACCTGCCTTTATATTAGCCGCTTTGGCTGCTGCCTTTTTCGCAATTTTCTCTGCCTTCTTTGCAGCCCTGTTCTTTTGTGCTCCTTAGGAGTTTTCATTTTGAGCCTGTTTTCAGGGGGAGGCAGAAAAGAAACGGCACACGTTATAGACTTCATGAATTATTTATAAATCAAAGGAAACAGGAGTATGAGAAAGAGGCTGAGATCCTACGCAAGAGCATATGTAGATGAGTTCGATCTTCGATTCAAAGGATTAGGACAGCCATAAAAGAAAAACATGATGATCGTCTTTGTCTCGAAAGAAAGAAAAAGGAGGAACATAACGAATTCAGAATAATGGGAAGGAAAGAAGAGATATTACTTGTAGTAAAAGAACAGACAGAAGAGAAAGAGTGCGACGCAGCAGCTAGAATACGAAGTTTTCCTCATCCGCAACTCTTGATTTTCCATGATATTCATATCCAGCATGAAGTTACCAAAACTAAATGTATAATTGTGTAATTGTACGGTTTTATATAAATAACATCGTTGTTCATCCTATCGCTTATGTTTCAGGCATGTGTGTAGATTTGAGTAGCTATTGGCACACAAACCCTGAACCCTGACTGCCAGCCCAGCTCTTAATTGAAATTCTTAAATTGCGGTTCTGGCCTGACGGGAGATCCAATTGAGCTAACAGCAGTAGGGAATCGAATAGACCCAGAACTTCTATCCTTGACTTGCTCAGGGTGCATCCCATACAACTTAACCTCCCTAGTATTCTCCTTGTACCCCATCAACCGTCCCCTAGTATCCTGAAGAACCATCATACCCGCAAAGGTTAATCCGAGAGCAGCTGCAGTGGATGCGGTTGGGAGACGGGCTGGTTTGCCAAAGATGTAACCGTATCCCCAGGTGGCGGAGGTGACTCCGACTGTGACGGCGTAGTCTCGGATCCGCATGGCTGCGACGCAGTCATCTACGGATGGTGAAGGGTTGACAATTGGGTATTTGGGATCGCTGTAGGTCATTTTTGAATATTCAAGATTATATTGTCCCGCTGGGTATGTACGTGTAGTGGGAGTTATTTACAATTTGGTTGTGAATGTAATGGAATGCCCTATTGATATTGATGTTCTTTAGTGCGTATTTGGTGGTAAGTACTAAACGCAATTGGCCATTGTTCATTGCCGACGCGACGGCGAAGCGACGATGAAGGTTCAATCGGAAAAAGGAGAGAGAGGAGAAAGAAAGAAAGAAATATTCTACCTCTTCCTCTTCCGCTCTCCTTTTATTTCGGTTTTGATATCTTTTTTTTGGATTTCATTTCGTCTCATCATCGAAACAAAAAAGAAAGAGAGAAAAGCAGCCAGCACCTTCCAAGATCTTCAATCTTCTGTGCAAGAAGCAAGAGAACAAAGCATCACAGCCCATCACCCACCCATCAATCTACGGTAGTAGCAACAGTAACTTGTGTAGTGCTACAAGTAAAAATACATACAAGGAAACAAGATGAGAGGTTTAAGCAAAGCCGCGCTGTACCTCAGTGCCCTACAGATGGCATCCTCTTTTGCCCCTGCCAGCCTCGCAAGCATCAACATGGGCAGTGTCCAAACCACAAAATTAGAAATGGCAGGAGGTAGCTCGGGCGAAGGAGGAGAAGCAGAATGGGCCAAGGCCCTAATGGATAGCGTAGGAACAGCCCCCGGTCAATTCGACAAAGAAATGAAAGAACTGAACAAGGGGAAAATGTCTGGCCTCAACCCCAACGCTTCAAAAGTAGTCGACAAGAAACTCTCTGCCAACGCGCGTCTCACCAAGTGGCTCGAGGAGGAGGGCGACGTATATCTTCAGGATGCTTCCGGATGGGGAGAGGCGCCGCATCCCATGGCCATCTCCACTGAAACCGTTGATGAGCTTACTAACGAGTCATCGGGTCGTGGGCTTCTAGCTAGAAGGAGTGTCAATCAGGAAGAAGAATTGCTTAAAATCCCCCTCGCTTTGTGTATCTCCAAAAGGTCCGCCAGAAAAACCATGGGTACCGATATCTTGCCACCCGCTATTAACGAATATCTTGCAATGGCTTGTCAATTAATTCATGAAAAATATGTCATGGGAGAGAAATCATTTTACCAAGCTTACATGGATGTTCTGCCCGAGGTCAATGAAGTGAATCCAACCTTTACCTGGTCGGACGAAGACCTCGCATTCCTGGACGGTTCACCAGTCATTGCAGCCACAAAATCCATGCAGATGAAACTTAGAAATGAATACAATGCATTGCTTGCAGATAAAGGGAAGCTTTGTGATAAACACCCCGATGTATTCCCAAGAGAACACTTTACGTATGAAGCTTGGGAGTGGGCATTTACCAACTTGTTCTCGAGAGCAATTAGATTGAGAAATATGAAAGATGGCGAGACGCTTGCAATGGTACCCTATGCGGATCTTATCAATCATTCGCCTTATTCTGGAGCATACTTGGATGCGAGGGAAACTGGAGACTGGTTGTTCAAGACTGGAGGGGAGGAGGTAATTTTGTACGCAGATAGAGGATACAGGAAGATGGAACAAATCTACATTTCTTATGGACCCAAGTCAAATGCTGATCTACTCTTGTTGTATGGCTTTGCTTTGGAAAGAAATCCATTCAATTCTGTGGACGTTACTGTTTCAATTGCTCCAAGGACGAAGGAGCTTGTAAAGGCTGTTTTCGATGAGAACGCCAATGTTGAGGTAGATCCATTAGCCGAGGAAAAGATTGAATTTTTGAAAAGAGTTGGAAGAAGTAATACTGTTGATTTCCCGTGTTATGCTGATAGATACCCGACGGAAATGTTGGAATTCTTGAGATTGATGATGATGACCCCGGATGATACCATGGGCAAGCCTTTGAGAGATTTTGATTACACGCGCACAATTTCAGCCGCCAATGAAGCTGCTATCCTGTTTGCAGTTGTAGATGCTGTCAAGTTACAACTTGATAAATATCCCACCACCGAGGAAGACGATGCAGCTCTCATCAAAGACAGAGGAATGTTTAGACTGTTTAGTTACAATCAGAGAATGGCTGTCAGGCATAGAAGAAATGAAAAGAGATTGCTAAAGAGGACAATAGCTGCTTTGGAGAAGCAAATTCGAACAAGAGGTCTCGATGCAGACGGTTTGAAACGTGCTGAAGGAAGTACGTTGGGAACTGTCTTACCAGGAGAATCGAGTAAAGGAGTGAAACAGAGAACTGCGCTTGAAGATCGTCTTGATAAGATGGGATTGCCTGTCGATTTGAGGTAAAATATAATGGAATCCATTCAATTTCTCGAGATAGGATATGATATTTTGAATCTATTTGATCTCCACAACAATAACAGAGTTGGAACACAATTTCTACATTATTTTTATGTTACCTTTTTGGTTGCGCAGCAAAAGTGTGGTGTAGTATTTTCATGCTCTTGAGTTTCAATTGAAGATGGCGCACTCCTACTAGCTAGCTAGAGGACGCCTGTATGTAAACTAGGATTGCACTATCAGATCATACATCCCGCATTCGACAGGACTTAGTAGCCCTCCTGGTACCAGTGCCCAACTACGAGTATGAGAAAAAGCCGATCTGTGAGATGAAAGATGAGATATGGTGAGGAATGAAGCATCATTCAAAAGTTACTCGTGGCTAAGTTGAACTTGCACAAATATAGGGTGAAAATCAACCCCCAATCTGAAATCATTATGACTCAGAAAGTTTCTCGCTAATTTGAAGCAAAAATCCGCGCACACCCACACGTAGTAGAAGTTCAACGGGTGGGTATCTTTTTAGATCTCCGGTATCTTTTGGAAGGAGGTTGAAGTGCGTGAGGCTCCCACGGCGAACATTGAACATCTGCAAGCTGACAAAGTCTGACAAGGAAGAAGAAACTGTTTTTTCTTTCCACTTTCCATTCTGCGCATAAACTTCACTTTTAATTACCTTAGGTAGCTACTAAGAATACAAACAGAAATTATCAAACATGGTTTCTTTCAAGATCGCCGCCGCCGCACTTTTGACAATGGGGGCTGCCAGTGCGTAAGTAAAATTTACTCTGTGAACTATGAATGAAAGTGCAGTGTTACCGGAAAGAAAAAACAACATATCTTTCTCGATAGTCAAGAGTCGAAGTTAGGAGGACGCAATACAGAATAGGATGAGATGACCTTGATTGGAAAGAGTAACTCGAACAGTGTTCAACTCTCTATCAATAATTATCACTCACGCTTTCTTTTGTACTTCCTATCAAATTACAGATGGCAGTCCAGCAAGGTTTCATCCTTCGTCCCTTCCCAAAATCACATCAATAAGGCAGCACTCGCCACTGCTAAACTTTATAGCCAGGATCAGCGTGTGTCAAAGTCATCATTAAATATGGTTCTCGCTGACCCCACAAAGAAAGCTGAGATGTCATCCGGAGGAGGAATGTTCACCGCCACCAACTCTGAATCCCGTCGTGTTGTTCCCGAGAATGCTGGAGACCGCCCCACCATGAAGGTTGTATACGTCGTCCTTGAATCCCAATACCAATCCTCCATGACTGGTGCTGTAAAGCGTATCAATGCAGGATCCGAGGACATGGCTGTAGAGTGTGTTGGATACTTGTTGGAGGAGCTTCGTGATGACGAGACTTTCGAACAGTTCAAGGCTGATGTAGCTGACGCAAATATTTTCATCGGATCATTGATCTTTGTGCAGGAGCTCGCTGAAAAGGTACAGGAGGTAGTTGGTCCTAGGAGGGACGAGCTTGACGCTGTTTTGGTTTTCCCCTCTATGCCCGAGGTCATGAGATTGAACAAGGTTGGACAGTTTACCATGAAGAACTTGGGACAATCCAAGAGTGTTGTAGCTGACTTCATGAAGAAGAAGAAGCAGGAAGATGGATCCTCTTTCGAGGAAGGTATGCTTAAGTTGTTAAGAACCTTGCCTAAGGTATTGAAATTCTTGCCCAGCGATAAGGCCGGAGATGCTCGTAACTTCATGATGTCTTTCCAATACTGGCTCGGAGGATCTCCTGAGAACCTTGAGTCTCTGCTTGTTATGCTTGGACAGGACTACGTTGAACCTATTATGAAGGGCATGGAGGGTAAGGAGAAGGTTAAGGCTGTCGAGCCTGTCCTTCTTCCCGATGTCGCCATCTGGCATCCTGTTGCTCCGGATGTTGTCTTCGAGAGCAACGCCGATTACTTCAAGTGGTACGAGAAGGACTTCTGCCCCGAGGCTGGAATTGACGCAAAGACCGCACCCACAATTGGACTCATCTTGCAGAAATCCCACATCAACACCAAGGATGACACTCACTACGTTTCTTTGATTGCTGAGTTGGAGAGCCGTGGATCCAAGGTTGTACCCATCTACTCTGGTGGACTTGATTACTCTGGACCCATTGAAAATTTCTTTTATGACTCCGCTGGACGTCCTGTTGTCGACACCATTGTGAACCTCACCGGATTCGCCCTTGTTGGAGGTCCTGCTTCTCAAGATCACAAAAAGGCAGCAAAGATCCTCAAACGTTTGAACGTGCCTTATATTTGTGCCGTTCCTCTTGTATTCCAGTCCTTCGAGGAGTGGCAGTCATCCGAGTTGGGTCTACACCCTGTGCAGGTTGCCCTGCAGGTATCTCTCCCAGAAATTGATGGAGCAATTGAGCCCATTATCTTTGCCGGACGTGAGGGTGCTACCGGACGCAGTGTTCCTCTTCCCGACCGTGTAAATTTGTTGGCAGACCGCGCAATGAAGTGGGCCACTCTTGGATCCAAGCCTGCACAGGACAAGAAGATTGCAATTACCATCTTCTCTTTCCCCCCTGATAAGGGTAACGTAGGAACTGCCGCATACCTCGATGTGTTTGATTCCATCAAGGCTGTCTTGGGACAGATGAAGTCTGAGGGATATGATATTGGAGATGCACCATTGGATAAGGAAGCCATCATGGAGTCTGTCTTGAACGACCCTGAAGCTAGGATTTCCTCTCCCGAGCTCAATGTTGCTTACCGCATGAGTACCGAAGAATACTACGAGTTGACTCCTTACGCTGAGGACCTCGAGGAGAACTGGGGACCCGCACCCGGAAACTTGAACTCTGATGGAAAGAACCTTGTTGTATACGGAAAGCAGTTCGGAAATGTCTTCATTGGAGTACAGCCCTCTTTCGGATACGAGGGAGATCCCATGCGTTTGTTGTTTGCCAAATCTGCCAGTCCTCATCACGGATTCGCTGCTTACTACACCTTCCTTGAAAAGATTTTCAAGGCTGATGCCGTTCTTCATTTCGGAACTCACGGAAGTTTGGAGTTCATGCCCGGGAAGCAGGTTGGTATGTCAGGAACCTGTTACCCTGACCGATTGATCAACTCCCTTCCATCTGCATACTTGTACGCTGCCAACAACCCTTCTGAGGCTACTATCGCAAAGAGACGTTCTTACTCTGCAACTGTTTCTTACTTGACTCCTCCTGCTGAGAATGCTGGTTTGTACAAGGGATTGAAAGAGTTGAAGGAACTCATTTCCTCCTACCAGGGATTGCGTGAGAACGAGGGACGCGGACCTGCTATTGTTAACTCCATTGTTTCCACTGCCTGGACTTGTAACCTTGATAAGGATATTCCTGAGCTTCCCAGTCTTGACAATTATGATGCCAAAAGTGATACTCCTGAGAACCGTGATGATATTGTAGGAAAGGTATATTCTCAGATCATGCAGATTGAGAGCCGTCTTCTTCCATGTGGTCTTCACACCGTTGGAGTACCACCAAGTGCTGATGAGGCTGTTGCTACCCTTGTGAACATTGCCCAGCTTGATCGTCCAGAGGATAAGATCGAGTCACTTCCACGTGTTATCGCTGATTCTATCGGTCGTGACATCAACGACGTTTACCGTGGTAACAACGTCGGTGTATTGTCGGATGTCGAACTTAACGACAAAATCACTGAGGCTTCTCGTGCTGCTGTTCGTGCCCTTGTTAATCAGTCAACTGATGCCAACGGCCGCGTTAAGGAGGTCAAGGGTGCTTTTGATGAGGTCGGTAGCTTCTTTGGAGGTCTCATGGGCCAGAAGAAAGCCTGGACTCAGGCTATTATTAACGCTGGATTCCCTGATGTTGATGAAGCTCGTATGGCTCCTGTGATCGGATACTTGGAGTTCTGCTTGAAGCAGGTTGTCGCCAACAACGAGCTTGGTGGAATTATGGAGCTTCTGAACGGACAGTTCTTGATGCCCGCTCCTGGTGGAGATCCTATCCGTAACCCCGATGTTCTTCCCACTGGACGCAACATGCATGCTTTGGATCCTTCTTCCATTCCCACCGCTGCTGCTGTTGAGGTGTCTGATGGTGTCGTCAGAAAGCTTTTGGAGAAGCTTCGTGTCGATAATGGTGGAGACTACCCTGAAAGTATTGCCTTTACTTTGTGGGGAACTGACAATATCAAGACCTACGGAGAGTCTCTGGCCCAGGTATTGGCTCTTGTCGGAGTCAAACCTGTATCTGATTCCCTTGGACGTGTGAACAAGGTTGAGTTGATCCCTCTCGAAAAACTTGGACGTCCTCGTATTGATGTAGTTGTCTCCTGCTCTGGAGTTTTCCGTGACTTGTTCATTAATCAGATGAACTTGATGGATCGTGGAATCAAAATGGCTGCTGAGGCTGATGAACCCGATGAAATGAACTTTGTCCGTAAGCATGCTAAGGCGCAGGCCGAGGAGTTGAATGTATCTCTCCGTGACGCTGCTTGCCGTGTATTCTCCAACTCTGCTGGATCTTACAGTGCTAATGTTGGACTTGCTATTGAGAATGGTGGATGGGAAGACGAAGGTCAACTCCAGGAGCAGTTCTTGACCCGTAAGGGATTTGCCTTCAACGCTGACAAGCCCGGTATGATGGAACAACAGGCTGATCTTTTCAAGGCCGCCTTGAAGACTGTAGATGTAACTTTCCAAAACTTGGATTCTTCCGAGATTTCCATCACCGATGTTTCTCACTACTACGATTCTGATCCCACCAAGGTTGTTCAAGGACTTCGTGATGACAAGAAGAAACCCATGAGTATGATGGCTGATACCACCACCGCAAATGCTCAGGTCCGTTCTCTTTCCGAAACCGTTCGTCTTGATGCACGTACCAAGTTGTTGAACCCTAAGTTCTACGAGGGTATGCTTTCTACTGGATACGAAGGAGTCAGAGAGATCCAGAAGCGTCTTAGAAATACCATGGGATGGTCTGCTACTGCAGGAGAGGTTGATAACTTCGTATTCGAGGATGCTAACGGTGTCTTCATCGAGGACGCGGAGATGCAGCAGCGTCTTTTGGACACCAACCCCAACGCTTTCAGAGATATGGTCACTACCTTCCTTGAAGCTAACGGACGTGGATACTGGGAGACCAGCGATGAAAATATTGAACGTCTTCAAGAGTTGTATGCTGAAGTCGAGGATAGAATCGAGGGAGTCTAAATTTTCCCTTATTAGAAATACATTTGTCACCTGTATAATGGAATGAGGGGGGAGCATAAGCTTAAAGCTAGTTACATGTTATTAAAAACTATTTTGAAATAAAGTCTGGCAATGTAGTGTATTCTTACTCGTATTAGTTATTATTACACTTCGTCGTCTTTTGCCTTTAGCAAGTGAAGGACGTTTCAAATGGAATGGTGCATCACTAATAATAAGAACGCAAAGATTAAAATAGTTACAATAGAAAGTCTCAATCGGGAGATCAAGGTATAACTATCCCAAAAGGGTTTTGAATCGCGAACACCGTCAAGGAAATTACAAATGGAAGGGTGCAGCACTAGCACCAAGTGATGGGGTAATACATTATTTCCCATATGCTGCCAATCAAGTCCTCGCGATCGACCCATATGGCAATTCAGAACAACATAATAAAGTATCCAGAGGAACTAGGCCCTTGCTATTTGCGACGAAGGACGGTTGCAACGAAAGTTTGCAGTAACAAAGGGGTGCTAGAAGATTATTACGCAAAACTTAAAGTTTTAAAAGTGCGCACCGATGATTAACCTTGTTCTGATGCTGCTTGTTCCGTCGCTCCCGCAACTCCTTCACTCGGTTTCGATCGGCTCCAGCTCATGGATGAAGGTTGTGTTGCTACATACCCTCTCCCTCTACCTCTCCCTCTGCCTCGCCCGCGACCTCTTCCAAATCCTCTCCCTCTTCCACTGTAAGACAGTTTTGGAGCAAATTCAGCCGCAACTAGAGGTGACGGACTAGCTGCTGCAGCAGCAAGTGTCGAAGCATCTGTAGCTGCTGCGTTGCCTTCGCTCTTGTCATGTTCTCCCTGTTCTTGATTCGCATCACCATTGTTATTTGTTGTTTGTTCTCCCTCGGTTCCACGACCCCTGCCACCTCTCCCACCTCTCCCACGTCCACCTCTGCCTCTCCCGCGTCCACCGTAACGTCCTCCACCTCCTCCCCAGTAATTAGGATCATGATAAGATGAATCATAGTATGATGGATCATAATAGTACGCACTATTATCCCAGGAATAATCATCGTAACCATACCAGTATCCATCGTCATATCCATAACCCCC
>Ga0115005_10004210_pt1 | contig 11460 bp, 8 predicted proteins | sample ArcOceMetagenome_FD_87163 | JGI IMG/M metagenome (GOLD analysis project Ga0115005, IMG submission 87163) | Marine eukaryotic phytoplankton communities from Arctic Ocean - Arctic Ocean - Greenland ARC118M Metagenome | ecosystem: Environmental > Aquatic > Marine > Oceanic | place: Arctic Ocean...
AATTTTGTATGCTGTCCTGGTCAAGCTCCTGGTCAAGCTCCTGGTGCTGGTGCCGGCGGATTTTAATTTATTTATTTACAAATAAATAACCGAATCCGAAAAGCCTCTAGTCAGAGTAGGTAAATAATTAAAATTAATTTATTATGAAAAACAAATTTTTACAAGAAATGTTTATTGAGACATTGGAAGACCGAAATGAGTTTACAGCTGTAACTGGAGTATTAGGTTTTGCTGGAAATGCTGCGGGCGATCAACTTGTTAAATGCAGTAATAATATAAATATACCAATCTGTCATAGAGGAGTAGGATAGAAATTAAGAAAACCCTGCTCTATATGGGTGGGGTTTTATTATAAAAACGCAAGCCTTTTTATTTAAATTTCAGTTCATATTTAGGTTTTTTAGAAGTTATTTAAAACATGAAATATCTTGAAAGTTACTACTGAGATTTAAATTTGGCAAGTTTGTTTTTAACTGGCAAAAGTCTTTTCTGTAATACGACAGCAAACCTTTTTGGATTGATTATAGTACAACTAAGAGTGTGTCTTCAATTCAATAAAGCAACTTAAACCTCAAAGGCCTCTAGGTGATCCACCAATGTGGTTTTTGAAAATTGAAAACACCCTGCTTAATGTGGTTAGGTTTTAGTTATAAAAATCAGACTTTTTCATTTAAAGTTCAGGGCCTAATTATATTAATTTGAAGTTAGTTATAATATGAAACATTCTAAAGCACACATTAATATTGACTGCCAATGGTTAGATTCGGTGGAGTTATTTTCAACTGACAACAAGTCTTTTTTGTCATACGATAAAAAAACATTTTTGATCGATTATAATACAACTAAGATTGTTTCTGCTTTTCAATCAAATAATTTGGATTTCAAGCAGTCTATAAAATTTCTAAATCACTCTTTTTTTAATGACAATCTTTCTGAACTCGAACTTAAGAGTTACTTAGATAATATGAACGAAAGAATAGTGAATTCGATAGTAAAGCCTAGTGGTTTAGCTAAGATTCTAGTTTTAGGAAACCCTTCAAAAACAGAACGCCTTAATTTTTTAACTAAACTATTTGTTGGTAGTTATAAAAAAATGCTAATCGCTATTGCAATCATTTTTTTATTAAACACTCTATTTTATATCTACTACATAAACGCTACCCCATTAATAGTCAGTATCCCTTCTTATATTAGTAGTTCTATTTATGTTTTGGGATTTATAATTTTGATTTTTTGGCATGAATTAGGTCATATTATAGCTGCAAAAAGTCTTAAATTAAAAATCCCTGAAATCGGTGTAGGGATTTTCTTCATATTTCCAGTTTTATATGTAGACTTAAATAATATCTGGATTCTTTCAAAAGAAAAAAGAGTGATTATTAATTTAGGCGGAGTCTATTTTCAATCCCTTCTAGGCATTATTTTCATCCTACTTTTTGAACTATTTAACTATGAAATATTTAGGACCCTGTTTTCAATAAACTTTTTTATTATTATTATTAATTTAATTCCAATTTTTAAATTAGACGGTTATTGGTTGATAAGCGACCTGTCTAGTGTGTTAAACTTGGATAAAAGATCAAATGAACTCCTCAAATCTATTTTTACATTAAAGATTAAAGAATTTAAAAAGTATTCCTTTTTTGTATTTTCATACACCTTATGCAAGTTGGTTTTTTATGTTTTTTTAGTATTTATAATGATCACGCCAATTACCTACTTTTTTCTAAACTTTTCAGTTGAATTAGTTACTCAAATTGTGACAAGTCCATACTTCATAACAATCGCCTCATTAATTACCTTAAAATATATATTATACTATGGAAAACGAATTTTTAACACAAAAAAGCAAATTACATAATTCAGTATTTACCGCTCCAAAGGAGTCTTATAAACATTTAATGTATGTGTTTAGTATATTCGCTGCGAACATCAAGCGGTTTTTAGGAAATTCATATACCGTTGATGAAATAATAGAAGCTTATAAATACGTCTACTTTAACTCTAGGTTAGCCTACATGGAAGGTTTATATAGGTCCAATTTATTGAGCGCAAATATTATAAATCCGGGCGGTATTGATTTTGATAAATTAAAGGATGAGAAAGGAACCAAAATATTTGCAACGTTTCATCAAGGGTCTTATAGACTACTGAACTCTTTCTTGTATGAAAAAGGGTTTAAAAGTGTTATAATAGTGCGCGGTGATTTTATTAAAGAACAAATTGAAACTGTTCTTACCGAAATTGAACCCACATTAAATAAAACAAAAAATTCAGATGTAATAATTTTAGATGTGAATCAACGAAGCGCTATTTTTAAAATTAAACAACTTATTTCTGAAGGATATTTTTTAACAGCCTATTTAGATGGGAACTCAGGACTTAACGATGAAAAAGGAGTTTTAACTAAAAATCATGTAAAAATCCCTTTTTTAAATAGTAGCATCTTTGTTCGAAAGGGAGTAGCTCAGTTGGCATATTTATTAAAATTGGATATCATTCCCGTTATTTCATCTCGAAATATAGATGACTCTATTAATATAAATTTTTTACCACAAATTGAATATAATAATTACAAGAGTAAAGACTTCATTGAAAGTTCTCTTAAAATTTGTTTTAATCATCTTCAAGACTTTTTAATTAAGTCTCCTTGGCAATGGGAGTGCTGGACATATATTCATAAGTGGATAGATAGAGACGATACGACAAGTGAAAACTCAATAACTATGAATAAGCTAAATACATCTAAATATCTTCCATTTTACGTTGGCACTGATGAATTCCTTACCAATTTAAAGACTTATAAGATTTTAAAGTTAAAAACAAACAGTATCAATGCCCTTGAAAGTGGGGATCTAGGATTCTTTTCAGAGGAAGAACTACTTGAGTTGCAAAGTAAGGCTGTTTTAGTAGACGATTGAAACACAATGAGACATTAAAGTTGATAGACAAAATACTATATTTTCAAATAACCCCCAAATCCCAGTACTATGTTACAAAAAAAAGTTAAAATATTAATTATAACCTTAATGCTTTTTAGTGTTAATTTCTACGCTCAAGTAAAATTAAAGGGCACCTTGATAAATTCGAATACGGGTCTCCCATTGAGGTATGTCAATGTAGGTATTGTCTCAAAAGACGTAGGGACAGTAACAAATCAATATGGTGAATTCAACCTAGAAGTAGAGAATCAGTATTTAAATGATTCCATCACTCTTTCTATGATTGGATTTTCAACACAAAAACTACCTATTGAATACTTTGTTTTAAAGGACTCTGTGTTTTTAGATCAAAAATTCATCAATATTAAAGATCTAATTGTAAACAATAAAAAAGGACAAGAGATTTTTTTGGGTAATGAACGGCCGGATTTTATGTATGCCACCGTTTCATTAAAACTAATTGAAGCGGGCAACGAAATAGGGATCTTTGTTGATGTAGATAAACAAACTGAGATTTATAAGTTTAATTTACTTATCGTTAAAAGTGATTACGACCGCTTGAAATTTAGAATTAATTTTTATGACTTAAAGGATAAGATTCCTAATAAACGAATTAACTCCGAAAACATTATTGTTGAGACGACGATTAAAGAGGGACTCATTTCTTTTGACCTTAAAGATTATGCTATTTATATGAAAGAAAACTTCTTTGTGTCGATTGAGTCGTTAGAGGAACTATGGGACGACAATAAAGAAATTATCGTAGTTGGAAAAATTGGAGGTAAATCATATTCTCGACTTACAAGTCAATCTGATTGGATAACTTATAAATTAGGAGTTTGTATATTTTTGAATGCTATTGAGTATTAGAAAAATAAATCAGATATTCTATTTATACTTTAATTTCACATCGGAAATTAATTTTTTTGATTCAAAAAAAATCAATTACTTTTGGATTTAAATTAAATTAAATAAAATGATTAAAATCAAATACACTATTGTTTTAGCTTTTGCCTTTGTTATGCAAATGCAATCCCAAAACAGTTCTGAGTTGTTAGCGCACTATCAATCATATTACGTTCAAATGAAACAATTGGGTGACACCCAAGGAATTATTAATGCTATGAATCATTTGAGTATTCTTGAACCAAAAGTTAGACGTCAAGATACCTTAGCATATATCTATATGAGTGAAGGTAAGCACCGCCAGGCAATCTCACTTTTGGGGGTTGAGGTTAACGAATCTGATACAGATTTGGATTCTGAGGTTAAAGCAATTAGTTTAAAAGCTTTAAATAAACCCGAACTTGCTCTTGAGCACTACGAAGTACTTTATAAGCGCAAGCCATCCCCTCAGCTAGCCTATGAGTTAGCAGATCTTAAGATTATAACTGATAACCTTACCGGAGCGACTGTAAATATTTCGTATGGTATTGCATATTCTACTTCTGATATGATGAAGGGTTACTATGAATCGCAAACTCCTTATCAAGTCTCATTAACAGCAGGCTTTATGTACTTAAAAGCGATTGCTAAGTTTAGAGAAAATCCTGAGACCAATCATGAGGCCTCAATAACTATTTTGGAAGAGGCACTACAACTTGCACCAAACTTTAATTTAGCAACGATTGCTATTAGTGCCATACGTTCTCAAAAAGAAACTTTAGAGACTAAATAAGTGTTTTGTCAACTCAAAAAAGCAGCGCTTATGCGCTGTTTTTTTTGTTTAAATATTTTCTTATTCTTACCAGATTCGAACGCGCTGTTCTTGAGGTAAGTACATTTTATCTCCCTCTTTAATATCAAAAACTTCGTAAAAAGCATCTATGTTTTTTAAAGGTTGAGTCGCTCTTTGAATTCCTGGAGAATGTGGGTCTGTTTTAATTTGTGTTCTAAGGGCGTCTTCACGTGTGAGTGTTCTCCAAACGGTTGCCCATGACATAAAAAATCGTTGTTCTGCGGTAAAACCGTCTATGTCTTCTGGTCTTCCATTACTGTCCATGTACAATTGAAGTCCGTCGTAAGCTCCCAATACCCCGCCTAAGTCACCAATATTTTCTCCTAACGTGAACTTTCCATTAATGTACACGCTATCCAAAACTTCGATAGCACTGTATTGTTCTGCTAAGGCATTTCCACGTTTTTCAAATTCAATTAAATCCGCATCTGTCCACCAATTATTTACATTTCCATCGCCATCAAATCGGGCTCCAGAATCATCAAAGGCATGTGATATTTCGTGGCCAATAACGGCACCAATCCCACCATAATTTACGGCTTCATCAGCAGTGAAGTTATAGAACGGGGGTTGTAGAATTGCTGCTGGAAAAACAATCTCATTGTTCATCGGATTAAAATAGGCGTTTACGGTTTGAGGAGGCATTCCCCATTCGGCTTTGTCTACGGGCTGTCCAATTCTGGATATATTCTCTTTTGAACTCCAGTTGGCAACTGCCATCATATTTTCTGCATAGCTATTTCCTTCTAATACCTGTAACTCTGAGTAGTCTTCCCACTCATCTGGATAGGCGATTTTTACGGTAAACTTATCTAGTTTTTCTACAGCTTTCACTTTCGTATCATCACTCATCCAATCCAATGCCATAATTCTGTTTTGAAAGGCTTTGATTACATTAGCGATCATTTTTTCAGCCTTTTCTTTAGCTTCGGGTGGAAACTTAGCTTCTACATATAATTTCCCGATAGCTTCTCCCACTGAACCATTGACGGTTCCTAAGGCGCGTTCTTCAGCAGCGCGTTGTGCTTTAGACCCATTGAGTGTTTTGCTATAAAACTCCCAGTTTGCGGTTTCAATTTCTGTGGTTAAATAACCAGCGGCACTGTCAATTGTACTCCAAGTCATAAGGGTTTTGATGTCCTCGATAGAGGTCGTGCTAAGGAAGCTGTTTAAAGCGACCATGTACTTGGGTTGCATCACAATTAAGGACTCTAAAGGGGCCGTAATACCGTAGTCTGCACTAAACTTATTCCAGTCTATTACTGGCGTCATTTCATTGAGTTCTTTAAGAGTACGAGGGTTGTTAAAGTTGCGAACATCACGACTCTCAACTTTATCCAATCTTGGCTTGGCTAGTTTTGTTTCTAGTTCAAGAATACGTTTTGCAGCGGTCATTGCGCTTTCCTGGTCATAATCAATAAATTGTAACATGCGCGCAACGTGGTCTATATACTGTCCTCTAATTTCTACAGATTTAGCATCTTTATCTAAATAGTAATCACGTTGAAGTCCTAAACCTCCAGGGAATACCCAAGCGGTATTCATACTACTGTCATTTAAATCTGCTGATGCTCCAATGCCCGCAAAAGGCGCCGAAACGCCTATGGTTGTTGCATATACAGTTTGCATATCTGAAATTGTTTGTATGCTGTTAATCGCTTCTAAAAGTGATTTAATAGGGGAGATGCCTGCTTTGTTTCTAGCAACGGTATCTAATTCTGACTCAAAAACTAATAATGCTTTTTTCTGATCCGTTCCTTCAGCGTAGGTTCCAAATTCCTTAGACGTTTTTATAATATCAAGCACATCTTTGCGTGTTGATTTTCTGAGGACCCCAAACCCTCCCCAGCGTGTTTCATCATCTGGAATGGTGTTTGTTTTCATCCAGTTTCCATTCACATAGTCATAGAAATTATCTTTTGGACTGACCGAAGTATCCATGTTTTCTAATATGATTCCTGGAATTTTATTGGTCTCAGCTAACGCGTCATTTGAGTTGTTTTTACACGCATTTAGGGTTAAAATGCTGAATGCACTTAATAGGATCAATTGTTTTAAGTTCATAAGTTTGAGTTTAAGAAATGTCTTCTAATTTAGCTAAAAATCAGAGCTTACCACAATTTTAAATGTTAAAAATCAAACTTATAAAAGCTATTAATTCTATAATTAATTCAAAATTAGTTTCCGCGTTGTTTGTTGGTTATCAACCTTGATTTGTAAAAAATAAATTCCACTAGAATAACCTTGCATATGCAACGGATATGTTGTTGATGGATTTATATTTTTCTTTGCAAACAATCGTTTTCCTGTAACATCTGTTACTTGTAGGTCGTACGGTTTATTATTTTGTACTTGTATGTAAAACACATCTTTAGAAGGGTTTGGGTAAACGGCGAGTTGACTTAGTTCAAAATTTACCGTATTCAACGCGGTACCATCTACAAAAAAGTCATCAATAACCACCCCTTCTTGGTTCACACTTTGATCTGCTTCAAATACAATTCTAAAAATCATATTAGGTTCTGAACTAAAAGCGTCTAGGGGATAGCTGTATTGGTTCAGCGCACTTTCCGTTCCAGTCCATTGCCCTCCCACACAGTTAAAGCAATTATTAGCGACCCCATCTCCTGCGATTCGGCTACTGTTGTACCAGTTTGGAGTATCGGCTGAGCCTAATAAACTCCATGACTCTCCTTGATCTGTTGAATATTCAACATACACTAAATCCCAGTTGGTTTCCAAATCGAAAGCCATATCAAATTTTAGCACTGGGTTGGCGATATTAGTTAAGTCATAACATTGAGATACTAGGTACCCTTTTTGCCCATTGCCATGATTTCCATCCAAATTAGTTGCGTATACATTTACTGGGGAGGCAGCGCTGTTAAGGAGTGCCCCATTAGGGGCTCCAAGCTCCCATATAACACTCCCAGTTTCAGTCAATACTATAAGGGCATCCTCAACGTTTTCAAACGTATTAACTTGTTGAGCAGTTCCTAGATCATTGGCATAAAAAACAATTTCCACACTGTTATTAAAGCTAAAGAAGTCATCTACTATGGTGATAGTTACGTTTAGGGTATGTGCGCCTCTACTGAGCTCAATCGTATCCAGATCAATAAATGCATTGTCTCCAGAAATAATACTTCCGTTCCAGCTTAATGAAACTTGCTCACCGCCATTAACAGTATAAACGATATCCACGTTACTTATGGTGTTTTGCCCATTGTTTTTTACTTTCAGTTGTGGAAAAATAGCACCACAATTAACTTGTGTAGACATTGGATTTTCGACTCCAACAAGCTGAATGTCATTTGCCACAACTTCAGAAACGGCTAGTTCACTTCTCCAAGCACCCCTTCCATAGGTAGCTGCTGTAATATTATTGTCAATAATATTGATGCTTAAATCTCTTACATCTGAATTAGGTAAATTGGTGTCAAAGGCTTCCCAGTCATTGTCAATGTCACTAAATCGGTAAACACCCAAACTAGTACCTAGATAAAGCACATTTTCAGAGGTATTATTTTGGTGTTTTATAATGTTTTTGGCCACATTAGGTAGCGAGCCTGTAATGTCCGTAAAACTACCCCCTTGGTTAGTTGATCTGTATACGTTTCCGTTATTCCCTCTAGTAGTTACATATAAAACCGTATTATCTGAGTTGTTTACTTCAATCGATGTGATGTTATTAGAAAAGTTTGTTACGGTAGAAAAGGTAAGTCCGTGATCGGTGCTTTTTTGAAGCGTTTCGTTTAATCCAACATAGATAACATCAGAGTTAATCGGATCTAGTTCTAAAACGTCAATATTTGTTCCAAAACTTGGAGACACTTCGGTCCAGACACCCTGGTTAAAGTTATACAGACTGCCATAACCGGCATAAACTTCACTGTCTTTGTTTATTGAAAGCGGAGTGATCCAATTGCCGATCATTCCCGAGTCATAGAAAGAGGTGCTTCCTGGAAGTCCAGAATTACCATTCACAAATAGTTTTTGGCCCTCTTGCATAAAGCCATAATATAAGTTGTCGTTATTGGGGTCAATGACCCCCTCCATGCCGTCGCCTCCATGCCAACTAGCCCATTGACCGCCAAATCCAAAACCTCCGTTATCTTGGGCACCTCCAGCAATTTTATTGGAGTCCAGTTTTGATACTGATATTCTGTAAAATTGGGTGATTGATAGGCCTACAGTCAAATCTTCAAAAGAAGTGCCACTGTCGGTAGATTTAAACACACCGCCATCCGAACCAACAAATAAGCCGTTGTCAAAATCACGAATAAAATGAATATCTGCATGGGTATAAGAAGCGTTTCTAGTGCCCCAGGAATTTATTTGAGAGAATGAGTCCCCTCCATCTTCAGATTTCCAAATATTTAAGACACCAACATATATTTCATCTGGATTGGTGTTTGAAGCTGCGAGTGCAAAATCATACCATGCTTGTATCACCCCATCAAAAATATCTGTTGTATTAGCCATTTGGGTGAATGCCAAGCCATTATTAGTGGATCTGTAGATTCCGTGGTAATTATAGCCGCCTTCTGTAGCGGCCGCTACATATACATAGGCCCCATTTGCTTGGGTCACATCTATAATTAAGCGTCCAGCTGATGATGGAAGTCCTAAAGTAATTTGAGTAAAACTATCACCTGCATCAGTGGATCTAAAAAACTGCGAATTTGTCGTCGCATAAATTATGTTCGGATCTGTAGGGTTTACTTTCAAATCTCTAAAATCCCCGGACTGAGTGATGACCCAATTTGTTCCTCCATTTGTAGTTTTGTAAACCCCCCCACTTGTCGCGACCCATAACATGTTGGAGTCTGTTGGGTTTATATAAATTTCTGAAGTTCTGCCCGGAGAATTGGAAGGGTTCAGCCCTGTTTGCTCCCAGCTCGTCCCGCCATTGGTAGATTTCCATATTCCAACGCTGTAGGTATTGTATGCATCGTCATCTCCAGTAGCAATATAAATTATGTTACTATTATTTGGGTCAATTGCAATTCCAGAAACTCCTATTTGTGGAAGATTGTCTGTCAGGGGTACATAGGTTACCCCTGCATCTGTAGACTTCCAAATGCCCCCACCTGGTGCCCCTACATACATAGTATTGGAGTTGTTTGGGTCTATAATAATACAATTTACACGTCCTAAGTTTAAGTAGTTCGTTGAGCGATTTATAAAGTCAACTGGACCCAGAGAGTACCAATTACTCTCGTCCGTCATAGCTGCAGAACTTGCAGTGCGTAACTGTTTTTTTAATGTTTTTTGTTCCCAGCTGTTCCACATATTATCTGTAGACGGTAAAAACCCATTGACATCCACATAATTTTCCCACTGAGCTTCCCAACGTTTAAAGGGTTTGTAGCCACTTCCCTTGGCCTCTTTGTTGTGTGTTTCCCAATACGTATTTCCTGCAGTAACTATGGCGTTAAAAGTTAATGGACCACGCTGAGATGATTTGAGCTCTTTCATCCAGGGAGTCTCTAATTCTATTTGTGCATTGATCCCCAAAAAAGTGCAGAATCCTATCAGTAAAAAGTAGTTTTTCATAGTCAAATTGAAATTTAATGAAAAAGAGTTTTAGCTCTTTTTTGGTGCTTATTGGTTTAATTAGTTGTCGTTATTTTTTTTTCAGTTTAAAAAACGGCTAAACTACTTAGGTTTGGAGATGAGTTGGGACTCTTTTTCTAGTGTTTTGGATATTTGAAATATTAAATTAGAGTAGGCTTCAACTAAAGATTCTTTAGTTGGTTCAAATTCAATTGAATTATCTCGATCAATATTATACTCTGTCCTCAATTTATATGCCAAAGTTTCTAAAACCTTAAAACGAGCCAAAATACTAGGCGTATTTAAAGTGTTTGGAATATCGGATTCAAGCTTTGAAAACAAGGTTTTTAACGCCTCTTCTGTGTCTTCCAAGAGCTGATATTTTCCATTAGAAATATCTGTAATTGCTTTTGCAAGATCGTTTAGAGCGCTCCAGTCTAAAAGCGACGAAGGTATGTCTCCACTAATACTAGGTTTAGTTTCTGGGGGTTTATTCTTAAATTTTGAAATTTCTGTTAGCGCTGACCCCGGATTGGAGCTACTATTAGAAGCCTCCTCACAACTTTGTAAGCCAGTTAATACAAACAAATAAAAAAGTATAGTATTAAATTTATAAATTATCAATAGGTATCTGTTTTGGTTTAACTTTGCGCAAAATTATGTAATAAAATAGATCAATTTCATAAAATGATGTTAAATAACTTTATGAATTTTGATATGTAACTGTTTTTTTTTTGTAATATCTGCTGGTTTACCCCAATTAAGTGGCTTATTGTTTATTTTTGTAGGGATGTAATTGATAAGTAAGCATTAAACCGCCACGATACAGAACAACTTCACCGCTGCCATTAAAGTCTCTATAATTGTCTTCACCTACATCGGTGCGTTCCATCCCCCCATAGCCTTTATACCAAGACATTGTATAGCCACCTCCTACAAAAGCTTCTAAGGCCCAGCGGTTGTTGAGGCGTTTTTTATAGCCCAATGTTAGGCCGTGAAATGTGGAACGTCCTGAGTTATAAGTGCCGTCTGCCGGGTCTGGATCACTCCCATTGCTGTAATGATCGTAGATAATAAAGTCATACGGCTTTTGTAAGGTAAACATTCCAAACCCTAGATGCCCACCCACAAACCAACCACTAGTGGCATTGTTTTGGTAGTATCGAAATTCTAAAAATGTTTGTGTGATGTGTAAGGGATCCCCTTCAATGGAGTCCCAAA
>Ga0115005_10004215_pt1 | contig 11457 bp, 10 predicted proteins | sample ArcOceMetagenome_FD_87163 | JGI IMG/M metagenome (GOLD analysis project Ga0115005, IMG submission 87163) | Marine eukaryotic phytoplankton communities from Arctic Ocean - Arctic Ocean - Greenland ARC118M Metagenome | ecosystem: Environmental > Aquatic > Marine > Oceanic | place: Arctic Ocean...
ATTCCTTTGTCGATATTGATGGATCGTTGACGTGGCGTTGGCGAACTGAGAACGTTTAATGCAGTTCTGATGCGGTTGATGTTGATTAGTGGATTGAAGGTGAAGGACATGGCGTTTGGCAATTGTTGCGATAGGAATACGAGTAGGACAGTAGTAACAAATGCTCTGAATGACCGTGCAGTGGTGCTGGAAGAGGCTCTCTCGTTTTTTTGCATAGTATCGTACAGAGATAGGTCAGGTTATTGATATCAGTAACGCTGGTACAAGTAGTTATAATCAACGAAATGTTCAAATCAAGGGTTTTCTTTGTGATGGCTGATGGTGGATGCAACTTGGTTGATTGTTCATTGTGGGTTGTCTGATGATGATGAATGACATGATGAGCAATGAGCAAGAGAAAAGTGCTGATTCATTCAAGTTTTCTGATGTGTTTTCGTGGCGGACAACATCTATGACGTCAGAGCAACCGTTAAAATGGTTGTGTACCGATTTTAGACCATTCTTCAGCCATAGGCTATTACACTAGCCTCATCATCAATTAGGGATTAGCAATCAAATATGTATTGAATGCGAACGCATTCAAGATCTTCCAAGAGCTTCACATTCAATCAATCAAATCTAGAAATCGGGAATGCTAGAATGCTTCTCATAATTTATAATCAATGGTATTAAAAAGCCACGTTAGAGCAAAAGGAATGAATCCTGATGTTTAGTGACACATAGAATATCATTGGTCGTTTTTTTTCTTGATTTTCCCGGCTAAATGACATTAATGTTTTCTTCGAAGTCGAAAAAGAACACTATTTCATCGAACGGATACCAACTGCCAAACCTATGTTCCAATTGCCAAACCTATGTTCCAATGTCACCCCCTCCTCCATCACCAACGGTATCATATGTATCTCCAAAAATACCAGAGTCAAAACGACAGTCACCAAATAAAAAACAAAAGAGGACTTGAAATATGCTACCTTTGACTTTGAGGGCCCTCCTCTCCATCCTCGTGACTTTGGCAATCGTATGTGCAGAAGATGAGTCATCTTGGAAGTTCATTGTCATGGCCGACTGGCATGGGGCAGAATGGTATGCTTCGAACCCTGGACCCGATTCTAAACTTTACAAAGAACAAGGATCATTGTTATCTAACATTCATGATAACTATGGTGGCGATCTGATCATTCTCCCAGGAGATACACAGAGTGGTAACTGGAATGTTCCCTCTTGGATCGACAAACACTTTCCTGGTCTCTCGGCTCCAGAAGCCGTCTACAGAGCAGGAATGAATTGTTGGACAACCGTGAAATCTTTATTTGCCGATTCTGGCTATGGCAAGATCTTGGTTGCAATAGGGGATCACGAACTTGGTGATAACTACTGGGCGCCCAATGATTCAAAAACGCGCAGTGTTCCGCAATTTCGAAAATCTTTCACAGACTCTCTGTACAAGGACTCTGATGGGAAATATACATTCGAGAATGGCTTCATTGGAGCAGCGCCACCTACGCCTTATGGGACTCCCTTTGAATATACATCCTTTGCTCACGTGCACAAAAATGTTCTCTTCATCACCGTAGATATGTTCTACCAAATTTCAAATACTTTGTTCTTTGATAGGCGAGAAGGAGGTCTAGGTGGCGAGGGAGTCATCACGGGTGATGTTGCTGGATCCCATTTGGAATGGTTCGAACTTGTTCTGAAGGAAGCCAGAATGGATCCCACAATCAAGCATATTTTCGTGCAAGGACATTTGCCCATTTTAAATCCTGTTCGTAAAGTACGTTCCTCCGCAATGTTCTTCGATAGAGCAGAGAATAGTCCTTTCTGGAAAACGATGGTGAAGTACGGAGTCGATATATACTTTGCTGGGGAAGTACACGCCAACACGGTATTGAAAGACAACAATTCTGACCTTCTACAGGTTGTATCGAGAGCAAATAGTTTGGGCGGATTCTTACAGGTCACAGTGACAGACGACGAGCTTACAATTATAGCTCTGAACGAAATTGGTCCGGATCGCAACCCGACAGTAAAGGACTACAAATCGCATGGTGTGCTACAAATCCAGAAATCCGAATTTGGCGAGGCTGATATTTCGTCCTCCGGAGTCCTGCACATTATGGATATTCAGAAACCAATCATTCAATTCCGATTTGATAGGCTGTACAAAATGGGGCAGCGGCAAGTCCTTGGAATGAATTCAATGACAAAAGTTGGCTTATCGCAAATTGATATGCGTGGTACGACACTGACAGAGGTGGTTCCAAACTATGGCGAGTTCAATCAGCAATATGATGCACAAGTTGGCGGTGTGGAAATAAGAGGAGGTGGGGTATCTGGATCTGCAGGCTACTTCGATGGCGCGTCGTCCAAAATGGGCATCTACTCTTTCGGACCATTTGTGGCAGGGAGTAGGGCGTCGTATAGTGTTTGGATCAAGACCAAATCTAATGGAGAAATGGTCCTTGTGCACTATGACCGAGCGTGGAAAAGTGGCGCCAGTGCACAAAAAAATATTTTTAGTCTGATCTTGGATAATGGAAAGCCAGTGCTATATTCGAGCAAGACGTCTACTTTGAAACCCCTGAATAGTGGAATGGCGCCTTTGAACGATGGAGGGTGGCATCAAGTTGCAGTGTCGATGCCAAGAAGTGGGTGCAGACTCTCTGAGGTCAAAATGTTCATAGACGGCAAACCTGTTGCCACTTCTGTCAAGAATGATGATATACTCTTCTTTGTCGGCTTTGGATCTCTATCTATTGGAGGGACTGGCTTCTCATTCTTCGTCCAAGCTGATTTTCCGTCTTGGGAGCCATACACCGGTCTCTTGGACGAAGTCAATATTTGGGCCAGGACCATTTGGCAGAAACAGCTCAAGCAGAGTCCAATGAAAAACTTCATTTCGGATGCCCAGAATTGTAAGGAAACGATAACGCAAGGAATGAAGATTCGATATGTGAAAAATCTGAAGAAAAAGAAGCAATGCCAAAATAGGTGCAAGAAGTTAGTTCCTTGTTTAGGTTTCGAAGCAGCTCAGATGGAGGATACAATTACTTGCAAGTTATTCCTGCATAGGAGACCAAAGTTTTTTGCAGATGAAGCCGGTACTGCTGGTGGCACAAAATGTGGCAGAGTGCCGTGGATCGAGAGCTGAAGCCCATTGAACTCTGTGCTGTACGCTAGTAAATATTTGAAAGACATTATTTTTGCAAATCGATTCTTGTGCTTTGATTACAATTGATCCAAATCTTGCGTTCAGATATTTGTGTTGTTACTTCTGCTGTTAAAAAGGTTGTCAATCTTTAGAGGACTTATAGGTCTCATGTTGTTATTACCTTGCGATGAGAAGGCGCTGTGAATACGAACATATATTTTGTGTAGAAGGTTAGTAATATTGAAACATTTAGACTTTTCTTGATATTTATAATAGGTCTAGGACAGAAGCTGAAGGTGTGAGATCGTACTGTATGATACAGTACTGTATGATACAGTACTGTATGATACAGTTATAGAACTTCAAGATCTAAGTCTGTGTGGGCAAACAACGGCAGAAAACGAGAAGATCATCTGAGTGTTTACCTGTGCTGGCATGACAACTGTGCTTGTACAAGTGATTTGCCTACGTGTATTGTTTTCGTGGCGACAAGCAAGTTGATGCATTCATGGTACTGGTATCCAAGTGTGTCCCTTTCTTCCTTGCTTGCCCACAATCAATACCAATACCAATACCAATACCAACACTAGCTGTAGCAAAGCAGATTACAGTACTGCACTCGCGCCATCATGGCAATTAATTAATCTCACACTAGTGCATAGTTTTCATGTATATTTTAATGCTGATGAATAGCTAGCTACACGTACTGTATCGTACTGCTGTACCATACCACCATGCAATTCATCACCTACGTTACCAAAATATCCCGCACTTGAAACTGACATCAACACTAACATTTCCAGAACAAGCCCCGACAAGACACTTTTAACCAACTTACTAACAACCAACTATCGTACCAAGATTGAACTGAATTTCAAACTCTCTTACTACAGTACTGCTACTACTGTACTACTAATCAATTCATCATTGCAATATCAGCATCAAGCCCAGCCTGCAACTTCTCCTCCCCAACACCCGCCAATCGAATTGCATTTCTACTATACGTAGTAATCCCACTCGCCTTCTCCGTCACACCCTCACCCACCTCAAGGTCCACAATACTCTTTGCTCCACTCGCCGCATTCAACTGATTCACTCTCAAAATATTAATCGCAGTAAAAGGCGACTTTCTCTGAAAATCACTCAAATTCAACTCCTCATCACTGAGTCCTCCTTCTGATGATGCCTCTGCCTCTTGGACATTCCCATTCATTTTCAACATGGGACGCAACCAACCCCTCGGAGGCAAATGCCCATACGCGGGTTTATCCACCGGATGAATCGCCGTACGATCATACGCTGGATGAAAATGCACGAGCCCAAACACATCATCCCCACGAAACAAACATAAATTCCGACTAATCAACTCCGCCACTGCATTAAACCGAAACAAAGCCTCTTCATCCGTCCCAGCTCCAATCCCCGGCAAAGAGAGCATGGTGGTACTAATTTCTTCCTGTGGTGTGGAAAGTAGTTCACAGACACTATTCCAGAATACACCGACGGCGGCACAGGCATCGGATGCCCCATTGTATCGATACCCTACTCCACCGGGTGGTACTCCACGAGATTCGAGTCCTACCGCTGCAAGATTGATGGATTTGGTGTAGGGGCATGCTTCCTCGTTGACAACGACACGGTCGATAAAGGATTGGAGTGCCTTGGTACATTTCTCTTCATTGTACACAACTGCAGTATCAGTATCAGTATCAGCACCTCCATTCCTTCCCTTTTTTTCTTCCAATTCTTCCTCCGTCCTCTTGGACGCTTCAAGAACAAACGCAGGTCCAGCACCCTTCCCCACCAATGAAACACTCAACCTCTTCAATTCCGGCAAATAAGCAATCAACCTCTCCTGCGTCTTGAGAACAGTAAAATCCTCAACAAAAGCCATCAAGGCGGGAATAGGAATCTCCTCGAGGACAAGACAGGTTTTGGATTCCTCATCATTCTCCGACATTTCTGCCAAAGTCGTCCATAATGCCGCTGACATTGTATGAACGGCTTTGGCATCACATCCGAGTACGGGTGTTCCTTCTACTTGTAGATCCCGGAGGAGGGATTGGAATAGGTTGGCTCGACGGGCGGGGGTCATGTCCTTGAATAGATCTTCTTCTGGTTCCATTCCTGGTAGTAGTCCGGTACTAGGGATGTTGGAGGTTGGGAATTCGGGAGAGGTGGGTGGTGGGTTTTCTTTTTTTCCGAATCCTCCTGCAAAGAGTTTTGTGGATTTGGATGTGGAGGGGATTGTGAAGGCGAATGCCGTGGTGGTCGATAGGAGGAGAAGTGAAAGTGATAGCTTCATGGTTGTTGTTGTTGTTGTTGTTGTTGCTGTTGAGAGAGTAGCTACTGTAGGGCTGGTGTTGATTGATTGGTTTGTTATCGTGTAGGTACCTACTTAGCTAGTAATATTGATATATTGGAATGAATTGAATTGGTACTTATTGTATGTTGAATGTTGAATGTTGAATGTTGAGCGAGCAGTTTGAAGTTGTTCCATCATGCAGATGTTTGATGTGCAGTATTTTGCATTTTGCATTTTGCATTTTGATGTCACTACTCTTCTGACTTTCGATGGAGGGAAATTGAAATCAGAAGCAGTAGGTGCGTACTCGAGCATCACATGTTGGGTTGGTGGATGTATGTGGATTGAAATAGCGGTTATTATTTGTGAACCGTTCCAAAGCAGGCCTTTTCGACGCAAACAGACACACCACACCAAACAGATTTAAGATAAGTAGTTTGAAGTTCTTTTGAGTTTTTGAATGGTGCAGTGCAACGTGCAACGTGCAACTCTTCAAAGAACAGAACAAACACTAAACACTACCGTTCGTTACGTATACAACACTAGACTAGATTAGATTAGACTAGATTAGCGATAGGTAGCTAGTTAGTTAGGTAGAGAACAACTTACTAATCAATCAATCAATCAATCAATCAATCCATTCATCGATATCTTCTTCCTTCCTTCCTTCCTTCCTTGATTGATTGATTGATTGATTGAAGAAATAGTAATACAGTAATAATAATGTCAGAGGAATATCAAGGAAGCGATCACGAAGTATATTATTCGGAGGTTTTATCTTCAGCAGGTCTCGCTTTATCCCAGTCCAAATATTCAAAACCAAAAGAACAACAACAACAACAACAACAACAACAACCGTCCATCATGTACCAAAATGATGACAAGGGTGATGGTAACGATGGTAATGATGATGATGCATCCTCTGTTCATAATAGCATTAGCAATACTACTACTGCTACTACTAGTAAAGCTAGTAATAGTAATGCCAATGGTAGTGGTTCGAACAGGAACAACCAGGATGCTCTTTCTTCCATTTCACTTTCGTCTGGAAGCTCCAAGATATTGGCAAACTTATCCACACCATCGCACTCTACTAATGCTACACATACTAATACCAATACCAATACCAACAGCAACAGCAATACCAACAGCAATACAATCAGCAATACTAATAGCAATACAATCAGCAGCAACATGTCACGGGAGGAGGCATTGCTACTATCATCCTTACCCCAAAGACCAGTGGCGAACTTCCCATCTGCATCAGACCGTAAACGAATCATTGGAATGCTTGCCACCATCATGTCCATGATTTATCAATTTGAACAACAGGAATATATGGATTATTCACCATCTCTTAATAGCAGTAATAGTAATATCAAGGATAACAAGGATATCAAGGATAACAAGGATAACAACAACAGCAGCACGACAAAGAAAAAACAACAACAACAACAACAACAACAACAACAACAAGCAGAGAGTATTATTAATAATGTCAGTGCTTCTAATGCAAATGCAAATGCAAATGATGCACAGGTGATGGAACAGTTTGTCCACACACGCACTGGACGTACCAGTAAGAATGGTAATGGTAAGAAGTACACGTCGTACGGAAAAGAATTGCCACCAAATCATGGATCCATTCATAGCACTGATTCTGATTCCTTTGAAGAATTATGGGAAAGGTCTTCGCCTGGCATCAAGAAAATTGTTCCTTCTTCGTCATCTTCTTCTGTGCCTTCATTATTGGCATCGTCGTCCAATTCCAATTCCAATTCCAAAACCAATACCAATACCAAAACCAGCACCGTTTATATATCAAAAAGCAAAACCATTCCCAAACGGAGCAATACTTTTACATCATCCCCCACAAAAGGCAAATCTACAAGTACCTCTATGTCTACGTCTACACCTGCAAATACAAATACAAATGCGAAACAAGTCTTGTCCTTGGCAAGGTATAGAAGGAGGAGGCATAGGATATATTCCAATTTCTTGATTGTGGCGGCTGATTTATTGTTTTTGGACAAGAGTAATGCCATTGCTTTTTTGCCACTTTTGAATGTTTTATTGGGGGGTGAAGGTGATGGGGCTGGGGAGGGTCATGGTGGTGGTCATGGTGGTGGGCATGATGATGGTCATGATGATGGTCATGATGTTCTTGGTGTTGGTGGTGGTGGGTCAGGGTCGGCATCGGCATCGGGGGAATATCATCATCAGCGACAGCAGCAGCAGCAGCAGCATCCTTCCAATTCACATGGCAGCGAGCACAACGACAACAACTTACAACCAGCATGGGATAACAATGACATCCTACTCCCATTCATAGAATCACTAGAACCAGGAGCCGGATTCCAATGTCTATCACTCTTACTCCTCAACCACCTCCTCCAAAGCGAACAAGGCTACGATGCAAGAATACGAGCCTGCATTAAAAAACTAGGACTGATTATCTTTATCCACGAATTGAAACATTCCGATTGTCACGAGGACGTGGAGGAACTCCAAAAGATTCATTCATCCAGGGGGAAATCACGTGCTGATTCTCTCGCAATAATGGCATCGAGGAAATTTGAATCGTTGGAACATGCCATTGCAGCGAAATTGATTCGGATCTCAGCGGCACAACAGCAAAAACAGCAAGAGGGAAAACTGAAACAGACGATAAAGATTAGGGGATCATTGACGTTGACACGAGCGAATATTATGCGGGGGATCAAAATTGGTACAGCGGGATTGGCGACGGGGACGCTCATGGCTGTGACGGGGGGTCTTGCTGCTCCGGGGATTGCGGCGGGGCTTGCTGCGACGGGGATTACGACTGCGGCGACTGTGGGGGTTGTTACTACCTTGACGAGTACGGCTGCTGTGACGACTATTTTTGGGGTGGGAGGGGGGAGTTTGGCGGCGTATAAGACTCATAGGAGGACCAAGGGTGTGACGGAGTTTACGTTTCAGAAGCAGCGTTATAAGGATTATGCTTACGCGGATAAGAATCATGGTGGCAATGGTGATGGGGATGGGGATAATGCAGAATTGTTTAGTACGATATGTATTTCTGGTTGGCTCAAGGATGAACGAGATTTTGAAAGGCCTTGGGGGGTAGAGCCGTCGAATCCTCCCATTACAGATCGGCTGGAGAAGTTGACTCGATTTTATTCCATTCATAAACCGGAGAATATTGGGAGGTGTCAAGAGATTCTGAGGAATTGGAAGGGAGAAGAGAGGGAACTGTGGGCAGTTTTGAGGGAGAAATATGGGCAAGATCCTGATCATTTGTATCCGATTTATGACAGTCCGTATCGAAGGATGATGTTGACTCACGAAGAAGATGAAATCGTGGATACCTTGCTCGGTGAACTGGGATATGAAGTTCCATCGGAAGAGAGGAAAGATGGGCCATTTCATCAAATGAAACAAAATATGTACGCCTTGAGTTGCAATACTGACGACTCCAATGTTTCCATGAGGTCTACTTCCGGGCCAGATGGTGCTGCAACTTCAAATAATACGTTGTCTTCAGATGGAAACCAAAGTCAACAAGAAGAAAGTAAGAAGCCAGTCATATCAGTATGGGACTATCAAATGGAATATGGAGGCGAATTACTGACTGTGAAATGGGAGAGCGCCATGCTAGTGGAGCTATGTGACAGTGTGTCAGATATGGCCAGCGATATAGTTGGACAAGCCGCTAGGGAAGTACTGAAACAGACTGCCCTTGCCACTCTCATCACTGCAATTGCTCTACCATATGCCATTGTCAGGGCTGTAGATATGATTGATGGTATATGGACACTGGCGATTGAGAGAGCAGATTTGGCAGGAATCGAGTTGGCCAAGAGTTTGCTAGAAAGCGATGCAGGGCGCCGTCCAGTGGTTCTCGTTGGATTTTCAATGGGGGCAAGAACTATCTATAGCTGCCTTAAAGAGCTTGCAAGGCAGCAAGAATTGTGGGAGGAAGAACAGGAATTACAAGTTCAAGAGAAGGTAGCGAAGAAACGCGGAATGCGTAGAGGAATCCACAAAAAGAAAGAACAGCATGGTTCTGGAAAGGTCTTTGTCAGAGAACCGGCTAGCATCGTCGAAGATGCAATTATGATGGGACTGCCCAATCATTTGAGTCTGCATTCCTGGGAGTCTTGTAGGCGGATTGTGGCAGGGCGTCTTGTGAATTGCTACTCTAAAAATGACATGATTCTCTCACTCATGTTTCAGATCAAGAGACTGACAGGGGCGTTGCGGCCAGTGTGTGGTACTGGCCCGGTTCAAGTGCGAGGCGTTGAGAACTACAATGTAGGATGTTTGGTTTCAGCACATTCGGATTATTGCACTGCAACTGGTCATATACTTCGTATGATATACCATGGTTCTCCTCACCGACCTTCGGCGACTATTGTCGTGCCCTCTGATTCGACTACGAATGGATAAAAAATAATAACTTGATCAGAAGGATCATAATTACTAAATATGAATTACACAGTGGTACATGTACGGTAACAACTTAAAGAGAGAAATTCAGCGTTCGAGTTCAAATTGCGTTAGAGATTAGGCTATTCTTGTATTTGAGTTTCCCATTCTGGAATAAGTGGTATCGGGTGCAATTGGTGATATCTCTTTACACAAAGTTTACAATGACGGCATGGCGGGGAAAGGTGAAGGTAACATTGTTTTATCTCATAGGCATTGGTCTGGATTAAATTAGAGTGAAAAGTATCATTATACACGTATCCGCACAATGCGCTGCATCGCTGGTTCTCTTCTAAAATTCAATTGATATTGATATATGCTTCCTCTTACCGTGGCAAAGTCAACGAGCAATAGTAGTAGAATGATATCATAGTATTTGGACGAAGATGAAAGATAGTTGCAACTCCTTCTCTAGAATTTTCTTGATATTTGTCTATCGACTCCGGGTTATGTTGTGTGGCGAAAACGATCTAGTGCTGAATTCTAAAAAGCTAATTAATAAAAACACTTCATACGATAACCTCATGGATGATAATGGGATGTTGACGAAGAAGAAAACATGAAACTGAATTATTTTGCAATCTTTGGTGATTTAGTAGCACAGGATCTAAGAAGGGGTTGCCAAGAGTATGCCAACCATTAAATTGCACTCCTGACGTAATAGAGATGTCGTTCTCGGGTAATCAGAACATGTGAGGGGCACACAATAACATCCAAAAGGGATCGAAAACACATTACAATCTCTCGCAAGACAGGATCGAACAACTGGAGGATAATAGCTTCAATGGCAGGCAGCAAACCACGATCAGACATTCGAGAAACAATGGCGCCGGCAACTATTAGCATTCATAGTGGAGTTTGGACCCCACAAGGTTACTACGAAGAATGCAGCTAATCCACCATTGGGAGTTATCATTGCGGAGTGTAATGTTCCAGTCTGGGGCACTCAGAAACGTTGGAGGTCAGCAAGTTCACACTCTTACTTTCGGGGGACAAATCCAACAATCAGAGCTAAGTGCCTACTTGCGAGTTGTAGAGGAGTTAGTAAAAGATGTTCGAAATCTATGCAGCCAGTCTGAACACTTATACATGTATTTACATTAATGACTCATTCCTGTGGGAAGTGCTGTTTATAATGTGTTCTATAAATATGTAAACCTTGAACATAACTATATGTACGATACTAGATTCATTGGTCACTCCTTCCAGTATTCGTCCATTCACTGATCACGCTGCGGGGGCGCCAGGCGTTGAAGCAATACTATGATCTTTATCTTCTAGCATTCTAAAATTAGAATAATACATCTCAAGCGACGAGTACAGAGAATGCCGATCTTCATCGCACATCAACTCCTCGTGTTCAAGGAAAAATGCCGATGCCTTCCTTAGGTACTGGAGCGCTATGTCCGTCTTTCCTTTCTTCTGATACACCATAGCAATGTTCTGCAGGGTAGAAAGAGCCGACTTCGCAAGGTTAGAAATGTTATCTTCTGTTGAAACAGATAACGCAGAAATTGCTTCCTCTTCCAAA
>Ga0115005_10004216_pt1 | contig 11457 bp, 16 predicted proteins | sample ArcOceMetagenome_FD_87163 | JGI IMG/M metagenome (GOLD analysis project Ga0115005, IMG submission 87163) | Marine eukaryotic phytoplankton communities from Arctic Ocean - Arctic Ocean - Greenland ARC118M Metagenome | ecosystem: Environmental > Aquatic > Marine > Oceanic | place: Arctic Ocean...
CCCCAAAACCCCAAAACCCCGCACATATGGGAATTAAGTAGAAAGAATTACTCCTATACAAATATCTATGTTTAATTTGAATTTGAAAATATGATGTTTTATGCTTTATAGCTTAGAATTCCTATTTATTATTAATATTTTAAAAATAAAAAGTATTTTGAAACAAAGTTTGTCCGTAAAGCAACACGCAAGAACGTAAATGAATAATTCAAACGATTAACAAAATAACTACGGAACGTCTTAACAAGATGGTGAAAGGGTAAGTTTTTTTGTTATACTTTTCAAACATTTCTGATTGACTCTTTTTCTTAATATAGATTGATCTTAAAAACTTCATGCCTGATCCAAACAGACGACAAGAGCTTAAGAAGCGATTGTACGACAGTGGAATCTCCAACATCCCAATGCCGTCAGTTAAGAGGCCCATTGAAGAAAACATCTCTTCTAAGCCTTACTCGGCCAAAATGAATCCAAGCAAGTAAGTAAACGCTCCTTTTTACTTTTGTGTAACCGACGTTTTATGAATTATTTTATTTTTCAAATTTAATCATTAATCTTCAATTTTCCTATAGGATTTAAAACACCTCGCCTTTGAAGAAAGGAATAGAGAAATTGAACAAGAACATTATCAATTAATTGAAAATGAGCTACGAGGAAGCAGCTGTTCAAGAATCCAAGTACAAGGGCGAAGGTACCGCTGAGTATTACAAATCTCAACATATTATGGTTCCACCACCTCAGTTCATTCAGGGAATGAAAAAAGGCCCACAACGCCTTGTGCCAAAACTTGGAAGCACATAAACTGGACCAAAGCTTGAAGGTCTTTCTTCGACAAACAGAAAACTGTTGAACAAAGGACCAAAACCAAGTCAATTACCATCATTGGCAGGAAACTATAATTCTACCATGGGCCAAAGCCAACTTGATAACATGAGATTGCTTCAAGGACCTCCATCAATGGTCATGGCAGGCTTCGAGGGTGGTTACAGTTTAGGTCAAAAGAACTTAGAATTAGCCAGAAGTAAATTCTTAGTTGACAAATTGACAGGCAAGCTTCCAGAAGAGCTTAGAGGAGGTATGGCCACCAAGCTTCCACCACTTTCTGGTGAAGATAGAGACGGCCTAGAGTCCAGAGGCTCCATCTCTAGAACCGGTTTGAAGAAAGAGGACGAAGAAGAAGAAGTGAAAAAAGACACAGTAACCCAACAAAAGTGGAGTGATCTTGACAAATACATCGAACTCCTTCTCGACAGCAAAAGCGAAGAAGAAACTGTTTTTGTTTACCTTAATCCAAACCCAAACTCCGACCCATACGACCTTCTTGTGGGCTCCTACCAAGATAGAACACCATAGAAATACTACACTCTCTCAGGCAAAGGTCTTACCCTTTATGAGAATGATATGCCAATCGAGTTCTTGAGTCTTGGCCAATGGCTGATCGAAAGAGATTCATACAACCATATCAAAGAATTGGACTTCTTCAAAAAGTTCAAGAAGTGGAAGTTCATGAGAATGTGGAAGAAAACCATCAAACATATGCAGAGAATGAAAGCCCAAAACGCTTTAGAAGAAAAACTTTTCATTTTGTAAGACCATTTCTCCACTCACTTGTTCACCCATAGAAAGTACATGATTGAGATGGAAAAGAAGAGATTTGTTGACACTTGCACAAATTCAGAAACCAATACAATTGAAGAATTTGCTAATCGTCAATTTATCAAAACAAAGTAAATTAGTGAGGATATTAAATTCATCTCTGATAAATCCAGAATCAATATCAGAGAATGTATTTCCGAAGTCGTCGGTGAGCTCAGAACCAGAATCGTTAGTGAGATTGCTCTCGATGAGGAGAGAAAGAAGAACAATCCAATTCAAAGTTCAAATACTATAACCACCAAAAGAAAGGCTTCAAGCAGTGTCTTTGAAAAGCTCGGTTTCCCAGATGGCATGACCTATGGCCATAGATCCAGTTTAAGAAAAGAATGCTCTCGATTCCTTAGATTTGCATATCTCGTTGATTTCCTCAGTTTGGAATCTCTTGCAAATATTTACACAGGTTCAGTCAATGATATGATCGAAAGACTTAAGACACTTAATGATGACTGCAACATGGATGAAGTCATGAACAAAGACTACGATGATCAATAAGGTGCTACAGGAGCATCTCAAGGTCAAGATCCTCTCTTCTATGTATAAGTTCAACTCTGTGACGAAGTTGACATTCCAGCACATGAGATCCAATAAGAAGAAATTGAAGATTTCACTAAAGACTCAAAGATTGAAGACTTTGATCCCATCGCTCATTTGGAGCTAGAGCCAGACAAAGAAGCAAACGCTGATGAAGACGAAGACGATTAACAAGAAGAAGAGGATGCGGTGAAAGTGCCTATCTACAAGAAAGTAGTTCCTAACATTGAAAAGTACTGGCTCAGAATGGAACCAGATCAGGAAGACTACATTGAAATCTTGGTAAGAACCTTTAACTCTGGTCTTGAAAAGATTAAGAACTTCGAGAGATGGTCCAAGCACAACGAGTTCACCATCTATGCTGATGCACTTGAAGATTGGGACGATATTGTCGGCGATTCCTGGGATGAGCCAGATTCCTTAAACCTCGAGCCAAGAACATGGATTCAAGATCATCCTTTACATGTAAATCAAAAACAAATGGTCCAAGATATCATCAATGATGCTTTCAGCAAAATGAAATTCTTTTTAACCAGATTCCAACCAATTCTTGAAATTTACTGGAGAAACAAATTAATCGATTTGAAAATCCTTATGGACGAACAACTCAGAAATCCAGTTGAAGGCATCAATAACACCATCAATTTATTCATTTATCACCATGAATATTTCAGCTCGAAATTACCTTCAAAGGCTGATATTGGTTTGATTCAACTCGATTCAAATAACGCCAGATAGAAAATTCAACCAACTCCAAATAAGTACAAAGCTGAAATCGAAGCATTTATTCCAGTTGTCTTGAAAGAGAGAAATGCAGATGCTCAATCATGGCTTAAGCAGCAAATCCGTAATTTGAATTTGCCAGTTTCTGGAGTTGAAGAATTCGTGCAACAAGACGAGTTCTATAAGTTCACAAATGACCGATTCCAAGACGTTAGAGATAGAGTGGATATGTTCGGACAAATTTACAATAAACTAAAGGATTTCAGTATGAAAATTAAAAAAGAAGATACTGATGCATTTACTGAATCACTTGCATCTATTTCCAATCTTTCTCAACTCATTCAGAACGTCGAGTCCACCCAAGAAGGCAACAAAGAACTTTTCAAGAAAACCTTGAACGACTTGGTGCCAAAACTCGACAAAGAAATCACCGAAATTTTTGCAGAAGCTTAACATGCTCAGTTCTTAGACGGTAACAGTGACCTCTTTGAAATGATTAAAGTGTTGGAAGCACTTGAAGTCAGGTTTAAAGACTTGGAAACTCGATCAATGACTTACAACAAATGGTAAGAGGTTTTGGAGACTCAACCTACTGTTTTTGAAAATCTTGATGCTGCCAGAGATGAGCTTGGTCTTAGATGCCTTATGTGGAAATCACTCGATGACTGGCAATCCATGAGTGAAAAATGGTTCAAGACTCCATTCAGTAACGTCGATGCCGCTCATATCTCTGAGAAAGCCGAACGTTACTTCAAAACTTGCATGAGACTTGAAAAATCTCTTGACCCTAACCCAATTCAAGTTAAACTTAAAGAGTAAGTCGAGCAGTTCAAAGAAGCCATGCCAATCGTAAAGGCTTTCAGAAATGATAAACTCCAGGAGAACCATTGGGCCGAGATCAAAGCTCTCATTAACAAAGACTTTGAAATGGATAAGGAAGAGTTCACTCTCAAATCCTTGATTGATCTTGATGTCAACTAATTCAAAGATGAGATTACCGCTATTTCAACTCAGGCCACTCAAGAGCACAGTCTTAGAGACGAACTCGCTAAAATTGATACTCTTTACAAAAACACTATGTGGGAGATCGCGTTCGACGACAAGTGCGAATGCTATATCCACGCTAGTATGAACGAGGTTTACAATGCTTTAGATGAAAGTTTATCCAACATCAACATGATCTTGGGATCAAGATTCGTCAAGCCACTCAGAGAAGAAGCTGACCAATGGAAGAAATGGATTATGATTCTTTCTGATATGGTTGATCAGTGGATGGAGTGTTAGAAGAAATGGATGTATTTAGAAAATATTTTCAAAGCACCAGATATCAAAAAATCTCTTATGGAAGAGACCAAGAAATTCGAGGGTGTTGATAAATTCTTTAAAAACCTGATGGGAGGAAATGGAGGTGCTGAAAAACAAAAGAAATGTATTTACTGGGCTAAGACTAAACCAAACACTCTTGATCAGCTTATCAATAACAATGCCATTCTTGACGAAGTTGAAAAAAGGCTAAAAGACTATATGGAGCTTAAAAGAGGCTCCTTCCCAAGATTCTATTTCTTATCAGATGATGAGCTCATCGATATTTTGGCCAACTCAACCAATCTTGATATCATTCAGGGCCATTTGAAGACTTGCTTCGATAACATTGTGCGTATCGATATTGAAGAGGGAATTGAAATCAAAGCTATGCATTCAAATGAAAAAGAATGCGTCGAGTTTAAAAAGCCACTTAAAGCCAGAGGACCTGTTGAAACATGGTTGATGCAACTCCAAGATGAAATGGTATCTACACTTACCCACTTACTGAAACAAGGTGTGGCAGAGTATGATGACGAAAAGAAAAACAAAAATAGAGTTGAATTCGTCGAAAAACATAAAGGTCAAATCGTCGCTACTGTTTGTTAAATCAAATGGTGTCAAAGCACTGCGATCGCCATTGAAGAGCAAGCAGCTGATATGTTCTCTCTTGAAACCTGGCTTGCCCAAAACATCAGACAAATTGAAGAATTAATCGTATGTGTAAGAGGCGATTTGCCAGACATTGCCAGAAAGATTATTGTTGCTCTGGTTACAGTCGATGTACACGCTCGTGATATCGTTGAAGAACTCAAGTAACAAAATGTGTCCTCAACCAGCGAGTTCAAATGGGTACAACAGCTCAGATACTATTGGGATGAGGAAGCAGACACCTGCATTATCAAATAAGTATCAGCTACTTTGAGTTATGGTTACGAGTACATGGGTGCCACTTCTAGATTGGTTATTACTCCACTTACCGATAGATGCTGGATTACCATTTCAAATGCTCTTCATATTAAACTTGGAGCCAATCCAGCAGGACCAGCTGGTACAGGAAAGACAGAGTCTACCAAAGATTTAGCTAAAGCTATCGCCATTCAATGTATCGTGTTCAACTGTTCTGATTAAGTTGATTACCTCATGATGGGTAGACTTTTCTCAGGTCTCTGCCAATAAGGATGCTGGACATGCCTTGATGAGTTCAATCGTATTAAGGTTGAAGTACTCTCTGTGGTCGCTCAATAGCTTCTTAGTATTAGAACTGCTTTACTTGCAGAGAAGAAAATGTTTAACTTTGAAGATAATGATATTGTTCTTAAGACTGAATTTGGATGTCACGTTACAATGAACCCAGGTTATGCTGGTAGAACTGAGCTTCCAGATAATCTTTAAGTTTTATTCAGACCAGTGGCAATGATGATCCCTGATTATGGTCTTATTGCTGAGATCATGCTTGGTGCTGAAGGTTTTGCAAACGCTAAAATTCTTTCCAAAAAGATGGTTAAGCTTTACTCTCTTTCCTCTGAGTAACTTTCTCAATAAGATCATTATGATTTCGGTTTGAGAGCTGTCAAGTCTGTGCTGGTCATGGCTGGTTCCCTCAAAAGAGCCAACCCAGATCTTATTGAAGACTCCGTACTCATCAGAGCAATGAGAGATGCAAACGTTCCAAAATTCTTGGTTGATGATTTACCACTGTTCGCAGCCATTATTCAAGATCTGTTCCCATCTATCGCAATTACACCTAATGAGTATGGTAAACTTGAAGTAACCATTAGAGAAATGATTGTCGATGCAGATTTGTAAGCAGACTCTGGTTTCGTCACCAAAGTTATTCAACTATATGAAACTTTCAACGTCAGATTTGGTGTCATGTTGGTTGGTCCAACTGGAGCAGGAAAAACTAGGTGCTATGAAGTACTTCAAAGCACTTTCAATCAAATGAGAGACAGAGGAGATCCAAACCCAGTTTTCTAATTCGTCAAGATGATTGTCCTTAACCCAAAAGCTATTTCCATGGGAGAAATGTATGGAGAAGTTAATGAGATATCATAGGAATGGTCTGATGGTCTTGCTTCTAAAGTCATGAGACTTGCTGCTCAAGAAACTGATGAAGATAGAACTTGGGTTGTATTTGATGGACCAGTAGATGCTCTTTGGATTGAAAACATGAATACAGTACTTGATGATAACATGACTTTGTGCCTGGCAAATGGTCAGAGAATCAAACTTAGATCGCAAATGAAAATGCTCTTTGAAGTACAAGATTTAGCTGTGGCTTCACCAGCTACTGTATCCAGATGCGGTATGGTATACATGACAGCTTATGAGCTCGGCTGGAGACCTTATGTTAAAACATGGCTCAAAACATATTTCACTGATGACGAAGAAGTAAGCGAAGCTCTTAGAGAACACATTTGGGTTCAATTTAACGCCACTATGGACCCAGGTCTTGAATTCATCTATTCTGAGAAATGTCACGAAGGTATTCGTACCACAGAGCTGCAATAAGTTACATCAATTTGCAACTTCATGGAAGTCTTTTTACATGAAAAGGAAGGATTAAAAGGAACAGATGAAGAAAAGAAAAAGCAAATCGATTGCGTTATGTCATGGGCTTATGCTTGGGGAATGGGTGGATCTCTTGATTTCCAAAGCAAAGACAGATTTGATTCAGTAGTCAAGGATCAATTCAAATCTGCTCAATACCCACCTGCTTTCACTGTCTTTGATTATTGGTATGATCTTAAAAAGGAGAAGATCTTCAAACCATGGACCACTAAAGTCGCTTCATTCGTTTATGATAAAGAAATGTCTTACTTCGACCTTATGGTGCCAACCACTGACACTACCAAATATTCTTACTGCCTTGAGGTCCTTCTCAAAATTGAGAAGCCAGTATTCTTCACAGGTGGCTCAGGAACAGGTAAATCAGCAGTTATTTCCAACAAGTTGGTGCAAATGAAGGAGAAAGACAACTTCATGCAAATTGCCATCAACATGTCAGCGCAAACTACATCAGAAAGAACACAAAAAAGTATTGAAGAAAAACTTGAAAGAACTAGCAGAACAGCTTTTGGACCACCAAGTGGAAAGAAAATTGCTATTTTTGTCGATGATATCAATATGCCAGCTGTTGAGTTCTATGGTGCCCAACCACCAATTGAGCTTCTTAGATTATTCGTAGATAGAGCTGGTATGTATCAGAGAGGAGAATGGAACTGGAAGGATGTCAATGGTACTACATTGGTTGCATGTGCAGCACCACCATCTGGTGGTAGAGCTGTGCTTACTCCAAGATTTAGCAGAAGATTCAACATGCTATGCATGCCAGAACCAACTGCTGGAACTTTGACCACAATCTTCTCTCAAATCTTGAAGAACTTCTTGGCTTCTGGCTTCCAAGAGAAAGTCAAGAACCTGCAAGAAGCTGCCATCCAATCAACAATTGATATCTATGTGAGAATCCAAATTGACTTGAGACCAACTCCATCTAAGTTCCATTATCTTTTCAATCTTAGAGATGTCTCCAAAGTTGTGCAAGGTCTTTGCATGGTAAAACCTGTAAGCATTGGAAGTGAAGAGCTGTTCACCAAACTTTGGGTAAATGAAACCTTCAGAGTTTTCTATGATAGACTTATCAATGACGACGACAGAAAGTGGTTCAAAGATATCATCATTGAACTTATGTAAAGAAACTTCAAACAGGCCGCCGACCCAAATGACATTTTTGTCGAAAACAAAATCATGTTTGGTGATTTGTTGAAATTGGATTCTCCAATTCAATACTATGAATGCATCACAGACAAAGCAAAACTTTTGAAGATCCTCCATGGTGGTCTCGATGAATACAATATGAGCAACTCTAGTAAGATGAACCTCGTGCTGTTCGATGATGCCCTCGAGCATATCCTCAGAATCGCAAGAGTGTTGAAGCAACCCAGAGGTCATATCATGTTGATTGGTGTGGGTGGCTCTGGAAAGCAGAGTCTCATCAAGTTGTGCACCTTTATGCGACAAATGGAATTCAGAATGATCGAAATCAACAAAGGTTTTGATATTAACTCCTTCAAAGAGAAAATGAAAGAATACATGAAAGAATCTGGTATTGAAGGTAAAGGCTTGTCATTTACCATCACTGATACATAGATTATTGATGAGTCCTTTATTGAAAACCTTAACAATCTTTTGAACACCGGTGAAATTCCAAATCTGATGGTGCCAGAAGACAGAGAAGAAATTACAACTGGAGTTAGACCAGTGTGCATTTAACAAAAGATTTTGGATACAGTTGATAACATTGCAGCTCTTTTCGTTTCTAGAATTAGAGAATTCCTCCATATTTGCCTCTGTATGTCACCTGTTGGAGATACATTGAGAGTTAGGTGCAGACAGTTCCCATCGTTGGTTAATTGTTGTACACTTGATTGGTTCGCAAGATGGCCAGAAGAGGCACTTTTATTCGTGTCTAAAGAGTTTTTGAAGGAATTGCCAGATGTCGAGCAGAATATCAAAGAAGGCCTATCTGAAATGTGCATGAAAATTCATATTAGTGTTGAAGAAGTCTCCGCTATGTTCTGGGATTCTCTGAGAAGAAGAGTCTACACGACTCCTAAATCTTATCTGGATTTGATATCCCTATATTTGCAAGTACTGGAGTAGAAGAGGACAGAGTTCCACAACAATAAATCTAGACTGGCCAATGGTCTTTCAAAGCTTACCGAAGCAAACAAAGAAATTGCTGAGCTGAATATCAAACTTACAGAAATGAGACCCGTACTGATTACAAAGAACGAAGAACTGAAAGTTGCACTCGTTAAAGTAAATGCAGATAAAGAAATTGCCGACGCCAAAGAGAAAGTTGTGTCTGCTGAAGCTGAAGTTGTAAACAAAAAAGCTGCAGAAGCGCAAGCTATTGCCGATGATGCCTAGGCTGATCTTGATGCAGCTGAGCCAGAGTTGAAAGCAGCCGCTAAGGCAGTCAGAGATCTGGACAAGAACTCTATTGTCGAGATTAAATCATTTACTACACCACCAGAGTAAGTCAAGTTTGTGATGGAATGTGTCATGATCTTGTTAGGTAGAAAGACTGATTGGGCTACTGTTAAATCAACTTTGTAAGATGTAAATGGATTCATGTCTATGCTCATGGATTACAATGTAGAAAAGACTTCAGAAAAGATTTGGAAGAAAGCTAGAGATAACTACATCTCAAAGCCTCAATTTGAGCCCTCTGCTGTAAAGAAAGTTTCTTTAGCCGCTTCTGCTCTTTGTATTTGGAGTTCTGCTTCATCAAAGTATCAAGCAGTCACTAAAAAGGTCGCTCCAAAGAAACTCAAGCACGCTGAAGTAACAGCCGTCCTGAAAGAAGCTCAAGCTGAGCTCCAAATCAAACTTGACGAAGTATAAAAAGTAAAAGATGCTGTAGCTCTTCTTGAAGCCAATTGCCAGAAAATGCAAGACGAAAAGAAAGAACTGGAGGACAACATGAGCACATCCAATCTCAGAATGGGCAGAGCTGAGAAATTGGTCGTCCTCCTTAAGGATGAAGGAATCCGTTGGAAGGAAACAGTCGAGGTCATTGGTGGACAAATCGTCAAACTCGTTGGTAACGTCTTCTTGTCCTGTGCTTGTATCTCGTATTTCGGTGCCTTCACTGGAAAGTACAGAGACATCTTGGTCAAAGAATGGGTTGAAGGCTGCCTCGAGAGAGAAATCCCAACTGATGAAGACTTCAACTTGGTATCCATTATGGGTGACCCTGTCGTTATTAGAAACTGGAATATCGCAGGTCTTCCAAATGATAAAGTATCCAGCGAAAACGGTATTTTGACCACTAAAGCAGAAAGATATCCTTTGTGTATTGATCCATAACAACAAGCCAATAAATGGATCAAAAATCTGAATAGAAATAACGCTTTGTGCAAATTGAAATTCGGACATAAAGATTTCTTGAGAGACACCATTGCCTGTGTCAGAAATGGCAAACCTCTATTGGTTGAAGATATTGAAGAAGGTGTTGACCCAGCCTTAGATCCAATTCTGCTGAAGCAACAATATAAAACCGAAGCTGGAATCATGCAAATCAGACTCGGTGACGCAAACCACGACTTCGATGAGCACTTCCGATTCTTCATGACCACCAAGATGCCAAATCCACATTACATTCCTGAAATTTGCATTAAGGTTACTCTGATCAATTTCACTGTCACATTTGAAGGTCTGCAACAACAGATGCTTGGAGATGTCGTCGTTGCTGAAAAACCTGAGATCGAAGCCAAGAGAGACGGTATCGTGCTGCAAATGGCCGCTGATGCCCAAACGCTCAAAGATTTGGAGAACAATATTCTCAAGTTGCTTTCAGAAGCCACTGTCCTGCAAATTCTGGATGAAGATACCCTTATCAACGTACTTTAAGACTCTAAAAAGACCTCCACCGAAATCAACGAAAGAATGGACCAAGCAAAGATTGTTGAGGTTGAAATTAACGACACTAGAAATATGTACACAAATGTGGCCATCAGAGGAAGTATTCTTTATTTCGTCATCGCTGATTTATCAGGCATCGACCCAATGTACCAGAGCTCCTTGGCCTACGTCAAATCTCTGTTTAACAATGCCATCGGCCAGGCTCCACCACAGGAGACAATCGAGGAGCGTCTTGCGATCTTGATAGATGGAATTACCAGAATGATCTACACCAATGTGTCCAGAGGTCTCTTTGAAAAGGATAAGATCATTTACTCTTTCTTGATTATCACCAGTATCTTGAGAAATGCAAAGAAAATTGATGAGGCTATGTGGAACATTCTGCTCAGAGGGCCCACAGTTTTCAGTCCAGAAGAAGCTGCAGCCAAGCTCGATTCACCCGACAAGGTGATTCTCTCTGCCATTCCTTGGGACTTGGTCTGCTCCGCCGAGCTCCGATCAGCAGGGTAATTTGAAGGAATCTCACAACATATTTGTGACCACTGGGAGGAATGGAAAGCTTGGGGAGTGCAAGAACAACCTTATACATCTCCCTGCCCAGGTGAGTTCGAAGAGAAACTCAACAACTTCGATAAGTTGCTCTTGATTAAGAGTTTCAGAAATGAATTGATTCAGATTTCGATCGCTGACTATATCATTGGTGAAATCGGCAAGTTCTACGTTGAGCCACCTTCCACTTCAATGGACGTCATTTATGAGACCATGGACATCTGCACCCCTCTGATTTTCGTGTTGACCTAGGGTGCTGATCCA
>Ga0115005_10004217_pt1 | contig 11456 bp, 8 predicted proteins | sample ArcOceMetagenome_FD_87163 | JGI IMG/M metagenome (GOLD analysis project Ga0115005, IMG submission 87163) | Marine eukaryotic phytoplankton communities from Arctic Ocean - Arctic Ocean - Greenland ARC118M Metagenome | ecosystem: Environmental > Aquatic > Marine > Oceanic | place: Arctic Ocean...
ACCCCCGGCTGTCTTTCCAAACGACCCTGGCGGCTGAAGCTGGAGGCGCTCCCAGGAGGATGCGGTACACCAGCGGAGTGGCGCAGTGATTACCGTGTTGGGCCCGTGTACCCAAATGTCCGTGGACCGAGCCCACGCCCCGCTATTTTTTTAATCTCGGGTGACAGGAGCACGGGGCAGATGAGTAGCAACCAGTCGCAGGAATCCGGATAGGTAGAGGCAGTGATTCAGATTCTTCAAGAAAAACGGTAGAGTTCGCAAAGGATATCTTGCGAGCCAGCCGTCTCCTAGACTGCAGACGTGGCAGTGATCAGTGAATAATATTTGCCTGCGTCAAGACCCGCGCAGATTGAGAGCATCACACATTCCATTAGTTTGGTAATAGCTGTCTTATGTGATGTATATCTTCTGCCATCAATTATTCAGAATAGTGTCATCTGTGGAACAGTTTAGCGAACACATACTAAAGCGTATTCGACAAATTGTATTACAGTGCTTTTTCAAGTCGACCGCCGCCTCATCGTTTTCTGGCAGGGCTGGCGGCCAATCTAAACATTTTGCCTGAAGACGCTCACTTGCTTCCCGGTGCACGCGGAGGCGGCAGTTTCAGTCAACTGGCCAACCCTTCCTGAACAATTTCTGTGAGGTTGGTTCGCGAAGGAGATGACTCGTGATCCCGACCCCGAACGGCAACCCGCCCGGCCCAGCCATCCAGGCCATCCGGGCCATCCAGGCCAGTAGCCCAGCCGACCCAGCCATCCAGCCGTGCCACCCCGAAAAATTAACAATTCGAGGCAGACTATTTATGTCGAGGAGGAAAGTGAGGCCGAGGGCCGACCCTGCATCCGCAAGCTTAGGACTTAAGCTCAGGACTTCGTGTCAGCTTCGGCACGTTAGGTCTTGGCGAGCAATCCCGCCTGTGACAATAGGCAGCTGGATCACAGGACCTCGCAATGTGGTTTCCATGACAGTCCACATCGTCTAGTGGTTAGGACGTCGCGTTGTGGCCGCGACAACCCAGGTTCGACCATTGTTGTGGACATTTATCTATCTGCCCATCCGCTACATATTGCAATTTTGCATAAGCAATTTGCGGCGAACACGAGCGCGGGCCTCAGAAGCCCCCATCTCTGGATTCAGATTCTGATGCCCCTTGCACCTGGCCCCGGAAATTGGGCATCAAGACTTACGCCGCGTAGTGCCATGGCATGTCTCATCCCTTTGGTGTGCCATGTGTGGCGCTTGCTTTGCGCCCTGCCTCTTTTTCAGCGTGGTTGTTCTCCTCGTGCCCCCAGGCGCCTCCCCGAGGAATGTCCGCATGAGGCTGCCCAGCCGCCTATGGGTTTTCTTCGGGCCCCCAGGCCCTTTCCTCAGGAGTGCAGCCGCCCATGTCACGAAGCACATTTGCACCCATGCGATTTGAACCCACGCGCTTGGCGCTAGTGTAGCTTGAGTGACTCCCCTCGGGGCAATCGGGCAAGTTGCTTTGCCATGGGCCAAAGGTTCCTAGCCGTGGGCTCTCGAGTCATAGCCCTGTTGAAGCTGCCAGTGGCCGCCTGTGTGTGTGAATGTTTGAGCGGCCTTGGCGGTCTTTCCACGTGGCCCCCTCGAGGCAAGATTGCCTATATGGTTGCGCGGCTTGGGCAAATTTGCCGAGCAGTCGGGCTGGGTCGGGCTGGTGGCCGGACGTGGAAACCAACGCACGGCAGGCGGACACCGAATTGTAAAATAGCGATTCCAAAAAAAAGATTGGGACAGATGCTATGCTTGTTTGGAGAACAACGGCCATGTTTTCTGCATGCCGTTCGGGCCACATTGTTTTATGGACAGCAGGCATACATCCTCACAGTCAGGTTGCAATGCAAACATGCCAGCACCTGCACAGTAGGCGTCAAAATTCCGATGTTATCACCCCCTGCGGGACTCGAACCCGGTATCTTCGGATCAAGAGTCCGACGACTTGTCCATTAGGCCGAGGGGCCATGTCATCGGGAAGCTGATGTCCCTCCGAATTGGGGCTTTATGTGCGGCACGCTGCGGGACTGACCGCGCCGACCGTGACAACAGTGCAGGACACAGTTGCAGATTGTACTTTTGTGGCTGCCTCTTTCCATGCAGAGATTGCACCGGGTACTCCATATGAGACATGCCATCATGCCGACGTCGCTACGCATTTTGAAAGAGAGCTGCCATGTAGGCGGCGATGGTGATGGCAGATTCCTCGCTACGCATGTTGCAATTCAGGTTTTGCGGCAAACTCTTTTACATGGGGCCCGTATTTTGACATTCCCAGCACTCCATAACCATGGTGCGAAAAAGGGTGGCGACGTCATGCCCGTCAGTAGGGGGACTCCGCACCTGGGTGCCTATCGAGTCGAACCTGGCGGCTGAAGCTGGAGGCTCTCCGAGGAGGATGCGATACACCAGCGGCGCAGTGGTTACCGCGTTGGGCTTGCCACCCAAATGTCCGCGGATCGTACCCACTCTTCGCTATTTCATTCAATCTCTCATGACAGGAACACGAACCAGACGAGGAGCAACCAGTCGCAGGGAGCCGAGGAGGTAGACGTAATGATATAGTCTCTGGACGGGAAACGGCAGACTCCGCAAAGTGTATCTTCAAAGCCCGCCCCCTCCTATTGCAGACGCAGCCGTCATCAGTGAATGATATATGTCTGCGTCAAGATCTGCGCAAATTAAAAGCACCACATTTAATCAGTTTGGAAATGGATTCGGTCAACTACGTATGTGCACCTGCCGTAAGTTTTGTCAGGGTAGCGTCATTTCGATTTGTGTAGCGAATACATATTAAAGCGTATTCGATAAATTGTATTACGATGTTTTACCAAGGCCCATTGTCTGGTAGAGCTGGTAGCCAATCCAAACGTTTTGCCTGAAGACGCCCACTTGCTTTCCAGGGCCCGTGAAGGCGGCAGTTTCAATCAACTGGCAGGTCTTCCCTGAACAACTTTTGTGAGGCTCGTGCGCGAAGGAGATGACTCATGATCCCGACTCCACCCAACAACCCGCCCGACCCAGCCATGCAGGCCAACCGGGCCATCCGGCCATCAAGGCCAGCCGACCCAGCCATCCTGCCCTGCCCATCCGGAAAGTTGGCAGCTTAACGGAAACCACTTACATATGTCGGGAAGAAGGGTGAGGCCGAGGGCGGACCCTGGCTCCTCAAGCTTAGGACTTAAGGTCAGGACTTCGTGTCAGCTTCGGCACGCTAGGTCCTGGCGATCAATCCGGGGTGTGACAGTAGGCAGCTGGAGCACAGGAGTTCGCAATGTGGTTTCCATGACGGTCCACATCGTCTAGTGGTTAGGAAGTCGCGTTGTGGCCGCGACGACCCAGGTTCGATTCTTGGTGTGGACATTTATTTGCCCATCCCCTACGTACTGCAATGTAGCTCGGGCTATTGGCGCCGAAACCGACAGAAAACAATCGACAGGCACTTGCCACCAAGCAGAGCTCCAGGGGACCCCACTGACAGCATCGTGGGCCAGAGCTGGCGCGGGACGCCATATGCCCGACCACAGAAAGAAGTCAGCTGGCCCCGTTTCGCACTGGTCAGCAAACTGGACCTGGAATCCAGCAGTCGCGCCTCAAATCTGGCCGAGGCCTTTCTCCACACAAGTATTCTGAATTCAGTGCTGTGCTGTGTTGCAGGCTTCTGCCAAGCGCGCAGCCCCATGCCCACAATAATGTTGCTCAGAGATTTGTGCCAAGGTGGCGGGACACAGGCATGGTCAATGGTGCCATCACGACGCCGCTGACGCGATGCAGCCCAAAGTGGTCCCACGCGGGTGTGTGGCAGCTCGGACCTTGCGATTATTGGTCGTCGGCCCTAACGGCCTGAACTACGTATGAGACAAAATGATTAACAGAGCCGGAGCATCTTCTTATTGCTCCTCGGCCACGCCTCCCCAAGAAGGAGAATAGACATTACAACAGCGCGGCCCCTTAGACCAGGATGGGGGCCAGGACAAAGCGCTTGCCTACCCCAGCTCTGCCTCAAGCGATCCAGGTCCACGAGCATTTGCGACAAGCCACGCAATCATTTTCAAGTCGCTTCGGTCTGACTGGCTCTGACAACCCTGCCGCCAGCGATTCCTATTGGTCGGCTGCGAAACCATGGCTGTGGCAATAACTTTGTATGTGTTTTGTGTACTGAGGGCCGCTCTGCAGCACATGACGCTGTGTCCGAGCAACTGGGGAAATGGGCTCGAAACCTGGGCCTCGTTTGGGAGCTCGAATCTGCACAGTTTCTTTGTCCAGCCTACATGTACAGTGCCATCGGACGTCATACGTACACGAAAGCCTCCACCAGTAAGGGTAAAGCGGCATGCGCTCGGAAACCTCCCTTCATGTGGCAGTGGGGTGGGTTCCGGCAGGATATCAAAACTGCGCCGATTGAGGATCAAAGTCACGACCCCAGGATTATGAGACCTACGCGCTGCCAGCTGCGCTACCGCCGCTGTGCTAATTGACCGTCCCGACATTCTAGCAGGAGGCTAGAAATATTGTGGCATGCTGTCTGGGGGTGTATTCTCCGCCTGTGTATGACATGTGCTCAGTGCGAGTGCTCATCTAATTTAGTTGTGCTCATTTTGACATCGAGGCGATGCGAATAAATGCCAGCTGTGGGTCTCGAGCCGACGCCTTTGGGGATTGGCGCCTGCAGCTTTGGACCATGCGGCCAAACTTCGAATGGCTGCATGCTTGAGCAATTACAGAATTCAGCAGAGCGTCGCCCAACAAACCCCCCACAGACATCCACTCGCCTGGCCATGGCAAGTATATGAGCCGGCTTCGACGCTGGTCGAGCGCAGACCATAATTACATCCTCCGAGAAGAGAGTCACGTGCCATACCTGCAACAGTATGGGAGCGAACCGGGGACCTTCAGATCTTCGACCTGACGCTTTCCCAACTCAGCTATCGCGGCTGATGCCGCTGGATGGGCCCCATTTGCTGAGATGCCAGCATGCTCCATAAAGGATTGCAGATCGAAGGCGAAGGCTTTGGTGAACTGCGACTTGTGACGTAATCGACCGCTTAAGGTTTAAACAAAAAAAGATTAACCCAGTCACGTGGAGATTGCATGATTGATCTGAGGATTTCATGATGTTTCGTGGGCCCTTGGCGTACGGCGCGGCGTCATCGTGGTAAGAGGTGCTTCAATCGCGGGAGTTGGGGGCGCATTGCAAATGCGTGAAGCGATCCAATCAGAAAAAGATTTCCCTAAGCACATGGAGGTGGCATGCTTAAGCAAAGGATTTCATGAGGAGTGCGTCGGCCCTTGTCGTACGGCGTAATTTCATCGTGGTGGGAAGCGGTTCAATCGTAAGACGAGTGTGGGGGCGCATTGCAGACGCGTGCTGAGCCCGGTGAATAAAGAAAGTGAAGGAGAATTGCAGGCGCGTGATTACACCCTTGATGAGAATGGGAGAAGTGGCTCCATTGCACAAGAAAGTGGGAACGAATTGCGAACGTGTGATTAGACCCGTGATTGGACTGGGAAAGGGCGGGCCATTTTTTGAAGAAGGTGGGAAATTGTGTTAGTCATAGAACAAGTGCTTCACCGCCGAAGAGAGTAACATTGATCAAAGCTGGGAACATTCTCCCATCATAGAGCATGTTGTCATCATCCAGGAATCACGTGATGAAAAATGACCAGGTGGTGAATACAAGTCCAGAGGGCGAGCTGAGTTGGAGGCGAAGTGTCGCAAGCCGCAGTCTACCCGCAAAGGCATGCAAATGGGCCATCTGTTTCTCATTCATGGCACCTTCACGAGAGCTTTCCAAACATTCGCCGAGCTTTTTTGAGTGTGGCTTACCTTGCGCCGGCAATCATGTTTGCCTGATGCATCAATTGTATCTGGCCCCGTGGCCCAATGGATAAGGCATCGGCCTACGGAGCCGGGGATTGCAGGTTCGAGTCCTGCCGGGTCATTTTGCTGGTTGCCATTGTCGGCAGGCACGCGGCCCCAAGTCGACTGCATCAGTCCCTCCACCATGGCCGACAGTTGTTGTGGTAGCATGCGACCCAGACTCGAGACGCCAGGCTAAAAGAGCTGCGCGTCCGCAGCGCCCGGCCTGCACCTGCAGCCGCAATGTTTACAGTGAGATCCGAAGTGGCCGCAAAGCCTGGCGACCAATGTCTGTATGTACGTAGGCCATGGCGCCTCGCACTCGGAGTGTTACGTCACACACGGTACACATCAAAAACGCTTGTGCACACATTGCTGCTATATCCGCACAATTCTGCCACCAGGACTCGAACCCAGGTCGCCCGGATGAGGGCCTATTGTCCTAACCAGTTGGACGTAGCGGATCTGCTGATACGCTTCTCGGTTGATCTCTGAATGGTTGACGGCCAGGATCAGGTTTGCAGAGTGTATCACGTCGCAGATGGCAGGTTCACTTGGACGTTCGCTGCTGGCCACTGCGTTGGTTTGCAGATCTGCCGATGGGTCTGACAGCGCAGGCCATGGAGGCAAATGAATCAAACTACACCCGGCCAGGATCGAACTGGCGACCTTCAGTGTGCTAGGCTGACGCCGTAGCCACTAGACGATGGGTGCTTGAGCCTGAGAGTCGCGAGGGGTGTGGATGTCGCTGTCCAGCTACATTGGCAACTACATTGCACGCTGCAGCCGAGTCGGGCCACAAAGAGGTAGGCTCCACATGACATTGTCACCGACGGCCCGTTTCAACCCAAGCCCTCACGCACGTAGGGTACCACAGATGCTGATCACAGACTCTCGATCGACAGCAGCATCCACAACCAGGCCTACCTGAATGGACAGCAGAATGCTCATGCCGGCAGTCGAGCCCGGGTCACAAGCATCGGGGGCTTGTATGGGTTCAAAGCCCGACGTGTCCATTTTGTGCCTGATCGTTGGATATTCATTTGACTTATCCGAATGAAATGCCGCGATGATACTTCGTGCTGCGTGAATCCACTTATGGGTGGCAATCCAGCTGTGCGCCATTTGTGGCCCGCAGCGGTGCAGGGGATGAGTTCAGGCAGATGGGCACATGGTGTGGTAATGGTGTCACGCCCGCTCAGCATGCGGCAGGCCCCGGGATCAATCCTCAGTGCATCCACTTTTGGGTGTGATGCCTGGCCCGTGTGACTAACCACACGGGTGTAATAACCAATTATGATTCGGCTGTGCCTGGGCCTTGTGGAGCAACACCCTAGAAGACAAGGCGCATGTCAGGAATTTCTGACACGGATGAGGTTCCTGACACGTTCTGACAGGTCTGACACGCGAAACTGGACTTGCCTTTTTGTTTTTAATGTATTTCTTATACTTTTCGACACGTTCTGACACGCATTCACACGCTTTTGATACGTTTTTGATACGTTCTGATACGATTTCTGACACGTTTTGACACGATGAGCCTTTTGGATTATATTGTTTTGAAACACGAACATTTTTGACACGTTTTGACACGCCTTGCCAAGGTGCAGCATCTGTGTTGCTTTACGATGTGAAATGTATACAAATGCATACAAACATTTTAATGAAATGCATGCAGATGCATGTAGGAACTGAAATGAACAGATGCATGTAGGAACTGCAATGGAATGCATGCAAAAGCGTGTAGGAATTGCAATGAGATGTATGCAAAAACACGTAGGAACTCCAGCGAAATGATACAAATACTAAAAGGAATCGCAATGAAATGCATCGAATGCACGTAGAAACTGCAGTGAAATGCATGTAAATGCATGTAGGAATTCAAAATGACATGCATGCAAATGCACGCAGGAACTGCAATGAGATGCATGCATATTCTGCCTGCAGGAGCTTCAGTGACATGGATGCAAATGCGCGAAGGAACTACAATGAGACGCATGGATTTTCGTCTATCTTGCAAGGTGTACCCATTGGGATCCCATTGGATTTCAATGGATTCGTGTCGATTTTGCAAGCGGTACCCCGACGGACTTCAATTGATTTCTGTGGATTTGCGTACATTTTGCAAGGGGTACCCCTTAGGATTTCATTTGATTTCCATCCATTTTGCAAGGGGTACCCCTTGGGATTTCATTTGATTTTATAGATTTGCGTCCATTTTGCAAGGGGGTCCCCCTTGGGATTGCATTTTATTTCCATGGATTCGCATCCATCTAGCAAGGGGTAATCCTTGGCATTTCATTGGATTTTCTTAGATTTGCGATTATTTTGCAAGGGGTACGCCCTTGGGATTTCATTTAATTTCAATGGATGTCCATCCATTTTGCAAGGGGTACCCCTGAGGATCGCATTGGATATCTGTGGACATGCATCCATTTTGCAAGGGGTACCCCTGAGGATTTCATTAGATTTCCATGGATTTGTGTTAATTTTGCAAAGGGTACCCCCGGCCATTGGGATTTCATTTGATGTCAACGGATTTGCGTCCATTTACAACGGGTACCCTTTGCAAAATAAACGCGAATCCACGGAAATCCAATGAAATCATAAGGGGGGTACCCCTTGCAAAATTGACGCAAATCAATAGAAATCTTATGAAATCTTAAGGGGTGTACCCCTTGCAAAATGAACGCAGATCTATAGAAATCTAATGAAATCCTAAGGGGTACGCCTTGCAAAATAGATGCAAACCCGTGGAAGTCCAATGAAATCCTAAGGGGTACCTCTTACACGGTGGACGCAAATACATTGAAATGCAACCAAATGCAGTGAGATTCTCGATACCTATTCAATTAGTTTTTGACAAGTTTTGACACGTTTATCTTCCTATTTGTGGTGGTTTCATTTTCTGACACGTTTTGACACGCGGCCGCGTGCCAACATTTTCTGACACGTGTTTTTTTTGACACGTTTTGACACGAATCTCTCTGACATCCGCAGCAGAATGCACAGCGTCAGAAATTAGTGTCAACAAATATTTTTTCGACACGTTTTGACACGAATTCATGCACGTCTGCAGCCTTGTGCTGTGGTCTCAAAAGGGCGAGTCAGAAAGTGTCGAAATCTTCTGACACGTCTTCTAGGGCAGAGTGTGCGGTAGTTGAGCCGCTTGCGTATTAGTAGTAGCTGCACGAAGTGTGGACGGAAGGATGTGCAAAGGGAGCGCGGGCGAAACGGTTGTTGCGTCTTGCCGCCTGGAGGCGCGGAGCCAGCCAGTCAGTCGAACATCATGGCATCGATCTTCTCAGCGCGAGATGCGTGGATGCTCCGTTAGCTCAGGACAAACATTTATTGAAGCCGATGGAATCCTCAGGAGTACCCCTTGCAAGCTGGACGCGATCTATTGAAACCCGTTGAAATCCAAAGGGGCACCCCTTTTCAAAATGGGTGCGAATCCACAATCACCTCTTGCAGTCGTTTGGATTGCCATGGGAACACAAATCGCACTGCCACCTCTCGAGCCCAGCTCCCCGTATGAAAACCCAAATGAAATGGAACCAGTCAATCAAGATCAGCCCGCACAAATCTAAATACATTCAAATCAAAATAACCCAAATCCTTTCAATTTCAGGCTCGGCAGAAGTACGGTAGAAGTACATAGGGGGGAACCTGCCGCATTTTCTTGTTAGAACTTGTGTAGAGTCTCCTTGGGATTACTGCATGATTTTCAAAAACTAAATGGTAGGTGTGCGGTAGAAGTCCGTAAAAGTACAGAAGAAGCACGGTAGAAGTTAGCTCGATGTACGGGAAAATTTGAAAAAACGAGGTGTTAGAAGTGCGAACGGATCTGTGTAGAATCCTGATATAATTGCGGTGGGTTTACACCTCGGTAGAAGTATGGGGGAAGTGGGGAATTGCGTAAACATTTTGGTAGGGGAACGCAGGGGGGAAACTGCCTTGTCTATGCGGTAGACTTTGTGTGGGATCTAGTAGGGGATAGTTTGCGTAGAATATCGGTAGAATTACAAAAAAATATGTAGAAGTGCAGTAAAATTGCAGGTGACGTGGGAGAATTCCTGAGGGGGCTGCGCCCCCCCAGACCCCCCGCTCCAAGACGGCAGGAGTGCTGGAGGTGCAAGTTGGTGGAAGTATTGGTAGAAGTGATTGCAAGATTGGGGGGAATGTGGTAGAAGTACGCTAGGAGGCTGCAGTTCAGATGTGGCCACTGCGGTTTTGAACCCTTGTGTCCCAGGTGCGCTCGAGTCGTCCTATCCGCATGCATTCGATATAGGATGGTTTGGTAGCAGTGCGGCAGGAGTCCGTAGCAGTACGGTAGAAGTTTGGCAGGAATACAAAGCGAAATGCGTAGAATCTCGGTAGAGTTACGGGAGAACTACATCTCGGTAGAGGTACGGTAGAATTACGGCGGACGTGGGAGAATTACTGGGGAGGCTGCGCGCCCCCAGGCCCCCGCTCCAAGACGGTAGGAGCACTGGTGGTCCAAAACGGTAAGAGTACTGGTAGAGGTGAGGACAGGATTGAATAGAATATGGTAGGGGCACGGTAGGAGGCTGCAGAACGGATGTGGTCACTGCAGTTGTGAATGAACATTTTGTTAGAATCACGGGAGAATCCCATCTGGTAGAAGTAGTTTAGAATTATAGGAGGTGTGGGGGAATTCCTGGGGGGGCTGCGCCCCGTATGGGGTGGGATCCCGGCCTGGGCGTCGCAATGGTCCCTGTTTCTCACAGGGGGCTCCATACATACAGACATATCTGCACACATACACACGAACTTACATACATACATAGCAAGTAATTAATTCATTGAGCAACTAGACAGGTAGTAAGTAAACAAATTAGCAAGTCAGTGAACAAGTAAGTGAGAGAGTGAGTAAACAAGTAAGTAATTAAAAAGTATGTAGTCAAGTAAGCAAGCAAGCAAGCAAGCAAGCAAGTAGGTAGGTCAGTAAGTAAGTAAGTAAGTAAGTAAGTAGGTAGCAGGTAAATACGTAAGTAAGTAAGTAAGTAAATACGTAAGTAAATGTTTAAGTCAGTCAGTAAGTAAGTAAGTAAGTAAGGAACAAGTAAGCAAGTAAGCAAGTAAACAAGCAGGTAAGTAAGCAAGTCAGCAAGTAAGCAGGTAAGCAAAGTACTCAAGTGAATAAGTAAGCAAGTCTACAGGTAGGAAGGTAGGTAGGTGGGTAGGTACATAGATAGGTATCAAACAAGTGAGTGAGTGAGTGAGTGAGTGAGTGAGTGAGTGAGTGAGTGAGTGAGTGAGTGAGTGGGTGAGTCAGTGAGTGAGTGAGTGAGTGAGTGAGTGAGTGAGTAATTAAGTAAGTAAGTACGCAGTCAGCAAGTAAGTAAGCAAGTAAGTAAGTAAGTAAGCAAGTAGCTAAGTGAGTAAGTGAGTAAGTAAGTAAGTGAGTGAGTGAGTGAGGAAGTAACTGAGTGAGTAAGTATGTAATTACATTGGTAAGTAAAAGTAAGTAAGTAAATAAGTAAACAGGTAGGTAGGTAGGTAGGTAGGTAGGTAGGTAGGGAGGTAGGTAGGTAGGTAGGTAGGTAGGTAGGTAGGT
>Ga0115005_10004219_pt1 | contig 11451 bp, 14 predicted proteins | sample ArcOceMetagenome_FD_87163 | JGI IMG/M metagenome (GOLD analysis project Ga0115005, IMG submission 87163) | Marine eukaryotic phytoplankton communities from Arctic Ocean - Arctic Ocean - Greenland ARC118M Metagenome | ecosystem: Environmental > Aquatic > Marine > Oceanic | place: Arctic Ocean...
GCACCGCATTAGACTGCTCGGCCAAAGTGTCTCTAAGATCAGAGCCATCCACACCTTGCAATCGAGAGTTGTGGTCACAAGCGCCTGGGCTACAATATGGACTACGTAGATCACTGTGCCAGACATTCGGCTGGAGTGATTGTGTGAGTGGGCTCGCACAGGAAAGGGCTGCCGGGATGCGAGCACGCAGTTCCGGGGCGACCCTTGTCGAGCTTGGCATATGAATTACAAAATTGACACACTGGGATTTGAACCCAGGGCCTTCCGCATGCGAAGCGGATGTGATACCATTACACCACGTGCCCCCCTGCTAAAATGATTTGGGCCTGCCCAGCCGCTGGCAGAGAACTGCAGCGATGGAGGGCGAAGGCTGGAGGACCCAATGCCATACACCATGGAAACATCAGCCCAGGTAGGCATTTGCAGTGATCCGGGAAGCCTGGTCGCTCATTTGGCGTGCAAGCCCGGATGATCTGTGAACATGGGGTGATCGGAATGTGTGTGCGAAGATACAGGAAGCGTTGTCCTGAAAGCCATGCTTGGCAAAGCGGCAGTCACGCCATCAGGCGGCAGACCCTAGTCCATGCACAGCATCCGCATCCTCACATCTACATCCGCACATGCTGGCCGGGGAACCTGATTCTTCCAGTTGACCTCGTAGCACAATTTTGGTTTCTGAATCCAGCGATGGCGCTTCAGCTGCGCGCGCGGCCCTTCGCCAAAATCCTAGCAAAGCTCAAGCCCAGCTGCTGGGTCAGGCAGGCTGATGCAACCTATGCTGCCCCTGGCGGCCGCACAGCCTGGCTGCCCCCTTGCTGAAACTGACCCGTATAATTATGCCGGGCGTGGTCTGTGCAAGGCAACAATTTGTGAAGCAGCTACCTGGCCCTAAAGTTGCAGGTGCCCTTTGGATGTACGGGCCGGACCATGTATGCAGCACATCATGGCGAAGAATCAAACCAAATAAGATGACACATGTGGGGTCCGAACCCCCGCCCTTTCGGAATGGCGCCTTGAGCCACCGCCTCAGACCGCTCGGCAGGGTCTTTGGCAAAATCGGATTCATCCACGCCTTTGATTGCTGACTCCAGCACCACATCTGGTCCAGGGCCTTGCCATGGGGCTTGCATATGAAACAGGCGACATCGCACCAGCTGCTGCAGCAAGCCTTGTGCACAACCGAACCATTACATGTTGTACGCCAGTATACCACACACAGCAAACTCGAGCAACACATCTGGCGCGCTCCCGTGCCGTCAATGGTCGAGCGCTGACACATCAAACCTACCATGCTACAACACATCCGCTACGGGTTCGCATGTGAGTAGTTTCGCCCATTCTCGGCGGTGGCGTCCTGGGGTGGTGCAGTCATACGGGGCTATGGCGCAACGGCAGCGCGTCTGATTCCAGATCAGAAGGTTGGGAGTTCGAATCTCTCTGGCCTCACTTTCCCTTCGCGGGGGCATTTGCCATTGGGCAGCGCAACAATCTGTTCGGATTGATTTCCATGCTGCCAGACAATTAACATTTTCGTCGACCTGGGCATATTTCATGGGGCGAACCAGGGATCTGCCCATTTCAAGCAGCATGGCGAGAACACTTGAGAATTGTGGTCGCATGCGCCTGGGCTACAATATGGACGAAGTCATTGTGCCAGACATTCGGCTGGAGTGATTGTGTGAGTGGGGTCTTACAAGAAAGGGCAGCCGGGATGCGAGCACGCAGTTCCGAGGCGACCCTTGTCGAGCTAGGCATATGAATTACAAGGTGGACACATTGAGATTTGAGCCCAGGGCTTTCCGCATGCGAAGCGGATGTGATACCACCACAGCATGTGCCCGTCTGCTAAAAAGGAGTTGGGTCTGCCGAGCCCTTGGCAAAGCACTGCAGCGATGGAGGGCGAAGGCTGGAGGACCCAATGCCATACACCATGAAGGAGCGCAGTCCAGGTAGACATTCGCAGTGATCCGAAAAGCCTAGCCTTTTCTTTGGCGTGCTAGCTCGGATGATCTGTGGACATGGGGTGCTCGAAATGTTTGTGAAGATACAGGAAGCGTTGTCCTCAAAGCCGTGCTGGGCAAAGCGGCAGCCACGCTATCAGGCAGCAGGCCCTAGCCCATGCAGAACATCTGCATCCTCACATCTACATCCGCTCATGTTGGCCGGGGAACCTGATTCTTCCAGATGCTCAACCGACTGAGCTACAGCAGGCCTTTCAGGTAATATTGCACTCATACGTGACACTTTGCGCCCAAGGTGAACCCCAATGAAAGACTCCCACAACACATTCATAGCTGCATACACCCTCGTGCACCAGTTTCGAAATCTGGTTCCCAGACAAGTGTGCATGCTGCATTGGTTTGTGCATAATGTGGCCTGTGGCTTGACATCTTCTTTGCTTCCTTGCAGCTGCAGGCGGTTGCATGGCCAAGCGCTGGCGGACCCAAGCTCTGAAAAAGGATGGCGAATTCAGGCGAGAACATGGTGTAAAGGCGTCATGTCCGCTTCGCAGGCAAAGGCCCTTCAATTAAAATGCGAATGTGTCCATTTCTTTGGACTGTCTCCCTGGCCGTGGTCTGCGTATACTCAGCGCTCCGCCTCGGCTTTCGAATGGGCGGCTCTAAAATTCATTGCAGAATTTGGCCGTGTTCTGCGTATACTCAGCGCTCCGCCTCGGGCTTCGAGCGGGAAGCTTTAGAACTCATTGCGGAATTCCGCGAAAGACGGAAATGCAAGCCCACTGCAATATAGTGGCGAGCATTTTCGCCCGTCACGCGGAAGTCCTGGGTTCAATTCCCGGCGGCGAGTTTCGATTCTTCGCGCAACTTTTTTATGGGTTTCGCATTTCCGCTGCCCCTCCACTCCACAATCATGGTGCGACAGAAAGGGGCTGGGGGAATCATGCCCGTCGAGGGAGGGAGTCCACACCTCGCCGCCTACCCAATCGAACCTTAAGGCTGAAGCGCGATGCTCGCCGAGGAGGATGCAATACATCAGCGGATTGGCGCAGTGGTTCAGGCGTTGGGCTCATAGCCCACAGGTCCGAAGATCGAAGCCACGCTCCGCTATTTCATCGAATCTCGCAGGACAGGAACACCAAGCAGGATGAGTAGCAACCCACCGCAGGAAGCTTACAAAAAAGCAGCCGCTGTGGTGTTCGAACCCACGGCCACAAGGTTAAGGGTTTGCGCTTTACAGACTGAGCTAGGCGGGCTGTGTTACATCAGGGCGACATTGCACACTCCACTCCAAGGTGGACCCTAATGGGTAGCGCTCGCGCCCGGACGACACTAACCTCGCAGTGCTTAGCGGGCGCCCCATCTACGGGCACCTCCAAATGTGAAGCGATACTTTCCCTATTCATGGACGCGGCCGTGGCCAGCTGTGCGTTCCCCGGTCGAGCAAACAAATCAAAAACGGACATGCAAAGCCCCCATGACCGTACGCTTACGAAGCGCATGCCTCGCCAACTGAGCTATAGAGGCGCATGGCTTGAGCGTGCACACCACAGCTTGGAGAATACACCCCTGCGGCAAGCATGTTGCGAGCGCCACCGCCATACCAGTGCAGACCTGGCCGCCCCATGTGTGAGCCCGCGAGGATTCTCGACCCTTGGCAAACAGCCCCCAAACATGCAGGCAGCGACACACAGGTATGCATCGCACGGCTGAATATGGACCGCGCTGGGAATCGAGCCCCTGCAGGCAAAGCCCAATGGAGGGGATTCGAGCCCCCGCGGGCAGAGCCCGATGGATTTCTAGTCCATTACCCCGACCATTCGGTCACTATGCTATATATAGCCGCCAGAACACAATTACCCAAAGCAAACATCACAGGCACGCACCATCGCCAAGCCAGCTGACCATTGTAGTCGGAGGAGCGCGCATCCCATGCGAGGCATCAATTTTGTGTGCATTCCCATAGCGAGTTCACGTGAATGCCAGCTGTGGGGGTAGAGCCTTCGCGCAATCGCCCGCAGTGAATCTTAATTCGACCCCTTCACCATCCGGGCAGATCGTCCATTAGACACGGAACCATCGCAAACTGCAGCTTCGCTTCCGCGTGCAGGCACACATGAACGCGTTCACCGAGGTGACGTGCGACTCGGTTGCAAGACTCCCACCTTTTTTCTTCACAGCCACATCTGCTTTCTTGTGACTGGGAGCAGCCACCCAGGGCTTCGCAAGTAGGGCGCACAAATTGAAATTGATTACAGGAGTGCTCGAGGTGAGACGAAGCCGACAGTCTCCTCCGTAGGAGGGAGGCGCCATATCCATTAGGCCACGAGGGCTGCGGTCGGCAATACCTTCGGAAATTCATCGCAAGCGCAAGGGCAACAGTGATCGGCAAGCGTGCCTACCCGACCATACCAAGCTCAAGCTTTCGGCATCACGCCGGTTGCTTGCCAGATGCGTAGCGGAAAGGTCTTCCATCTTCATCGCCGCCTGGATGGCAAGTTTCGCTCGAAACACGGCGGCAACATCAGCATGATGGCATCCCTCATGTGGATTACCTGGCTTGCATGTTTTCTAGACAACGACTTTTTGCCTGAGTGGTCTAAGGGGGTGGACCCAAGCTCCACTAGCGCAGGCTGACTGGGTTCAGATCCCACAGGTGTCATTTGGTAGTCTCTAGCGCGGGCAACGGACAGGGGCAGCCACAAGCGTGACATCTGCGACTGCCTCCTGCATGTTAGCATGGTCGGTGTGGTCGGTCACACAGCGTGCCGCACATGATGCCCACACGCCGGGAAACCAAGTTCCCAACGCCATGGCCACCTTGGCCTGATGGGCAAGGTGTCGGATTTGTAGTCCGAAGATTGCGGGCTCGAGTCTTGCAGGGGGCATTTATTTATATAGGGATACCTCGACTCCCGTGGCCAGTGTGTTTACTATTGTCGAACTCAGGGCAAAATCCAGCACATGGTGATAGTGGCTTGTCTGGCCAGCGGCACCCGGAGAGCACCGAGCCGATGGAAGACCCCAGCGGCCTGGCAGGCCGACACCTCAACCGCCGGGCCAGGACGTCACATGTGAATATTCAGCTTGATGTCCCACTGCAGTTTGCAGGGTAGCCGCCGAGCCGTAAAGCAGGTACATGACGCAGGGCAGGCGCAATGGATACACCCACCGGGGTCAGCCATGAAGTCGCGGGGCAAGATCCTGCATCCATGTCAGCATGGTCACAACGAGGGCAGCATGTGATCCGAACAGGCAATCAATTTACCCCTTGCGGGGCCCGAGCCCGCGACCCATGCCTCATAGGACCATCGCTCTAACGATTCAGCCACGCGAGCATCCACACATCTCGCTTTGGGAAAATCGATGCCATGATGTTCGACTGGCTGTCCGGGCGCCCGGCAAGACGCAACCACTGTTTCGCCCACGCTCATGTTGCACATCCCTCCGTCCACGGCTCGTGCATTTACTACGCAGGTATCGCACACCATGATTCTCCATTTGACCCAGGCACAGCCGAATCCTGTTTGGTTATTGAAGGTGCGTGGCCAGTCGCACGGGCGAGGCATCACACCCAAAAGTGGACACAGGGGGGATTGAACCCAGGGCTCCCCGCATGCTGAGCAGGTGTAATACCACTACACCATCTGCCCATCTGCCCGCAACCATTCCCTGCACAGCTGCGGGCCACAGACGGCGCACGTCTGGATTGCCACACATAGGTGGGCTCGCGCAGCCTGGCATACGGTCGCGGCATTCCATTTGGATAACAGAAATGAATATCCAATGGCCAGGCACAGAATGGACACATTGGGATTTGAACCCATACAAGCCCCCGGTGCTTGTGACCTGGGCTGGATTTCCGGCATGCGCACCTTCCCGTCCATTCAGGTACGTAGGGCTGGTTGTGAGTTCGTACTGCCGTCGATCGAGGAGGCTGATCAGCTTCTGTGGTACCCTGCGGGCCTGAGGGGTTGAGTTGAAAGGCACTGTCGGTGACAATGTGATGTGGAGCCTATTCTCTTGTGGCCGACTTAGCTGCAGCTTGCGATGTAGTTTCCAATGTAGCTCGACAGCGACATCCACACTCCACGCGACCCTCGGGCTCAAGCACCCATGGTCTCGTGGCTATGAGGTCAGCCTAACACGCTGAAGGCCTGACTGGGTGTAGTTTGATTCGTTCGCCTTCATGGCCTGCGCTGTCAGGCCCATTGGCGGATTTGCGACCCATCGCGGTGGCCAGCAGCGAACGTCCAAGTGAATTTCCCATTTGCGACATGATCGCATTTGCAAAGCTGACCATGGCTGTCAATCAATCCAATCAGAGATCAACCGAAAAGCGTTTAAGCAGATCCGCTACATCTAGCTGGTTAAGACAATCGGCCCCCACCCGAGCGGCCTGGGTGCGAGCCCCGGTGGCGGAATTTTGCGGATATAACGGCAATGTGTGCACACGCGCTTTTAACTTGTATTTCGTGTGGTGTGGCACCCCGAGTGCGAGGCGCCATGGCTTACATACAAGCTGAAGCTATTGGTCACCAGGCGGTGCGTCCGCTGCAGCTCTCACCGTAGCTTTCAGTTGTCGTCTCGAATCTGGGCTCCGTGCTGCCACGGCAATTCTCGGCTGTGGTGGAACGACTGATGCAGTCGACTCGGGGCCGCATGCCTCCCGACAGTGGCAACAAGCAGGATGACCCTGGCAGGCTCGAACCTGCAACCCCCGGCTCCGTAGGCCGATGCTTCACCCATTGGGCAACGGGGCCAGATACAATCGATGCATCAGGCAAGCGGGACTGCTGACGCAGGCTGAACCACATTCAAGAAAACAATTCGGCGAATGTGCCGAAAGCTTTCGCGAAGGTGCCATGAGTGAGTACGAGCTGGCCCATGTTCATTGCTTTGTGGGTAGACTGCGGCTTGCGACCCGTCGCCTCCAACTCAGCTCGCCCTCTGGACTTGTAGTCACCCCCCGTCATTTTCATCACGCGATTTTCTTATTATGCAACCAGATTGTCATGCTCAACCAAATGCTTCGTTTTGTTTATTTGTATTTCCAAGTTTCCTTACGATGAAACATTTGTGATGATTAGTAAAATCATACAATTATTTTTGAGCGATTAGCTTATTTCCGAACCTAATACCGGGTCTAAACACGCGTCCGCAATCCGTTCCCACTTCTCCCCGCGATGGAAGCATTGTTTCCATTCTCATCACGGGTGTAGTCACGCGCCTGCAGTTCTCCTGTATTTTTCCGACGGTTAGCCACCTTGTCCCATTTTAGTCACGGGCCTAATCACCCGTTTGCAGCGCGCTGCCACTACGTATGTCCCTCGATTGAACTGCTTCCTACCACGATGCAGCCGCGCCGTACACAAAGAGCCGACGCCCTCATCATGAAAGCCTTAGATTAACCATGCAAGCTCGACGTGGTTATGTTATTTTTTTGTTGATTAGACCCCGAAGGGTCGATTACGTGACAAACCGCAGTTCACACATGCCTTTGCCTTCGGTCTGCAATCCTATGTGGAGCATGCTGGCATCTCAATCGCTCATGGGGCCCATGTGCCCGTCGAGCAGCATCAGCCGCGATAGCTCAGTTGGGAGAGCGTCAGACTGAAGATCTGAAGGTCCCCGGTCCGATCCCGGGTCTGGGCATTTTCTTGTATGCAGTCTGCATGTTCTGTCGTGGGTCCGAATCTGTGGTAGCTTCTGGTTCGCTCCCATACTGTTGCAGGCATCGCACGTGATTCGGTTTTCAGAGGATGAGATTAACTTGGTGTCTGAGCTCGGCCAGCGTTGAGGCTGTCGCATGTACTTGCAATGGCAAGGCGAATGGGTGACTGTAGGGTGTTTATTTGGCTATTTGCTGAATCCTGTGGCTGCCCAGGGATGCAGCCATTTAATGTTTGGGCGCGTGGTGTGAAGCTCCAGGCGCCAATCCCCAAGGGCGCCGGCTCGAGCCCAACAGCTGGTATTTATTCGACTCGCCTCGATTGCAGAATGGGCACAACAAAATTTGATGAGCACTCGCATCGAGCACATGCCGTACATAGGCGGACAAAACACCCCTAGATAATATGCCACAATATTTCCAGCCTCCTGCTGGAATGTCGGGATGGTCAGTTAGCACGGCGGCGATAGCGCAGTTGGCAGCGCGTGGGTCTCATAATCCTAGGGTCGTGAGTTCGATGCCCATCCGCCGCACTGTCGATATCCCGCCAGAACCAAGTCACACCAATGCCCCATGAATAGGAAGAGTTCGGGCTCAGGCCGCTTTACTCTTAGTGGTGGGGGCTGTCACGTATGATGTCTGATGGCGATGTGAATGTAGGCTGGAAGAGGACACCGAGCAGATTCGAAGTCCCCGGGGCAGGCCCGGGTTTCCAGCCCATCTCCTGAACCGCTCGGACACAGCGTCATGTGCTGCAGAGCGGCGGTCAGTACACATACCATGCTACCGCCACCAACGTGGTTTCGCAGCCGATCAGTAGTAATCGCTGGCGGCAGAGAAGTCAGACCGAAGCGCTTTGAAAATGCTTGCATGATTTGTCCCAAATGTATGTGGACCTGGATCGCTTAAGGCAGGGCTGGTGTAGGCAAGCGCTTTGTCGTTTTTGTTTTTTCCTGTGCCTAGTGGGCCGCGCTGTTATATTGTCTCTCCTCCTTCTTGGGGATGCATGGCCGAGGAACAATTCCACAACAAGTCTACCATAATGTTACCAATAGTTCTACCAGCAACTTTACCGCAACTGGACCTTAACACACAGAGTCGCATCACAAATTTCCAAATTCAAATTATAAATAATTGGGACACAGCAGATACGTCCACAGTGACATGTGCACATGTCTCGGCCCAGCATATGCTTCACAATCTAATTGTCAGCTAAGCTCATACTTCCAGACAGGTTCAAGTCGCAAGGAAATTTTGTCCCTAGACTCCCTACCTTAACGTACGTAGTGGACACCGATTATACGAATGATTGCAAGCATTCAAATTTACAAATGTTATGAGTCTGCGCGGGGGGAGGGGGGGGACGTCCACAACTACTGCACCGGTATTACTCTTCTAGCTTGATCGGGATCAATTCGCTTGCGCGGGTCGCTGGAGTTCAACATATAAATGCACATGTGTGGACAACAATGCTGAAATTATATTTGGCTCAACACCGACCCAACAGCTGAACAGCCACTCAGAACCGCAATTGCAAATAAACTGAATTGTTTTTTGCAAACCTATTCATAAATCACTGCACCTGTCGACCGAACTTCGCATGCATACACCCAGTCATGTAAGACTTCACGAATGTCGGAGACATGCTCGGAGAGAGGGATTCGTCCGGCGACCGATATGGATAACGATCATGTTAGCTTTTCAATTCAGGAGGGACGAGGACAAGGCCCAAGGCGAGCCTTCGAGGGCCAATGTCCATATCAACTGGGCTGAGGTCTCGTTTGCTGCGCGATGTCCGCGTTTTGGCGACCAGCAAGTGCGCCGCCCTTCCCTCGGACACCGCCCACAAAAAGGAGAAGATGGCAAAGCAACGGGGATCCCGACTGAATTGGCTGACGCAATGATGGAGCGCGGAGTGTGCCCCGCTCTGTTCGCAAGCGTCGCCGAGGATGCTGGCCCAAGCTTTCCGCAGGGACATCTCAATCGAGGGCCCCACCCGGAGCTGCTCGAAAGCGATTTGCCCAGGGACGGGCATGGCCGCTGGCGGGCTTTTCGCAGTGTCCAGGTTTTGGATTCCCGTAGGCATATTTGCATTTCCCGGGCACATAACTCAGCGCGTCGATATTTTAAGGGAGTTCGTCGTCAAAAACTCGACCACGAGTTCCTCAGAAAGCTCACCGAGCATGCTTAAAACTGTCATTGCCAATCCTTGGGCATAGCAATGAACAAAAAAAGTCTCCGCGCTTCGCGCGATATGTTGATGACAAGCTTAGGCTGCCGGGCCTGTGGCGCAAGTTTGGGGTATAGAATCCAATTCTTTTTGGGAGGGCTTCTTCAAACATAGTCGGTTTTAGAATTCATGGGACTCTGATTCCACCCCCCAGAACCTAGTCGTCCATGAGCTCAGGAAATTGTTGCGTCTCGAACACTTGCAACAACGAGACCAAGGTCGCCGAAGCAATAGGAGTTATTTAATCGCTTTGCGCAGTCCGCCGGGCCAGGCAGCCCTGTGATTTTTGTTCAATTCTGCATAATTTTGGACGCTCTTGTATTACTTTGGGACCCTTTTGGAATCACTTTTCAGCTTTGGGGCCACTTTTGGAACACTTTGGCTGCATCTTTTGCACAGCAGAGAAAACTGGGACGCCAAAGGTGCCACCGGAGGCGCCAAAGTCGAATCGCATAAAATAAGCTCACCCATTTGGACACGGTTTTAGAGTAATTTTCTGAAGGAGTCTTCATTTGTTATGGAAATATATATGTTTTTGTTCAGTGTGTTTTCCATGCTTGATTTATTTGTGTTTCTCGTACCATTTACAGCCGGTGGAAACGTCAAAAATATAGCAGTGTGCGTTCAAAATCAGGGTTTACATAAAATGAAAAATGTGTTCAAGGTCAGGTTTCGAATGATTTTTGGATCAGTTTCAATGTCATGTTCTTGAAAGGGTGTTTCTGTTGACGACAAAAGCGTGCAAGAAAACAGATTGGAAAACGGTACCCCCACAAATCGAAACAAGTGACGACTGTCGTGTCCCAGGGCTCCCAGACAGCCCCCCCTAAAGTCAAAAATTTTGTTTAAATAGAAACAACAACATAACAAAAACAACAATATTGCAAAAATGGCTGCTTCATTTCGATTTCCCAAAATAATGTGGATTGCCCATTGTGAAATTTAGCGTTTCATTGTATTTCCAACCTATTATTTAATGTCGATTTCAAAAACTAAAGTGGATTATCCATTGTGAGATGTATCGGTTCATTTCATTTCCAAGCTATTATTTAATTTAAAGGGCAATACTCTGACACGCCCTGGGCTGAGGCCCGGCGAATTTGAAAACGCGCTCGACAGGCCGCCGGCTTCCTTGACACACACATCGCGCGCAGAACGCGGCAAATTTTGGTCACCAATATGACCAGGAATTGGTTTTAACACTTTGGCAGATCTGGGGCAAGATTTTGGGCATTTTGGGTTTAGGATTGCACAGGGATTTGTTTTATTTACGAGTTCTGCTTCGAACATACAGTTGTTGGCTTGCTTCCTGCCTTGCTGGGTTGCTGATTGCCTATCCTGTCCTGGCTGGCTGGCTGGCTGGTTCGCTGGCTGGCTGCTGCCTGGCTGCTCGGCTGCTCGGCTGGCTGGCTGGCTGGCTGGCGGGCTGGCTGGCTGGCTGGCTGGCTGGCTGGCTGGCTGGCTTGCTGCCTGGCCGGCTGGCCGGGAACAGCTGGGGGGTGGATTCCAAAATGGCCCCGGGCCCGCTCTGGAAGCTTGGGCGGGGCGATGCTTCCTCCATCAGGCCACCGGGACATGCACGCAAGGCTGAA
>Ga0115005_10004224_pt1 | contig 11439 bp, 9 predicted proteins | sample ArcOceMetagenome_FD_87163 | JGI IMG/M metagenome (GOLD analysis project Ga0115005, IMG submission 87163) | Marine eukaryotic phytoplankton communities from Arctic Ocean - Arctic Ocean - Greenland ARC118M Metagenome | ecosystem: Environmental > Aquatic > Marine > Oceanic | place: Arctic Ocean...
TTACCACATGTAGAAGGCATACCAATATGCTGGTGATTTCCACCTCCATGGGGATGCTCTACGGGATTCATGGCTACTCCACGAACCTTGGGCCAGCAGTTACGCTTGACAGCATACTTGTGGTATGCGTTTCCAGCCTTGAGAAGGGGCTTATCGGTACGTCCACCTCCTGCAACAACTCCGATCTGAGCACGTACAAGAGAAGAAACAGTCTTCTTTCCTCCAGAAGGAAGACGAAGACGGGTGGTTCCCTTATCATCATCGTGAGATACAACAACAGCAAAGGTTCCAGATCCACGAGCGAAAGCACCACGGTCACCAAGTCTTGCCTCAACATTGCAGACAATGGTTCCCTCAGGAACAGCATTGAGAGGAAGGCAGTTTCCTACAGAGAGGGTTGCCTTCTTTCCGCAGTAAATGTACTGTCCAGTGTACATTCCCTCGGTTGCAAGCATAAGCTCATTGTCCCTCTTGAAACGGTAAGCGTTAAGGAACTGAATCTTTGCAACAGGAGCTCCTCTACCGGGGTCATGAATGATCTCCTTGACTACTCCGCGGATGTATCCGTGCTTCTCAGCGTAGTCGATAGCACGAAGCTTCACTGCTCCCTTGCGAAGGCGAGAGTGAGACTGGAAGATTGGGGACTTTCCCTTTCTTTGTGCCTGTTGAGCGATAATAATGTATTATTCCATTTTGAGGTGGACATCACATCGTGGTAGCGGTAAAGCGTTTAGAACCACGTCACATAATTAATGATCGATGTGCATATTCATTAGTCGATAATGAATTGGAAGTCAGAAGGACATGCACATGAAATGGTGGGAAGGAAGGAGGAGAGAAAGAATTACTTCGTTGGGTTAGCTAAGGATGGAAAGCTTCTGATGTACTTCGCATGTACAGATGAGTGTATATCCTCAATTGATATGAGGAACCACACCTCTAGAGACACCGGAAGCCATGCAAAATGTGCACAGTTCAATTAGCTTTTCGGTTCAGATGTTCCTACGCACCTTGATATACTTTCCCATGTTGAATTTTTGGAGGGACTAGCTTATATATGCGTAATGTTGGTGTTGGCTGTCGTCGCTAGCGAGGGTCGCATCGAAAAATCCAAAGAAAAATCTGAGTAAGAGGTAAGAATTTATATGAAACGGCTACTTACCGGTAATTAGACTTTTCATCTTTTAAACTTTAAAAACCATCAAGCGCTACTCTAGCTAGCTACTACTAAATAGCTTCGTATAGTATGTACCACAGTACTACTGTAACATAACAGTTTTTAGTTTTAGGAAAGGCATCGGTATCGGTATCTCACAAGGGAGTTAAAATTTCATATTTGACAGTTGCTCAACTACTTCATAAAGTCATCTTTTCAAGACGATGCAATTCTTCCTTGTAAGAAGTTGGGTCTCTACCAAGTTCTTCGGATAAGCTCACCAAATATCTCAAACCTATTTCGAGTGAGAAATTCAAAATATGAAAATGATGTGAGTGACATTTATTATCAAATAAATTACGTACATGCTTCAAGTAACATCTGCATTCTGCACTTTGAACTTACACTCGATGTTTTCTGGATGGTCCTGCCTCACTCCTTCGTAAGCATCAAACGCATCCTCCGTTTTGTCAATTTTTTTGTAACAACTGCCAATCATCAATTTCCACTTGAATTCATGCGGTTGGATCTCCGATGCAAACTTGAAGAACTGGATACTTCGTTCATACATTTTGTGCTTGACGAACCAGATCGCAAGCCAGCCACACACGTCGAGGTTCGAGGGGTAGAGACGATGACTTTCAGAATAATAATGAAAACTTTGTGCGTCATCCTTTTGCAGAGAGTATAAATTTCCAATGCGATGGAGGACACCTGGATCAGTCGGAAGACATGCAGAAAGAACATTGAACCACTTTGTTGCTGCGGGTTCATTCTCGCTTTCTTCGTGTAAATTCGCGACGTGGTATAGAACACGTGGATCATTGGTAGAAATGGAGTGCAACCTTTCAAAGGCATGCACAGCTTCAGGAATCAATCCTAATCTGGCGTTTACCAGTCCTAGATTGTAAATTGCTTCAAAGTTTGTCGAATCGACTCCTATAGCTTCAAGATATAGCTCTTTGGCTTCAGCATAATTCTCCTTGACAAATAAGCTGTTGCCTTTGTTCACAAGTGCATTCGGATTGAATCTGTTTGTCGCTAATGCAATATCGGCATACTCGTCCGCAATAGAATGGTTTCCCTCGAGGAAATAGACAAAGGACAAGTTGGTGGCGACCATAGCCTTCAAATCGATATCTTTTGTTTCGAAGGACTTTAAGATTTTGTTTGCTAACTCAAATTCTCCCTTTTTGAGGTGCTGAAGCGCTTGTTCCATCTCAATCTGATGGGCGATATCATAGTTTCTCTTCTTCAACTGATCACGAGTCCAGAGATATCCAGCCTTCCAATCTTCATCATGGTCGAGAGCCGAAACAAGCCTCGCCGCTGTCAGTAAAAGCGACATGGAATCCTTACGTGACCTTTCAAGTTCATCATACAATTCAATTTCTTTCACGGAATCATCCGTCTCGAGTGGATTGACTGCAGTGTCATTATTCGAGGATTCTCTGCAAATGGCAAGAATGCGCAAAAATGCTTGTTTGGCCTTGTCCACATTACCAATTTGAACATAACAGACCAAAAGATTGAAGCACGTCTCGGTATCTGCGTCGGCATTCATGGCAACGGCTTCATACTCCAGAATCGCATCTTGAAGCTTTCCCGTCTCTACAAGAATATTACCAATCACACGGTGGATACGGAACCTCAATAGCTTATCCTCTCGGGTGGTTTGATCCAAGGCCATTCGATAATTTTTGATTGCTTGCGTGTAGTTCTGCTCTGACTTATTCAAGTTCCCCATATTGACTCGAATGCGCATCAAAAATGCTTCGTATCGCTTCTGCTTGAGTAGAAAAGAATACGTTTCAATTGCTTCTTGTGACATTCCATTCTTTTCATAGACGACAGCGAGGTGGAACCACGTGGCAAACGTGAGATCACTTCCCTGCTGCAATGATAGTGAATGATCCTCGCAATACTTGGCCAAGGCTTTGTCTTTTCTGCTCCCTTCTTTCGCCTTGTCGAGGGCCAAGAATGGATCTTCGTCAAGGAGCTGGGCTGATTCTTCAATCAGTTGGTGAATTTCCTTTTGCATTTGTCTTGACACCTCCTGAGGCGTCCTTTCCCGCTGTGACGTCTGTCTCTTCTCGATTTTTGCTGAGGGAATTGTTCAATGTTGGATCAAGTATGAGCAATGGCGCAATGGATTTCGTAATCTTCTATAGAAGGGCACTCTACCTTTTTGACCTTGATAACCAGCGCCAGAGACGGCAGTCATTGGTCTAACATCAAAAGATGTCCCAACTGTTAGCTCATCTCGAAACGAGATCATGAGCACCAACAAGAGGTTTCTAAGCAATGCTCGATGCTGGAAGTTTCTGACTTTGCTGAGAATTTCCCAAATTTCAAATTGATTTAAAATAAAGCGTTTTCTGCAAACCTAAATCACCTCTTAAAAAAAAATGAAATAGAAAAAAACTCAATAATCTAATTTAGGCCGTTCCCATGATGTCTTGTTTAGGGATCGATTGTAGAAATACTCTTTACCACTGGATGGATCCTTTGCTGTTTCCCATCCACTTGGTAATACCGGTACGGTTTCAGAACCTTTATTTTCTGATTTGATACTGCCACTTTCGTCTATTGGTTTTTCCCATAATGTCTTGTTCAGTTCAACATTGTAGTAGTAAGTTTTGCCAGTCGCTGGGTCCATTGCCATCTGCCACCCTTTTGGCAAATCGGATTCAGCTCTGACTGCTTCATCTTTCTTCTTGTGTTTGTGATCCTTGGCTTTTTTCTTCTTCTTTTTCGACGAATTAGTTTTCGCTTCAACGGATCCTTCATGATTTGTGATATCGTCGTTTTGCTTGGTACTATCATCAAGATCTGCACCGTTGAGTTTCTTGATGGAATCCATCCCATCCCAATAATAGCCTGTTTGCGAATCTCTAGTTGTAAATATATAATCTTCCTTCCATCCCTGAAAATTCTCTGCTTTAATAAAATAGGTTTGATCTTCTGGTCTCTTTCTATCTTGAATCATTTTCCGTCTCTTTTTTTCGACGGCTTCGTCCATGGTATTCTTGCGTTTGAATACAGTATATCCACTACCCATTTGTCTATCGCCACAATCACTCCGTATCTGTTGCTCATTCCTACGTTCCTCTTGAATGGACTTCATTCCAGACAGTTTATCAGATCGTTTCAATGGAAGGTGGGGTGCAACTCCGCGAGAAGAGGCGCCTCTGGATTTGTGGTTAGACTGGAATTCTTGCCACGAGGCAGCTCCATCCGATCCAAGTACCGGCTTTGATACGAGTGAGTCTACAGCAGCAAATGCATCGTAGGAAGAAGGTTTCCTTGGGCCTGACATGTGGTTAATTAAATAGAACAATTGATGATACTATATATGATAGGTAGTAGTAGTACGTTGTTACCTGTTGGCTGTATGTTGTACCGATATGATGATACATGTGTGGTTGAATTACGAGGAGTTGAGCCATCGGAGTGCATAACCTAACACAACCCTCGGAGAATATTTTCAAACTTTCAAAATAATTTCCCCGTTCAAAAATGAAAAATGAAGCTTCCCCTTCTCGTTTTTCTTACCACTCTTTTTCTTTTTCTCCGAAGGACGAAGACTCGTGCAGACAGAGTGCAGACCAACCAAATCATCTTTCTCATTTACAAAATACACTTCTACTTCTTACTACTGTAGGAGGAGATACGTTTCTAGAAAGCTACGCACATAGCAATTCAGTATGAATCATAATGATGCATATGCGACGATCTCAAGCTTGGATCCATCTCCAGCAGGGTCGAGGTCTCGACTCCCTTCTGAGAATGCACCCATGATAGAAGTGGATCTGCTGGAAGAAGTAAAGAGCCCTTTCGAGACTGAAGCAGAAGCAACAATTCTTCACGCCATCGAGCAAGCCGAGAAACGGAGAACATCTGTGGATGCGGCAAGTCTCGCAGACCGCGATAAAATCTTGAGTGAGATTCCGGCAGAATCTCTTCATTTGTTTGGTGAAGACTTTTTGGATGAGGATGAAAGCCCTCCAACCGTTTTTTCTCTTCGATCCATTGATGAGGCATCGTCCAACAAGGACGCCTTGGTATCGCCAATATCTAATGACGCAATCAAACCGCCCAAATTAAAGTTTTCGAATGCGGTGAAGAGAGTCCAGATGGTTCAGAACTTAAAGCGAGCACCAAATAGACCAAGGAATAGCAGCATCGAGTCTGGTGAAGCATCCGTAGTGTATACTACACACCATTCTCGTGTGCCATCTAGAATCCCAGCTACCCCTCCAACAAGGAAGGAATTTATTGAGATGGAACCTCTTAAACACACCACGACAAATCCTGCTGATCTATTTGATATTGTCAACAGGATGGGAGAAATGACAAGGCAAGCAACTATGAGACATTTGCCTACAAGGCAAGCAACTATGAGGCATTTGCCTACTGAATATTCCGAAGTCCCAACGACCGCTGCCAATACCAACTTTCTGGACGGAAACGATTTTGACCCCGAAAGCTTAGTAGGAAATGAAGATTTAGTTCACACAGATGCAAATTTGAAAAATCAAAGAGAGTCAAAGAGAGCTACTGCCTTGCGTCAATGCTGCCTTCCATTAACTGGTTTCATAGACATGGTCAAATTGCGAAAGACGTCAATTAGGAAGCACACGAAAATTACTCTCCGCCTCCTGCTTCCATTTGTTGCCTTGGCTTTTATTCTGTTCTATCCTGCGGGAAATCCTGACGGGCCCTTCAAGGCAAAGTATTCTTGGTGGTGTCTATTCATCGTTCGCCAAGGTATCACCTTCACACTTGCAAAAGTTACGCAGTTTGTCGTGGTTGATTATGTGGCTCTTGAGACCTCGTTTTATATCCGAACTTTTGGCCGTTTATTCACATTGATGCTTATTCAGGCGAAAGGATGGCCGTTTTTGAGCACGGTTTGGGCCTTGTATAACTTTGCTTTGAATTATGGCACGAGTCCCCTTGCAAAGCACTGGTTCTTCTGGATTAGAAATGCCAATATATTTCAAGATGAAAATTATACTGCGGATATTGTTCATGATCCAACATACTTGAGAATTCTTCTCGTCATGATTTTTTTGGGACTTTTGATTATGGCGAAACGTTTAATGGTTTCCCTTCTACTTGGAAAAAAGAAGTACGGTAAGTTTTTAAAGATTCCATTTCTTTGCACTCTAAATCGCACTGTTGGAATTGCCGATACCAGTAACTTACACATGTGCTCTACACGTATTCGCTACAGTGACTTACGGCCCTTCCATGGAAAAAATCATGAGAAAGATTCTGCTCATTGCCGAGGTAGGTCTCTTGGCCGATGATATTGACTTTGCAGCCCGGTATCAAGAGGAAACATTCGTTTGTCCTACGAAGTCTCCCGCAAGAGGCTGGTTATTTGATAACTATCAAACGTCGGACGTTGGGAATGACGAAGACGAGGATGGAGATGAAGATAGTACAACTGACTTCTCAGGCCGAAGGAAAAATTCAGATGTTTATGATTACCCTGGAATGACCAATGGCAACAGCGTTGCCAACGACACGATCCAAAACACGGAGGGAGCAGGCGACACGGTGAACAAAGATGTTGCGAACGAAGAAAATGCTGCCACCAAGGCAACAAGTGGTGTTACCAGATTTATGACTATGCAACAGTGGATTCCTTTCAAGAAAACTGCAGCGAAAAAAGAAGTCAAAACACTGCTTCAGACGACTACGGATTCTACTGAGCTCGTGCGTCTTTTAGGGGAATGGGAAGAGCCCGAATTTGTTCAAAAAATAGGGGTAAGCGAGGTCTCTTAATTTTCCCAGTAGGGTTTCATGATTCTGGTTCTGACATTTCTTACCTTGTTCGTTAAAATCCAAGTGGGGAGACACATCTATCCACAAGATCCTCCATTTCAGAGAATCCTTGAAATACCTCGATGGCGCAAATCCCCTTTCGGTGCCTTTTGGGCTCGCAGACACGCGGAGATCATGTTGTGTATCCGCACAAAAAGTGTATCTCAAATTGCTAAAGAAAACACCTGGTGCCTCAACTGTTCATTTTGATACAATTGCCCTTCTGGCTCTCGATTCCGAAGGAAAACTCAACAAAGACAAAGCTCGTGCCCTGATCCGCCTCTTCAGACCTGATCGGGAAGGATACTTGACCGAACTTGATTTCTTGAAATCGTGTGATCATCTTTATAAAAGGGCGAGAGTGTTCCGTGCTACCACGTTAAATTCAGCCCAGATAGACGATGCATTTGAAGGGCTTATCAACATGGGATTCTATATCATCGTCGTATTCATTGTGATGGTTGCGATTGGACTTGATACTTCCAAAGTCCTGTCCGTATCCACAGTGTTCATTTCGCTTTCTTTCTTGATTGGTTCATCTGCCTCTAGGTATTTAGAGGGCGTGTTACTCGTTCTTGCCCGGCAACCTTACGATGTCGGTGACAGAATTGCGATTTCGAACCCACAGGAAGACACCAGTTGCGACGGTAGTCTTACTTGGTATGTCGAAAGTATAAGTCTGTTTCAGACTACGGTGCGTCTAGCCGCAACGAACGAAGTGGCTAGCTATTCAAATTCTTCTCTTGCCCACTCGCGTATCATTAATGCAGCAAGGTCGCCGAAAGCAAACACGTATGTCTATCTCAAGTTTGGAATTGATATCCCGTATTCCAAGGTAAGAAAGAGAAGTCACCCAAGCCAAAAAATTACTTTTATTCATTTCAATCATCTCACTTTTCCACCTCATTTTGCAAGGTTATGATATTTAAAGACGTTATCGAGAAGTTTGTGAAGGAACGTCCACGGGAATTTTTAAAAATGGATGGTTTTCGTGCGGTGTCCGTCGAAGCAGACTGCGGATACATTAAGTATGTGGTTGTACTTGCACACATCGAATCCTGGCAGAATATTGCTATAATTCTCCAAGAAAAGGCAGATGTGTCTTCGTTTTGTTTAGAAGTGTCCAAAAAGATGGGCATGCGTTTTATTGCACCTCCTATGCCTATAGATTTATCCCTCGTCGGGAGAAAGATCCTCCCAGGCGAAGCAGCTGAGATTGGATTGACAGACGTCCCCGTTACGGAGAACGAGACCAGGGAAGCTATGACCGGCCTTGATGATGATCTACCTCCTAGAATTCCGGCCCATTTCAAGAATGAGTCCTTGGGCTACCAGAGCATTGCAGAAATGTTTGCAAAGGGTGCAGAAAAGAAATAGGCAAACTCAAAATTACAATAATTATTAAAAGTAGTTACACATCTAATAGGTTAACGCTTTCCTTCTGTCCGCTAATGTCCATTAGGCTGAGCTGATTTCAATAGTTTGATGAAAGAAGATCCTGATTCTCCCCTGAATTTATCTTCATTCTATTGTCAAGGCCCGAATCAGCGCCTTGGGATCCCTTTGAGCACGATATCCATCAAATTTATGGTCCTTTCTATACTTTTGATAAACTTGCGTTTTAACCTTGTCTGCACTGTCAATAGCAGATGGCAATTCCTGTAAAGCTTCTTCAATACGATTGGCAGAGGTAGTTATTCCATCAACGATACCTTGGAGTGCACTGATTTCTTTGCATCTCATTTCCGACAAAGGAGCAATATCCCCTTCTTTGGCGAGCACTGCATCTTTGCCAACGGTCAACTTTCCAGCAAAGCCATCCAAATCTATCTCTCTCCACATTTTTTCCTCCTTCTCAATAGCCCCCAATTCACGCATCAAACAGGCAACTTCTCTCCAGAGGACGTTGTTCTTTTTATAATTCTTCTTCTGCTGCTGTCTGCTCATCTCCTTCTTTCGAAGTCTACTCTCATCCCTTTCTGCCTTTTCCAATTCGCGGTCCCTTTGCCTCTTCGCAGATTCCTCCCGTTTATATTCCAGTTGGCTTTCCTTATTCTCTTGTCTCTGTTTCCGAATCTCTTGCTTCCTCTCCGACCTTGCCTGTTCGGCGCTTGCAATCATCCCAGCCTCGCAAGATTTCAACACGCACCTATAATTCATAATCTTCCTTGCTGCAGTGACAGCTTTTCTACCTTTGGCCTTCCCTTCAAACCTCTTCAATTCGACATTATGAGCCCTTAGAATGGCTGGAATCACAACTTCTGTAAACGATAATTGATTGCAACTCGATTCATGAAGATGTTTCTGATGCGACCCGTAATCCATTGCTTGGTTGTAGGCCGATTGAAAAATAGAAGAAGAGACTTTCACAGTTCCTGGATATTCGTATTCATAAGCAGGCTCGGCTTCCACGTCGTCAACTGCAACCTGAGATGCCTCTCCCTGTGCAGTCTCTACTTCAGTGGGGTTTAGTTTAGAGATTATTTGACGCTCAGTGCAAGATTTCTTGGAGGAATTTGAATCAGACGAAGAATCAAAGTGTAGCACTCGTTTCTCTCTAGAGACATCAAGAAAACCACTACTGCTTTTGATGCTATCCCTTCTCATAACCCTTCTATCCATATCTATAGAGTTTGTCAGAGGAGAAAAGGGGAGGCGTGAGCTAGAACTCATTTTCTTTGGTGTTGATCTGTTCTGGGCTGGGGAAAAGAGAGGAGGGATTTCGAATTTGCCTGATCGATGCTTGGATCGCTTTTTAACACGCGAAGTGATGTGGTTTCCTTTCGTCGATGAAGACATGCTAATAGAATCGATTGATGATGCTGATGGTGAAAACATGTTCGTGCTGCTTGGTCGAGTTGATTTGAGACGTGTCCCGTGTGTTGTTGTGAAATTGGAATTTGATTAGTGATTAGTTAGAATTCATGTCACCACGAGCTCGAAGAGTTTCACACCAAATTTCCCACGAGAAAAAAAGATCCGTTACTTTTGAACTTGGCACAGATTTACACTAAAGTAACGGCTGGACATAGTAAATATCATTTATCCGTTATTTTCCCGCGTTTGTATCTCATATTTCTAAATGACATCATCTTCCAACTGAAAACTAAAACATTGACTACAGTACTATAAATCATTTGCGAACATACTTGAATATCTTTGATAAAATAACCCTTCGCACCAAATATGGCACAAGATCACAGTTCAGATCTTGACCTACCGTGTTGCACATGTATTCTTATTTCCACTTCCGAAGTTGCTTCACTCTGACCAAGCTCCGATTCAAAAGGTGGAAATGCGAAATAGGGCAGTGCGGATAAACCGAACTCGCTGACATCATCTTTTAGTAAAAATCAAATTATTTGCATTATCTATCTTATATTTAATACTTGCTATGCTCTGCAAGCTTTTACTTGACCAAAGTGACGCGCATGTACCCGGGTACTGCTATATACCGGTAAAGCTTTTCCGACATCTTCCTTCCTAACCCAGTCATTGTTATCATGCGATAAATACAAAAAGTACTACTGTTATGCGCAATGAGCTGGATATGTTAAAAGCGAGAAAATGGACGCAGTGGAGATTAAATACAGAAATATAAGCCTATACAGCACTGTTGTTGATTCTCTGTCTCCTCCACTTTCGGTCGTTGAAGACGTCGTTAGTCCCTACTACTACTGTAATGTGCTGTTTCTTCAATGTGGAAGTGGGTGTCTCTTCTAATGCACAGTGCTTGCAACATTTCAATGCGAAACGAATTTATCGTTACTATTAGGGGCTTTGTTATAAGAAGTCAATATTTGGCATTGGTGATTTCTTTCGCTTTTCATAATGCAGCACAGTATTAACACCACATCCTTCACTCTTCGTTGTCGTTTGAAACTTATCCAACCGATTTGAAATTGCAATGACCACGATTTCACAGAATCATTGAACAAGCGAACCACCTCGTACTTGTTGTCTTCCTTTACACCAACCATGTACATAGATTTTAGCTTTTGGACAACAAAATATTTATCGTCCTGATTGTATGTGAACAGCGCTTTGCTTGTATCCGTCTCAAGAGCACACGTCCCCAAGTAAAGAGACTTCTTTCTCCATGTCATACAAAAAGTTTGTTTATTTCTCAAACGAAATTGAATATATTCATCAAAATAAAACTTCTGTGTCGATCCTCCAGTGCAAGGTCTCATGTTAAACTTCGAGCCTGGTTTCCCCCTTTCCGCTTGAAGACACCAAGTGCAAATAGAATCGTCGAATTTGTATGACGATACAATATTAAAGGTTCTATTTTCGGGCTTCGTGGGCATTACGGTTTGAGGTTGGAGCACTACTCTGGGTAGGAGAACTGCTTGGGAAGCATTCTTCGCTTGTTTTTTTTGATAAAGTAGGCTTCTGCGACAGAGTTGGAGTAGGGCTGATAGACGGGGATGCAGAAGGATTCTCAA
>Ga0115005_10004225_pt1 | contig 11435 bp, 15 predicted proteins | sample ArcOceMetagenome_FD_87163 | JGI IMG/M metagenome (GOLD analysis project Ga0115005, IMG submission 87163) | Marine eukaryotic phytoplankton communities from Arctic Ocean - Arctic Ocean - Greenland ARC118M Metagenome | ecosystem: Environmental > Aquatic > Marine > Oceanic | place: Arctic Ocean...
GAGGGGACCCCCAAGACAAGGGGTCGTCTCTTGGTGTCAATAACGATGTTTAAAATGGTGTGCCGTTGCATCGGATAAATATTACATTCCCATCTAAACAACACATATTCTGGCTATTTTTGTCTTTGCGGCTGTGGTGAGAATATGTGCGGCTGTGGTAAGAGACTTGCGGTGCGGTATGGGTGGGTTATTATTATGCCACCAATGATTGATACTTGGTGGGGGCTTGTTATTTAAAAAACGTTCTACTAATACCAGGCAAATACGTGGTTAATACAAGGAAAGCAAAGGGAAGGGAAGGGAAGGGAAGGAAAGGAAAGGAAAAAGGAAGATTCTCACAAGGATTTCTCAACAAGGATTTCATTACCAACCGTCCGCACGCACCCACCATTTGACAAAATTTTACCCCCGACCGCCCCCACCCAGCTGGTGACGGTCGATTTTGCCCTCAGACTGGGGCCGTGCCCGGCAAGCTCTGTGAATAATATGTACTATTCTCCTGCAAACCTGGCAATTTTAATTTGTTCGGATTGAAGCATTTCATAAAAAAACAAGTGACAGTTACAAGGCCTTTTTCCTAGTCCCAATGAGACGTCCGTCCTAGCCATACATAACACCTAATCACTATACTACTCTCGTACCAACCGTTGCACGCCCCAAATCACAATCTGTACCTGCTTGTCTTGTGCATTATTTCCAACAAGCCCATTGAGTTGACTTCACACGTACAATGAAAATAGTTGTTGGAGTATTTGGTCTCTTAATAGTGGCTACCAAAGCTTTCGCTCCTGAAAGCAACAAGCTCAGCAGTCTCAGTGGTGCAAGTGCAAGAGAATGGTCTCTCAGTTCATGTCGGAAAGTAGACGATGCCCAAATCAATAGACGGACAGCTGTAAATGGTATCGCTTCTACAGCTTCTTTGCTTGTTGGCCTGAAACCTAACAAAGCCTCTGCTGCTACAAACGAGAAGCCAAAGGAATTCATTGATGTCGGGACACAGGCTCCCGCGCCAGAAGGAGAGAGAGAATTTGTCGAGTTGGCAAATGGTGTCAAAGTCAAGGAATTCCGATCTGGATCAGAGGATGCTGTCGTCCAAGCAGATTCGCAGCAGGTCATGATTCAAGTTAGCGGAAGGCTGTTAAATCTCAACGGTGTAGTTTTCTACAATACGAAAAATAACAACCCCGATGGTTTTGGTGCTGTTCCTCTCACTATTAATTTAGGAAAGGGAGAAGCATTACCTGGTCTTGAAAGTGGAATTGTTGGTATGAAAAAGGGCGGCATTCGTAGAATCATTGTACCCGCTGATTTAGCTTATTCCAAGTTCCCTGACTTGGAACCGAAGCCTACCAGTACCAACGACCAGAGAGCTCTTGACTCAGTTGTCAAGAATCCTAGGAGAGACGCAACTATTCTGTTTGATGTTTCAGTTGAACGTTTCAAATAAATCCAAGCTAATTATTAATTTATTCATTGCTAGTAGCATCTTTTGCTTCTTGTTTCTTTCGTTGTCTGGCCTTATTCCTCGCTTTGGTCTTTTGCTTCTTGCTCACCTTTTTCGCAACCTTCACTTGAGTTTTACTCTGTGAACCATTTATGTACTCATCGAGTTTCAATTTCAACCTCTTTCGTGCTATTTTCCTATTTTGTTGAAGACTGCGTGTGTCCTGGCATTCAACCCTTATCTGCGTCGGTTCGTGTACCAAGACTACCTTGTTGGCTGTTTTATTGACCTTTTGCCCCCCCGCTCCAGATCCCTTAACAAAAGTCTCTGATAGGGAATCCTCATCTAAATCTGGTAGCTGCTGATTGTCATTACGATTCCGTGTTGGCTCCAGTACATTCACTTGGTTATAAATTTGTTCCAATATTCTTTCCCGAAGTCCATCATCGGGCAAAAGAGCCACAAGATCAGAGAATAGATTGAGAGCTTCCACATCATTCTGCGGCATATTCATACTCGCATTCGGTGAACCGTCAACGGTTGCTACTACGGCTCTACCTTTCCGAAATAGAATCAAGGCATCTTGAACATAATCATCAAGATCCTGAGGTTCCATTTTATCCGCTTTGGATTTATCCTGGAGAGTGGAGGATATATCCTTGAGCGATGCAAATAGATGATCGCCCAGTACGTCTTTGAGCTTAAATGCCATGTCCCTTTGTCGTTGTTTGTTGTGTGCGTCAATGTCAGCTTGTCGTTGCTCCCATTCGTCGTAGGTTTGCATTACTTTGTCGATTGTTTCTCCGTTTCCGTTCATGGATCCAAACACTCGGTCGAGTCTTTTTTGCTAAACGTAGTGGGCTGAGAGTTAGCTCTTGTCCAATATCATACTAGTCTAATGGTGTACGTGTATTCTTACATACTGTAGAACTAGAAACAAATGTATGTCTCACCTTATCCCATACAGTCCTTCCTTTATACTTCAAACCCATAATCCGATGCTCAGGAATGGCAAAGACAAACATTTCCTCTTTACCCTTGACCGACTGATTCTTGGCTCCAAACGAACACGATAGAACCTTATCTTCGACTCTATCAAAATAATCCAGGGTAAAATCGTCTGGATTGAGACCATGGTCCCATTTGATCCTTTTCATTACTTCAGATGCTGGTGTGAGTTTGTTGTCGCTGTCGTTGGTGCTTGAACCTCCTTCGGATTGCGATTGCGATTGCGATTTTTGTCCATGTTCACCGACAAACAGACGCTGATAGGCCATACTGTTGACATCCTTGAGCTTGGAAATACGACCTTCGACACCCCTGAGCCCTCTCCCTAGTTTAGCAGCTAACGTAGGCAATGGTTCGTTAAAATGTTCGAAGAGCTTTTGATCGTCTTCGAGTGTCCACTCCATGTATATATTTTCCATTTGTAACGGTTGTTCCATTTCTTCCGTCTTAGACTTGGATCCTAGAGTGCTACTTGTAGTTCGAGTGGAAGACCAATGGCGTAGAAAGGGCATGTGCGTATTGATCATGTGGGCATTCGTTGATCTGTACATGATTGCATTGTTGGTTGACCCAGTGTGAATCACGAATGCTCCAGTAGCAGCAACAGTTCTGCTGTGAAGGCCTAATGTTGTGCACGATGATATTATCAGTCTCGCCATTGAAACCATATTTGCAAAAATCAATAATCCATGAAGAGATTATAATAATGAGGAATGAGGAATGGAGTACTGTAGTGATGAGTGATGAGTGATGAGTGATGAGTGATGAGTGATGAGTGATGAGTGATTGATGGTGAGAGTGGTGTGATGAGCTGTTGAAAAACGCGCGAACTCTATTTCAATAATTTCCTTGGACATCTTCGTCTTCAAGCAAGCAAGGTCACTGTCCGACTTCAGAGTCACTCTACCGGTACTGGCCAATTCATTATACTGTATGGCAAAGTATTCACACCGACCTTCTTTGCGAACTTCACTCGAGACTGCATGTGCAGTACTCAATCATACAATAGGAAGCGTCAGCGCGTATCTTACTCCCAACGAACTCAATTCAACTGGAACTAACTCTTTGAATTTGAAAAGCCAGCATTCAGCAGTCAGTAGCAGTGCTCATTACACAGTCATCCCGTACGGCATCATACACAACACAAAACACACACACACACACAACTAATCACTCCAATAAAATGTCGAACACGGCGTTCATCCGAGCACTAGAAACCGAAGGAGTTCAATGCCAAATAGTGGAGATTGATTACCAGCGTTCCTTCTCTGCCTTTGGAACGGTGGAAACCAATTACATTATTCAAGTTCGCGCCACGCCCGAGTGCGATGCCAGGTGTCGTTTCAAGACCTTTAGGTGAGTATGATACTGTAGAGTGCAGTTGGGTTCGATTGATCGTATCATATGGTACATACAGTACTGCGTATTTATTTGGAAGGTGTCGTATCGTATCGCACTGTGCTGAAAATGCCAATAGAAACGAAGAAATGACTGTATGTACTGTACATGTGTAGGAGATACATTCACATGTGTAAATTCGCACGGTCAAATAACAACTTGTACATACTGTACTGTACCCTAATCAATCCTCTTTTCCTTCTCTTACCTTCCAATTCCAAGCATTGAAAAATCATTTCACAACTTCCGAAACCTCATCACGGCATTCAAAAAAGCATCCAAGGATGCGACCGATCAAATGAGGAGGAGTGGTGGGTGGAAGAACGTTCCAGAATCTACGCAGAATTTGATTGCATTCTCTGATGCCGTTTCGCATGTGATTGATTCTGAGCCAATTAGTCATTTCATTGGAAAGGTTAGTAGTACTGTACATGGATATGATTATGTGATATATATGTGCATTTATAAGAGTGTTTTGTTGTAGAATGGTAATGGGTACAGTACAGTATTGCGCTATTATAGCGCATACTACTATTCAATAAAATGGAATCATAATCTCATTTTCATCCACTACTGTTACTCTCCAAAAACGCACGTAGATGACATTCTCAAGCGTGCAAGAACTAGCATCAGAACGCCGCAACACACTCAATAAGGCCCTCCGAGTCCTCACCGAAAACTACCCAGCTTCCGACTCGGGGGAAGTCTCGTCAAAACCAATCAAAGAATTCAAGAAAATTGTGAATGACTTTTTTCTCACCGATCACGTTTACGAGGATGATTCGGATAGTAGTGCCGAGAAGGCGATTAATGCGGATGCTTCTGTTGATTCGTTAGATTGTTCCAGGAGTAATCGTGCTGTGATTAGTATGAATGGTGTGGGTACGGGTGGTGATGGTGGTATTGGTATTGGTAGGACGAAGAAACCAAACTCGCCATCGCAGTCGCCGAGGGGGCCTTCGCTGAAAATGAAAAAGCGGACAGTGAAAAAGGAGAAATCCAAAGGATCGCTGACATCGTCACCATCAACGTCGTCGAGATCAGCAGCACTGTTGAAGGAGGATGGAGACTTGTATAGATCAAAACCTGTGAATGAGCCAGTAGTGGAGAGCCCGGTGCGGCCCAAATCGGTCAAGAAACGAATGTCCACAAGGTCCCGTACCAAACTTCGAAGAGAATTAATGACGAGCAAAGAACTGTCATTTCATGACAATGCTGCCATTGTCGAGCACCACAGTTACTTGGATTCGCCCTTCACAGTGGCTGGGATGGTCATCGGTTTGATGCTATTCTTCTTGTGGTTGCCGAGAGTCAAAATCACGGTAGAATTGGATGTTGCGGCCTTGGTATTCATCGCCCTCATAATGTGTGGCATGTCGCTCGCTCCTCAGGCTGCTCCTAGTCATTATGGCAATGTACAGCCCGTGAATCGCAATCGCAATCGCAAACGAGTCGATTCGGAAACGTTGATGAGGATGAGTTTGGGGAATGATAAGTCGAAACGTTTGGAGAGAAAGCCGACGTTTTTGGAAACCATTGTTAGTACGGCAACAAATACTGACACTTTTGAGAAGGCAACATGTTTAAGTCCCATCAAGGAGTTTCCCAAGGATGCAGAAATTGGTTCATTGTTCAATTGTTGGTCTGAACCGATATGCAATGAGTTCAAAGTAAGGGGGGCAAATTATCTTAAGGATAAGATCAAGTTCGAGTCGGGCCCATTTCTATTTCCTGCTCGTGGGGTAGATATCTTTCTTTCGGATTGTTGTCCTGAGCACATTGCTCGGTGAGTTTACTGAATTGGTGACAATTGCATTGTGATCCATTCACTTTCTCGTGAACTTTCAAAAAGCTTACACATCATGATCATACAAATACTCTAATTTGCAATTTGTTGCAGGTACAAAGCAATCTTGGGGACAAAATTACGAGATAAGCCAACATTCATAATCAATTATCGCCTTCCGTGGGGAAATTGCGTAACCTATTCGGAAATACCGAGTAAATTTGTACCGTTCTTGAATCACTGTTATGAAAAATCATCGCCCATCCCATCAATGGAGGGCATGACAAATTCAGAAGTTTGTGCATGTCGATATCTAATGGCTGATTCGAAGAAAAAAGATGAAATTTTGAAAATTGTTCCTAAAGTTGTCAAAGGTCCATGGATTGTGAAGAAAGCGTGTGATGGCAAGCCAGCGATTGTATGCAACAAAATGCCTACGCAGTATTTTTATGAACCTGCATCGGAGGGGAAAGCAGAGTACTTGGAGGTAGATCTAGATATTGTTGCATCTTCTGCCGCGCGAGCTATTCTGTCTGTTGCACAGAGATATACAAAATCGTTGACTTTAGATTTGGGATTTGTATTACAAGGTAATTCACAGGATGAGTTGCCAGAGCAAATGACGTTTGGGTCGAGACTGCACGGTTTAGATCCACTAACAGCTCCGATGTTACCTCAAACATTTGATGGGACGCTTTGATCTTTGATTTAGAAATGAATGCCAAATGAAAATAAAAGCACACGTGGCGTTTCATGCACACGTATAATTCTATAACTTTGAATTTATTTTAATCGCAGTTGGTTTCTTCATTCTATAACGTGTTTGGTCTGTTGTGTGAGGCAAACCAGAGCAGCCATCCCTGTCTAGCTAGCTTGGCAACATCACCATTAAAAGGAAAATATCGATCATACCACCCCACCACCACCAGCGAAGTGCATCTTCAAACGTTTCAAAGTCAGCGCACTTTCTGATATCACCTGGATTGGGTGGCACGGTCCACACTTCTTCTCGCTGTATTCTCACTTGCTTCCCCCATCATCTGCATATCGGGTTTCAACAGTAAACTCAAGTGGTTCAAATTGATCATCAGCTGCCGTCTCAACTAGTTCACACTGTTTATACATTCCCCCATTTGTTTCAGCCTCCTTCTGCAATTCCATTAAATCTTGTGATAGTCCTGGTATGATACTTTCAGTTGCATCCCGACCCCGGCTGATTGGTCGAGCGAATCCTTCCCGAACCAATTCAGCATTGACTAGTTTATCATTAGTCTTTAAAACAATCAAAGCAGGGGGTTTGTTACTATTTTCACCAATAATTTTCACTTTCACCTGCGTTCCTTGAGGTAGCAATTGTTAATTGTTTCGCCTTGGAGACTGGTGATTTTGCCATGCAATCTGGGAAGCGAAAGCTATCATTGTATCCCGATGGAGTTCGTACAGCAGCAAAGGAAACTAGACCAGCGCGTTTCAATTTCGCAGTGTTTGGATCCATGACTCGCACTACTTCATCGCCATCAAACTTTGCATTTCGAGGGATATTCTCCCATTGCTGAATGTTGGCATTTATCTCAACAGGTTGAGTTGCGAGGGATGTTACGAGGGCTTTTTGCAGTAAGATGCTAGTGTGTGACGTTGTATATATGAGTCGACAGTCGTCGAGCGTTGGACAATTCTTTGGTTACTAACTTCATAGTGAACTACGAGTAGTCTACGAGTAGACCAGACACTAACGGTAGATAAACTAAAATTGATTTGTATTTCATCTCCGTTGGGACAAATTAGGTGCGCATTGTCCACATAATAGAACCAAGTAACATTGGCTGATGTTGATAGAGGCCGTTGAATGAGTGAGTCAGTCAGTCAGTCGTAGTCGCCAGTAATATGTTCTATTATTTTAGACACTTCGTACTGTAGCGGGACTGGCCCGCCACAGAGTCAGTCAGTAGAGGGGTCGTTGAGTGAGTGTTCTTGTGTTCTTTTTATCGCAAGAATCTCACCACGCTGCCGCATCTCACGAAAACTCCATCCGCACCTTTTTAAATGGATACGTTTTATGTACGAATTAACTAATTCTATATGATTCGTTAGCTATTTCACCTTGCTAAAATAACCCCTGCCGTATTAAAGTAAACTATCAATGGACACCCCAACCTGCCAGGAATCAAAAGATCTTCGGCCCACGGGCGAAACCCCTTGTCTTGGAGGTCCCCTCCCCGTCTTCATATCTCTGGAGTTGGGTGCGGTGGCTGACTCCTACCCCTGCCCTAAGACGGGGAGGAGGGGAAAGGGGTCGTCTCTTGGTGTCAATAACGATGTTTAAAAAGATGTGCCGTTGCATCGGATAAATATTACACTCCCATCTAAACAACACATATTCTGGCTATTTTTGTCTGTGCGGCTGTGGTGAGACTATATTGAATGTGCGGCTGTGGTGAGCCCCTTGTCCTCAATTTCCTCCAACCGAACCGACCATCCGACTCATTTTTTTTGTCGATGGAAAGAATAAATTATTTTCAATTTTTATCATAAAAATATCGCACGGGAACGCCTTTTGAACACCCCCGCCCGTGACACCCCTGTTTAAGCCCGTATCATACGATGCTTTCCTGGTTGAGGGAACACCCCCAATTTGAATCGTTTGGGGATATAAATAAGTTACAAAATATCGTCTACACAATGATGTCCATTGACTCTTTTTCTGGTGACATGCTCAGTTTACTATAGCCTGTAAGAACCGCTGTTAGACGCTTTACGTGATTGAAACCGTCGCACACTTTTTTCTACTGTATGTATGATACTGTACGAGAAACAAAGAATTTTGTGCGAACCCGGTCTTGTTGACGAATTTTAACAATAAATGAAATACAGTAATGATTTAGTCGTTGTTGAACAAGTAGTAATCGGTAAGCAAGTACAAGTAGTAATGTACTCCCTGAATTCAATTGTAGTAGAGGCTTTTGCGAGTGATATTTGTTTCTTTACTAATAAATTCAGTTAGCGATTTGAGATCTCATAATTCCAACGTTTGTTGAAGTGTTGATTTGATGACACCAATTAAAAAACCGTGTGATTGAATGTTTGATGAATTCTTGAAGAGAAATGTTCTTTTGAGATGCCCCTTTATATCATCAGTACCCTAGCCCCAACGTGTTGGAATCGTTCCCTGTATGTTCCCTTACCACATAATGCCTTCATTGTCAATCCACTCCCCTACCGGTTCAGAATTGAAGTCCTCATCACAATCTGACTCCATATCAATTGATGCTATTGAATCACATTTCAAGAGATCGTATGAAGTTTCTTGTAATGCATCGTTAGCTCGAAAGATTTTTTGTAGAGAGCTTTGACAATCAATGGACCAATCTCGACGATAATCTAAAGGAGTGCAAGCGTCGTGATTGGGTGTGTCTAGACAAATGTCGCCATCTTCATCACATGAAAATGAAACGACACAACTTTTGGGTATGCTTTGATCTGAAGAGCCTGTATTTGGTCCATCAAAGTTTTCTTGTTCCAGTGATCGGAATATGCTCGGATGGATAGGTTCAATTAGTACGGAACTGGATGAGACTTCACTCTTGTCATCTATTGATTCGCTAGATTCTTGAGGCTCGTCTACGAGATGAGCAGGAAACGACTCGGACTCTTTTAATGTGGAATTCATCATGCGAGTTGTAAGCTTGTTGAATGAAATAGAATGATTCATTTTTTGGCAGTTTAGTCGGGACGAAAATTGTGAGTATTAGAATATTATGTGCTTACTAGTTTCGGTGGGTGGCAATCGCTGGCTCTTTGCCTACAGGATAGGAGGCGAGGCGTTGGAGTCGTGTGACGATTTTTGCCAAGACGTTATACCGGCTATCTTTTTCAAAACTGACCATAAGATTGCTGTGTTTTGAAAAAATTATTAACACCGTAGGCGGGATTGGAGTAGCGAGGAACAAGATATTTCCCACGACCGTTGTATTTTGAGCCCCACCCAATCCCCCAAAGAAAATCAGGCGTTGGTTTGATGACTTATCGGATTTTCCGTTAGCCTTCTTTATCACCCACCTTCTTTACTGTTCCTCCGAGATCTCACTGAATAAAATTTCAGCAAGTACGGTGCACCAATTCTCATACGATTCGTGTTTACTAAGTGTGATTGAGTCTTCTACCAAAGCATCACTAAAAAGATTGAATGCTTTCAGTGAGGTGATGGTCCCTTCACCTACCAGACAAAAAAATGGTGGGGGCACACGATAGCTACTCAACGCATCATTCTTGCTATCAAGTAATGAGGGTGGTATATCGTCGATCGTAACTGTTCTGAGGTTGCATAGGTCACGGCAGTCATATATTAGAACGCTGCTTGGAGAATCTAGGAAAATAATTGGGGAAGGCCCAGCGTATTCCTCTGTTGGGCTACTGTCGTAGGTACCAATTTGGTCAACAATAGTATAGCGTACTTCCTCCAAACTCATGTTGACACTCTCAATCACTGGCTCTTCAGAAGTTTTGCCGCTGAGCCAAAACTCTAACCGTGGTGCAATACAACGAGCAAGTGCATCCGGTGTCATATTGATCATGTTTGCTGCTGCAGCTGCTCGGGCGTCAATGGATGGGTTAAAATCCCCAGAATTTGGCCGGAGGGCGTCACACTGAATCAATGCATAACTGAGCAATGGTAGATGTTGAAGGTCTTCGTGTCCCTGTGCTAAAAGAATGTCTTTTCTTGACTTTTTACTGCCTGGAAAATCTAGCAGACGATCGCCTGCATATAATACTTCGTCTGAAATACTTTCTCCATAAGCCTCTATTTTCTTTTGAAGATTTTTAGCCGAGTTGTAGCAACATAGTAGAGTTGATAGTAACCAGTTCATGGCGAAATTCTCAGTAGACCTTAAACCATTCTGCAATGAATTCGCATGAAACTTGTGGAACAGATTCTGGCATAAATTAAAATGGCATAAAATAACCGGGTTCATGATGAGTTTCATTTTCAAAATTTCAAATTAAAATGGCATAAAATGACCGGGTTCATGGAATTGTAACTCACCACTGCCAACGCCTCGGAATCAAGAGCAGATGTTAAGGTTTCAACCTCATCCGTGAGATCCAAATCATTTGTTGTAACCCTTAGTCTTCTAACGGTGATCCATTCTCCACGACTCTTTACGACGCTCGTATAAGCGAAACATGTCTGAACACATGGCTTGAGGCGATAATCGGTGACTCCATCCACATTCACATAATTATCCACATCTCCAGATTTTGAACATATTTGAACATCGAAAGCTAAGCTGTGAGTGTGATCGCATGCACCAATCAAGTAAAGTTCGTCATCGATAGTGGATGCTGTCACTGAACCATGCATTCCATTGTTGATGGCGTATTTATGCAATTGGTAGTTAGACTTCTTTGAAGATCTTTTATTTAAGGAGTGATCTAGTGTAGTGTCGATGCATAATGATGGAGGCAACCTAATTCGAAGCATAGTTCCAAACGCTGTCGTCCTGTACACAAGTCAAAGAAGTAGAATTGAGATTATTGAAAATGAAATGATACTGATGTTGTGAAAAAGACAGCCCATATCTTACCTGTGCCATGGAGAGCGAGCAAGGATTTCATTCATGAGAACATCATTGTTGATGTTGATATTCTGTTCTCCATGTTTGGGTAACTTGGAGATCAAAGGACCGCATCCTCCACTCCTATCAGACAGCAGCCGTAAGAAAGGCATTCCGATAAACGATTCTCCTGTCTTGGAAGAATCGTCATCCTTGTCCTCGTGGAGCAAAGCAAATAATTCAACTC
>Ga0115005_10004227_pt1 | contig 11435 bp, 9 predicted proteins | sample ArcOceMetagenome_FD_87163 | JGI IMG/M metagenome (GOLD analysis project Ga0115005, IMG submission 87163) | Marine eukaryotic phytoplankton communities from Arctic Ocean - Arctic Ocean - Greenland ARC118M Metagenome | ecosystem: Environmental > Aquatic > Marine > Oceanic | place: Arctic Ocean...
AGTGCGAGTAAACAAGAAAATGAATCAAACCGAAAAGATGATAAAAGGCAAAAAATGCAAGAGAGTAATGATTTAGATGATATCCGGAAAAAGAACTGGATACGGAGAGATATTCTAGTGCGCATAATCTCGAAAAAGGTCGCTAAGGGAAAATACTACAAACGGAAAGCTATCATAAATCAAGTCTATGACAAGTACACCGCCGAGGTTGAAATATTAGATAGCGGACCTGACAAAAAGGATGGTGGTGATATTGTAGAAATCGATCAAGAATGTTTAGAGACTGTTGTTCCGAAAGAAGGCAAGAGAGTTAGAATACTGAATGGTAGAGGGCGAGGTATGCTAGCCGTATTACTATCTGTAGATCAGGACCAGTGTAGAGGGAAACTGGAACTATTGGACATTGGTACGACTCTGAAAAAAATCGACTTTGATGACTTTTCGAAGGCAGTTTAGAACTGATTGAGTTGTCAGCTATCAGAGCAGTTTTATGTTGTAAAGTTTTAGCTATCTTTTATCCATGGCTTCTTTTAAATTTCTTGATTTTCCCTTTCGAGTTTTTCCTCAAGTACCGTTTTGTAAGAGAGCTTTACCGGAATAATGCAAATACGCATCGAGGGTGATACAATGGTCAATGAAAGAGTCTTATAATATTATAGATGACTTTTTTGAGGTTGTAAGTCTACACTACTGATCATAATCATTATGAGATCAATCTACAAATCAATTTTGACAATGCAATCACATCGACTCATTCCAAACGAGACAATGTTGGCGTTATCAACCTACTTTCATATGCCACCAATGCCTTCACAATATAGTACCAGTATCTGGTTCAATCTACGAAAGTCAAGCCATCATAATTTGATGGAACAACACGCTTCTTCACATGAGGACAAATAATGCTCTCAAAGAATGTTTCAGAGACTCTTACATCTTCAGATCGGTCTTCATTCCCAGTCCCATTATTCTCCCTTCTCTTTTCCCCCTTCTTCGCCATGCGCCAGTACCCAAGTAAGGGACAAATCACCTTGTGACAGATGCGCTCGTTCTTCCATGTCAACTTTTGGTGCTTCCTGCCACAATATGATGCTACCATGCAACTCGCGCAACTGAAAGGAACAGACCCGTGTCTGACCCGTTGCTTGCAACTGTAACAACTGAGCTTGCATTCGGCTAAGCGAGCATCCAGGTATAGCTCGAGATGACGATATGTCTCATGTTTAATACCGTTGAAATAGAAGAGCTGAGCTTGGGTAACGTGCATGTCGGTGGAAACAATATGAACCTGCAAGGAATGATCAGTGGCATGGCGTATGATTTCTGTTCGCTGGTCGATGTCCAAAGTAGTATCAGTGTAGTACTGCTCAAGATAGGTCTGAGCCATTGCTATATTTGCTTGAGATGGCATCGTGCCATGTGGACGAGTTGAAGAGACACAGAGCTGATGAAGAGCCTCGATGGATTGGTCCCATTTCTTGAGTTTTCTGTACCCTGTTCCCATTATCGATGAGTATTTCCTCTTTACGATCTACGCATCGATGGAGCTCTTTCTGAAATATCGCAAATGCTTCAACTTCGTTGGCTGCGCTATGTTGCAGGAGAGTTCTTGCTAAACCAACAGAACAATAACTGTATCTAGTTTCACTCGGGCTATCATATTCATGTTTTTTTTGAAGCTCGGCAACCCCTTTTCTGAAATGAACGATTGCAGCTTCACAGTCACACAGTCCTTCTTCTATGCTCCCCAACTGTAACCCAACTTCCCAATCATTTATATGTGTTGAGCGACGTTTCGCATCGGTGGCTTTCGCCTAATCCTCTTCGTCGATTGTCTCCATCATATCCATGGATCCCTCCAGTAATTCAATCGCGTACTAAAACTTTTCGAATCGGTTGAAATTGCGGCTGAGGCGAATCACATACATCGCTGTGACTTTATTCCTTTTGAGCATGGAATAGATCACCGCATTTGCGTCCAGGCGCTCTTTGGGTCTTTCGTAATAATGAATTGCGCGATCTAAGAAGCACCAAGTTTCGTCTTCTTCTGCTGAACTCGTGTATTCGTTTGCACGTCAAGAGCATACAAATCTTCTCCAGGATCATCGCTGAAGGTACCGAGATGATGATATTTCGATTCGACTTTCAAGACCTGATCGAGCTTGCCTTTATTCTTTGATTGGGCAATGTGCTGCAGTAAAACTCGAACTGCTGAGTGAGCATGGCATCTTTCTTTTTGCATCATCCATATAGCAACCAGTGTCACTTATTTTGTCGGAAATAATCTGTATCCTATGCTTTTAAATGGGGTGAGTTTGAAGATGATCTAACACGATGACATGGAACACGAAAAAGAAGGCAGTTGATTCCATTGCCCATGAACTTCGTACCTTGGTATAGTACACCAGTACTGTCTGAAAAGGCAGGTAAATCTAGGCGAAAACTTCATGCCAATATGATCACACGCGACGAAATGCTGAGCATGAAAGATAATTGAGAACCAGTAACATTCTTCAAACTGGAGCATCTTTTCTGGAAGGAAAATGATGTCCGAACTGCAGAAAGATTTCCCACAGACGATACCATGAGATTGAAGAAGGCTTTACTCACAGGTTCAATTTTGATTCCCTGATTATCGTGACTTCGCTCGGGCCTATAGCAATGTTACATTCTGCAAGGATCAATTATTCAAGCCAAAGCAAGATCAGTTGCTACTGGGCTATATTCTTGACAGATGCTTGCAATCCATTGGACGAGGAGTACGGATGGTGGTGCCGCATTAGATTTGGAATATATTCGAAATAGAATGGATGGGTGATTGGATGATATTTTGCAAGATGAGCTTGATGATAAGAAATAAAAATTGTCACAGCTGGAAGGAGATAAACATTCGTTTGCAGCTGTAGAAAATGAACTATAAGTTTCCATGTGTTGCAGGTATTGTATGCAATCTGATGGGACGAGATATTTGCCCACTAGCCGTTGGTATCAAAGAAAAACAATAACATTCAATCAGTACCTCTTCATATTGGTTCCTCGAACGCGAAAAGATACAGGCATTCAGGGACAACTTATCATCCATTGCAAGTCTACTCGTACTGAGCATATTGTACTTGTACTGTAATGATTTTGAAGAACTCGGGAGTTGGTTCAGGTTCTACAATGATTCATCCCACTATGCAATCATACAATTCTCGACGAGCTATCCCTTCCAGAATCCGATCAAAATTCTTCAACAGTTTATCTAAATCACCAGCTCGATAAGCGTCTACTCCGCGATAGTAGTATGCAGCTTTAGAATCCCTAAAAGCGTCGGCGTTCTCAGGTTCAATCTGCAATGCCTTTTCATGATTCTTCATTTCATTCTCTCCCGCCTCTCCAAAAACGCAATTCAAATTACAATACGCACATCGCCATCAACACCTACCGTAGCTCTTGGGACAAATAATGGAAGAGCGGACAAAGAGCGCTCTCCTATCACAACGCCCCGATTCATTCCTTCCCAATTTAAAAGAAATATTTCATCTTCATCGAATTTCAAATTGTCCTTAAATAAGTCAACAGCACATTAACAGCAATCATTTATTTGAAAAAGTCCTTATTTTAAATTTCATTTTCTTTATCTTCTTCGACTAAAACGCCTTTGTCCTTCCCATCATCTTTAGGTGTTTCAACATCTTTCCATATGCAACGAAAAGATTTGACTCAGACTGATAAGGTACACCAAACTCTCTACAAGTATCCTCAACCACATCGTGAATGTGCACATAGTTGGAATGGCAAATACTCGGAAACAAATGATGCTCAATCTGGTGGGAAAGACCTCCACTAAAATGATTCCAAAACCACGATCCACTGCTCCAATTGACACTCGTCTGGCACTGAACCGCCGCCCAATCATTCAATGGAACCTTCTCAACTCCTTTCTTTGCCGATTTGATAGTGGCATCCATAGGAGTTACTCCTTCAGCAGTCGTGGGCTTGGACGAAGTAACGTCACCATTCCTGTTATCCTTCTTTGCAAACGAAACGCCTTCAATGACATGGTTCACAATAAACATGGTAGCCAATACCTCTCCACAAGTGAGATGTCCAACGGCAAATAGAATCAGCCCACCCTTGATTCCATGAAAGTAACAAGGCAAAGCAATCATGTACACCAAACTCAATGCCTTCATACCCCAAAAACGAACCCTGTTCCATAAGCTTGCATACCGACACTGAGCATCAATATGGTACAACCTCCGATTCAAAGCAACCTCTACATCCTGCTGGAAAACCTTGGCTAATGTCATGAGTGCGAACAAAATTGGTGCATAAAGATGCTGATATCTATGAAACCACTGTGGTTCATGAACGGGATGCATCCTCATGAGAGGGAAGGAGGAAAATACGTCAGGGTCGGACTCTTGGTCTTTGGACGAAAGAGGAGTATCGATCGATTGAGATTTCATATCTTCTTCATGAAGATCAAGGAGATTGGTATAAGGGTGATGCCCGAGCATGTGCTGGAATTGCCATGTGAATGCTGACGCCTGTGAAAGATGATTCAGTAATAAAGAAAAAACGATATAAGAATTGAGTATAACAAAATTAGAAAGAGGAAAGGTACACGTGTAGAAGGGTTTCTCTTCGACCTCCATGTGCACAATACTTTAAACGAAGTACTTACACCAATCATATCCATAGTCCATCCAGCCGCAGTATTGATAAGAGGTATCTTAGAAAATGCCCCATGGTTGCCATCGTGCTGAATACAAGTCCCAACAAAATGTGCAAAGACACCCATTATAATACTCCAAGTAATTGCAGCTCTAAACTCTGAAGTATACATTTTGAAGAGAGAAAACCAGAATGCAGCCAAGATCATGACTGCCTTGATTTGAACATCACTGTTTCCCCTGTGAGGCCTGTTCCGAGACTTCAGACGCTCAACTACGCGCTCGCATAAAGTAGAGTAGAAACTAGAGCTCCAGTCATAATAACTTGATTGCGCATCCTTGATAGTTCCAATCTCCAACTTGTCGAGAACAGATTTAGGAACTCCCCTCGGGTGGTAAGTGTGAAACAACACAGTGGCATCTCTACCGGCCGAGAGCAGAATGATATCTCCTCCAGGATGACGTTTGGAGAATTGTGTAATATCAATCACTTGTTCGTTAACGATAGTCCATGCTGAGTTCGGAATGTTGTGCGACTTCACTTCGTCCAGAGTAATGATTCTTTTGCTTGTTTCTTTGCACATGGTGCTGATAATTGGGTATGAGTGAATATGTGTGAACTGTTATATTACGATAATGCACCACAAACTACAACGCCACAACGCCATTCAAGATTTGAATGACTAAGCAATCAAGCGGACTTTTGCTAGCTCGCTAGCTCGCTAGCTAGCAAGTTAGTTGAATCATCATCTTCATTGGCCTTGAAATGCAATGAATGAGACAGAAAGGCACGCTGACGCAACCGATTACATAGAGCGCGCCTCAAAAAGGCTCTTCAAGTTCCCCCCCAAGGGGGGGGGGTGACATAAGTATCCTCAAACTGTTTGCCCACCCACCGCTACTTCCTCTCGTTTCACACAAAGCTCTTTCATCACTTCAGTCTGTGCACTCCTCTTCTCCCTTCGATTCCCGCTCACGTTTTGCTTTCCCAATTTGAACTGCAAATGAACATAACTCCTAATTCGCTGTCAACTGATTCCAGAGACGGTGTTACTGCCAGTTCTAATGTCGAACTGAATGGCAATCCGCAAGTTCACGCCCCACTGGCCGCAGCTCCCGCTACGACTAGTGCGGTAGGACAGACGCCCACGACGGTAGTACCGATGCAAAATATGAAGCAAACCTATCCTGCTAACACTGCTGCAATTCCTGCTGCTGCTGCTGCTCCACATATTAATTCTCTGCCTGCTTCGAATGTCAATGGTAGTATTCCTCCGGTAACTTTGAATGGGAGCACGGCTGCCCCTGTTGTTCCGAAGCCAATAGTTGGTGCTTCCCAAGTTAGACCAAATCTTGCTCCAAATGCGAATCCTGCTGCTGTTGCTGCCGCTGCTCCAAGGGCTGTTGCTGCTGCCGTTCCTCCAACAAATACTATTGGATTTTCTCCCGCTGCGGCTCTCCCCTCGTTCAGCGCTGGAAATACCGGGAAACCAATTGGAACTCCTACTGCTCCTATAGCGCAGGGACATTTAGTAAGTAATGTTATGCCACACCAAAGGACTGTCGTTCCACAGGCAGCGGTACAGCCTAAAGCGGTAGTGCCGAATCCTCTAGCATCTGTGCCCAACCCCCTTGCTTTTGGCGCTCCAGCTCCGTCTGCAAATCCAGTAAATGTTGCAAAGATTCCTTCACCAGGAGTCCATCAACAGGTAGTTGCGACAAGGATGGTGCCTGCAGCGGCACCTGTAATGCGCCCAGGGCAGCCTCAAGCAGCAGTGAACCAGAACCAGGTACAGTTTCGGCCCAATGTGGTAGCTGTTCCATCAATTGCGACTGGAGGAACCGTAGCTGGAACTTCTGTGCCAGTTAGAACCCAGCCAACTAATGGAAATATAGCTCAGCCAAGTAAAATTTATCCATCAAGTGTGCCACCTGTACAAAAGGTTGCGCAACCACCGCAACAACAATCGGCTCCACCGCCGCAGTCGGAACAGCAAATGAAACCAATGAACCAGGTAAAACAGCATGTGCCAGCCCAGCCCGTAAAACCTCAGCCACGACAAGTTCCAGCTGGTGCAAAGGCACAACCCCAGGCAGGACAACAGCCTGTGATGAGACGAGTAGTTTTGTCACCTGAAGGAAGAGACGCTCTCACTAAAGCAGTTTTGTCATCCTTAAAAGATCCAAATGGAGTCATGGACCCAAACCTATTGGCACTGGCAATGAGAACAACGGAATTGACAAAGGATGCAATTTTAAATGCTGCTAAAATGGCAAGGGACCGGGAATCTGAGAAAAAGACGGCAGCAGCTAAGGCTGCTTTGAGTCGAGCGCAGGCGGCTGCTGCTCAGAATCTGGCACCGGTGGCGGCTGCTCAGATTCGAGCACCAGCTATTGTTACCGCTCCCCGTACCGTTTCCAGGCCAATGCCACAAGCAGTTCATTATCCGAAGACAGCTCAACATCAGCAACAGCAGCGTCAACAACAACAGCAGCAACTGCAACAGCAGCGTCAACAGCAACAGCAACAGCAACAGCAACTTCACCACCAGCGTCAACAGCAGCAGCAGCAACTTCACCACCAGCAACAATATCAACAACACGGAGTGATGAGGGTACAACAAGGACAAAATGCAATGCCAATGATCGGCCACATGCAAGTTCCTCATGCGCAGCAAGTTGCAAGACCAATTGTGCGGACAACTCCGCATGCACAGCAACGTCCACAAGTAAAACAACAGACACCAGTTGCACATTCGCATAAACCTGTGGCGCAAAAGAAAGCGTCCACTTCTCCACACAAGAATGATGCTCACATTAAGGCAATTAAAGCGGAGGCAGCGAACTTTGTACATGAAATGACGAACTGGAAAAGGATACAGCATGGATTATTCCTCACATCAGTCGAGGGTTCGGCACAGCAAGTGCAAATAAAAACTTGCAGTATGGGTGCTTTGTCCAGGACTGATGATGTTCTGCCTGTTTTGAAGAGTTCAAAAGACTCGATGGTGTTGAGGAATCAAATCCTTGTACTGCAATCCCAGGTTAGAGCATCTGGAGCCATTGACGGAATCTTGCCAAAAGATGACAAGGCAAGCTTTAGATCCATTTCTTCGCCTAATTGCGTTGTCATTCTTCCAAAGCTTCGTCGATTTACAAACCCAAAAGTTCCCATTACAGATGTTACGGAAAAGCACAAAAGACTCAAGCTGCAGCCTCGAAAGGATTCTAGGGCCTTGGAGAAGAACCTACGCAAACACCGTCAAGTGGCATGTGAAACTCTAGTTAGAAAGCTCAAGGACTTGAATAGGTCTATCGCTTCGCATACTTCCGAATTTTACAAATTTCACCGATCGCGAAAAGCTGAAATATCTAAGTTTGCTAGGTCTGTCAGGGATCACGTCGCCGCTGAAGAGAGGAAGAAAGAAAAAGGTGTTGTGAATGAAGAGAAAGCTAGAATAAACGCGCTGAAATCAAATGATATGGAAGCTTACTCTGCATTGGTCCAAGAGACAAGGAATGAACGACTAAAGTTTCTTCTTAGCAAAACTGATCAATATATCGATCAGATTTCTGGTTTGCTGAAAGATCAACAGGACGGAGAGGACTCGAAAGAAGATTCCAAAGTAGTTGAGATTGGAAGTCTTGAGCACCTTGCTCAGCCTATCTCTAACTACTACGAGACAGCGCATGTTAAACAAGAGGATGTGAAACAGCCATCGTTATTGGTAGGCGGAAGCCTGAAAGAATACCAGGTATCTGGTCTTCAGTGGCTTGTTTCTCTCTATAACAACAAACTGAATGGAATCCTTGCCGACGTAAGTGACTCCCGGCAGCGGTTAAATCCCATTCACACTTGGATAATTTTCGAATCTAACACGTTGTTTTTACTAACTGCAGGAAATGGGTCTCGGGAAAACAGTCCAGACGATTGCGCTCATTGCCTATCTAATGGAGTATAAAGACAATCGCGGTCCATACCTTGTTATTGTCCCGTTGTCAACACTTTCCAACTGGGTCAACGAGTTCCGGCGTTGGTGCCCTTCTGCTACTGTTGTTGTCTACAAAGGAACACCCGCGCAAAGAAAGGGTTTATACAAAAACGAAGTGAGGCAGGGTCACTTCAATGTTCTTTTGACCACATATGAATATATCATTAAGGATAAGTCCAGTCTTAGGAAACTCCATTGGGAATACGCAATTGTGGATGAAGGTCATCGTATGAAGAATGCACAGTCCAAGTTTGCTGTTACACTTGGAACTATGTATCTCACAAAGCATAGGATCTTGCTGACAGGAACACCTCTCCAAAATAGTCTGCCTGAACTTTGGGCACTGTTGAACTTCCTTTTGCCTTCAGTTTTTAACTCTGTCGAGACGTTTGATCAGTGGTTCAACAAACCCTTTGCCCAATTTGGGGCCTCTGCCGCTGATGGTGAAACCGAGGAGACCGTTAATACCGAAGAAAGGCTTTTGATCATTCAGCGTCTACACGAGCTTCTGAGACCCTTCATGCTCAGGCGTATCAAATCAGATGTACTTGATCAGCTCCCTGACAAGGTCGAAAAGGTTCTCAAATGTGAACTATCATCTTGGCAACGAGAGTTGTATAAGCAGATTAGTTATAGTATTTTAGAAACTGGTGAAAAGAAGAGTAAAAGAGGGCTCAACAACGTTGTCATGCAGTTGCGTAAGGTCTGCAACCATCCCTACATGTTCACCCCAGAGGGATACTATATTACAGATGATATCATCCGCACGTCTGGAAAGTTTGAGCTTCTTGATAGAATGCTTCCAAAATTGAAAGCAGCAGGGTACGTTTTGAACTTATTTTCTTTGTCCCCTCGAAGATGAAAAACTCACTTTTTTCTGTTGTAGGCATAGGATCCTAATGTTTTTCCAAATGACTGCCGCCATGACAATCATGGAGGATTATTTGAAGTACAGAAATCTGCTATCACTCCGCTTGGATGGGTCAACCACAGGCGAGGAGCGCGAGAGAAGGATGGACCTCTTCAATTCTCCAAACTCGCCCTACTTTATTTTCATGCTTTCAACTCGTGCAGGAGGGCTTGGGCTGAATCTTGTGTCAGCAGATACAGTGATCATTTTCGACTCCGATTGGAATCCAATGATGGATTTGCAAGCTCAAGATCGTGCTCATCGCATTGGTCAAAAAAAGATTGTTAGTGTATTCCGTCTCATTACAAATTCGCCCGTAGAGGAAAAGATTCTAAGTAGAGCTACGGAGAAACTGAACATGAGTGAGATAATTGTTGAAGCAGGAAGGTTTGACAGAGGTAGTGTAGAAGAAGATAATACTGGAGAACGACAGAAAATTATGGAGCTCCTTTTGACCGATTTTGATACAACTGCTGCTAAAGGATCTGCCACGGGGGCAACAGGATCTCTGCCAACAAGTGAAGAGGACGGCGATGGCGACAACGAAGAAGAAGATATAGACATTAATGAGCTATTGAGTAGAAACGACGAGGATTTCGAATTTTACACGAAACTAGATGCCGGAGAGATCAAGGCAGACGATTTTTTTCATAGTCCTGGCCTTCTCACCGACCCTGAGGATATCCCTGATTGGATTCGATACCCTAGTGGAAAGAAAGAGGACGAGGAAGAAGATGATGGGAATCTCGAAGGCAAGCGCCGAACCACAGCCAAATCTGGAGCTTACGATGACGGTCTCACTGAAAAACAGTTTTTGCGAATGATGGAAAAACAAGCACAAACAGAAGAGGACGACGCAAAGGTTAGAAAGAGGGAATGGAAGCAAGCAAGAGATAAAAAGACTGTTGCAAAGGCAGTAAGCATGCTTACAGCCTCGGAAGCTACTCTTTCTGAAGAAACTATGGAGAGGCTTCTCAGCATGACAAAGAGCATTATTGCTATCCGCGATCAGAAAACTAGCCGTCGCTACTCAGATATTTACCGTGATCGACCTAATATGGACGAGTTACCGGATTACTATAGAGTCATTGACAATCCCATTGCAATCAATGATATTATGAAGAAATGTAGGGCGAAAAGCTACACAAGCGCTGCTGAGTATCACAATGACTGGAAGTTGTTGTTTACAAACGGAGTGACATTTAATGGAGAGGATTCGTGGATTGTGGCAGACGGAAGAGTACTCGAGGTGGAGTTAAATCGTCTTATGAACAAATACAAGTTGCTCGAAAAGCCAACAGAGAAGGCCGCTTCTCCAGCAAAGAAAAAGAAGCCAAGAATTAAACTATCGCTCAAAATGTCAAAAAAACGAAAGAAGGATGACACGGGGTCGCCTGCAAAAGCAACGAAGAAGGCGAAGAAGGGCTAAATAAATAAACTACAATAACTTGCGTTACACAACTATGAGAAGGCAGTTATGGACATATCCCCCCCCGTGCACTAATCGGTGAATCTTTATGAAGTGATATTGCAGTCGAAGATGTATTTGGCGTTGCTGAAAACCTGGTCCTCCCCACCTTTGATATTCTGGTTGCTGAACTTCTAGGGAGTGCATTTTAGAAACGTGGACGACTAAAAAAACGAGAAAAGATTTCTGTGAAATAGCCGAGGAGAAAGGGCCGTTTCCAAAGAACTTTTGTACCCATATTCATGGTGTGGTGGGAGGAAACTTTAATTCGATTCAGAGTATCATAAATCATAAGGTTGTTTATATCTTACAACCAAACTATTAGACATCAATCTCTTTTTCGCCACCTTTCCCTATGCGTATTCCAAGTAGCCGCCGTTCAAAGCGAGTCCCTCCTCTTGGAT
>Ga0115005_10004228_pt1 | contig 11430 bp, 7 predicted proteins | sample ArcOceMetagenome_FD_87163 | JGI IMG/M metagenome (GOLD analysis project Ga0115005, IMG submission 87163) | Marine eukaryotic phytoplankton communities from Arctic Ocean - Arctic Ocean - Greenland ARC118M Metagenome | ecosystem: Environmental > Aquatic > Marine > Oceanic | place: Arctic Ocean...
CGCACACAAGCACCATTTGTCACCCACTTTTAAGCCTGGGAAACTATATTCTGGTCGAGGAGTCATCAAGTCATTACCCAATAACAAAGTGAATTCCAAGAACGCCTCCGTCATTTCTGCGCAAACAACGTGCGTTCCATAATCTGTTGGTCCAGTTTCACATTTGCCATTTCTATAAAATCCTGTCATCGGATTGGTACAACAAATTTGTAAGGTATCGCCTAATATGTTTTTACTTTTTGTTTCGGTTGTGCTATTGTCAGAGTAACTCATTCTAATTATTATGGTTGTTAATATTAAATATTTAAGCAAAAGTATAACGTTACAAGTATCTACAAGTAATTTTTGTTTTAGTTAGTTGCTTATTTTTTCAAAAAGTTAGAATAAGTATAAAGAGAATAGTGCCCTAAATCAAAAGTTATTAATAGTTAAACCGTATCGGTTTTAAAAATCGACACGATTTCTGGTAAACAAAATAAGTATCAATGAATTTTGAATAATTACAGTAGTTTATCGTTTAGTCAAATGCTTTGTTTTAACGGTAAACTACTTTTGAACACTCTTGAAAAACATCAAAAAAATTGTCCTAAACGTTATTATCACTACATTTCTCTTGCTTACAAGTTCAAATCACCGGACCATTCAATTCCCCACAAAACAGGCAATACAAAGTAAACCATCAAGGAAATAATGATTATTGAGATAATATTTAACCAAACCCCAGCTTTGACCATATCTGGAATCCTCAAATAACCAGAACCAAAAACGACCGCATTTGGTGGCGTTGCAACGGGAAGCATAAACGCACAAGATGCCGCAACAGTAGCACCAACCATTAATAAATATGGATGCACATCAAGGCTAACTGCCAACGGTGCTAATATTGGTAAAATCATAGAAGTTGTCGCCACATTTGAGGTGATTTCCGTCAAGAAATTCACCGCAGCGACTAAGATAACTAAGATTAATGCAATTTGCATTCCTTGTAACATCGTCATTTGGCTACCAATCCATTCTGCTAAACCAGTGACTTTAAAACCTTGTGCTAGTGCTAAGCCACCTCCGAATAAGAGTAAGATTCCCCAAGGTAATTTGACGGCATTTTCCCAATCCATAATTGTTGGTTTTTCTGGATTTCTTGTTGGTAATAAAAACAATAGAATTCCACCAATCATGGCGATAATCGTATCATCGATTGCAGGTAAAAAGCGTTGCAAAAAGAATGATCGACTTATCCAGGCCATGGCAACCAAAACGAAAACGACTAATACCGTTTTTTCTTCGTAGGATATTTTACCTAAATGCTTAATTTGGCGTTGGATTTCTGCTTTTCCACCAGGAAATGCTTTTTGTTTAAACGAAAAAGCAAATCGAGTTAAATATTGCCAAGAGATAAAGAGCATAATAATCGAAATTGGTAAACCAAATATTATCCATTGCGAAAAAGTAATTTCTATCCCATAGGTTTCTTCTACAATCCCCGCTAATACCAAATTTGGCGGTGTTCCAATCAATGTTGCAATTCCACCAATCGAAGCACTATACGCAATTGCCAACATTAAAGCTTTGCCGAAAACTCGATTTTCATCTGCGATGGTATGTGGATTATCTTTCAGCTGTGCGACAATCGCCATTCCAATCGGCAACATCATTACGGACGTTGCAGTATTTGAAATCCACATGGATAGAAAAGCAGTAGCGACCATAAAACCTAAGATAATGCTACTGATATTTGTACCAATGAGGTTGATGATATTGAGCGCAATTCGTTTGTGTAAGTTCCAGCGTTCGATGGCAATCGCTAAAATAAAACCGCCAATGTAAAGGAAAATATATTTGTGTCCGTAAGAAGCGGTCGTTGTTGCTAAATCCAAACCGCCTGTCATTGGAAATAAAATAACGGGTAAAAGGGAAGTTGCCGCAATCGGGATGGCTTCGGTTACCCACCAAATTGCGATCCACACGGTCGATGCTAAAATTGCTAAACCTGCATCGCTTAGTCCATCTAATTCAAGAAAGTTGAAAATTACTAAGAAAGCAATTGGACCTGAAAATAGGCCGATTAATTTTGATTTTTGTTGCATGGTTTAGGTATTGTACAGTTGTCGTTTTCGTCTTAATGTTTAATCTAAAATATCCGAAAATAATTGTTTTGCTTGAGTAGATTGATACATATTTGCGGGGGAATGTCCAACACCATTGACGATTACTTTTTGGTGCGTATGTGTATTTTCAAAATAGGTTTCCATTAAAGAAAACATATTTTCGCCTCGGTTGAATCGTGTTGCACCCAATAAAGTTGCTTGGCAATCGGTCTCATTAAATGTTCCGCCAGTATTAATATCACTACTTCCTAATAGATAATTAATATTTCGAGTAATGTATCGAGTATTAATCATTTCAGGCGTTGTTGACCCAAAATATCCGTTTAAATTATTCGTGCCGTAAGGCCAATTATGGTAAGTACCACAGTTTTGCGGTATTTCAAATTGGTTGGTACTGTTATTATAACGTTCTTCACGAGGATAGAAATAATATTGTGTATTCGCAGGAATATAATGAACATTAATACCTGAAATATCGTCATTATTGCTATTTGCCGCAGCGTAAGCTTGTGTAAACTGTCCGCCAGAAGAATGTCCTGTAACGATAATTTTTTCTAAAATCGGAAATTTAGTTTTATCTGATAATAAGCTTATAAATTCGTCTATTATCGCATAAGAACTATATTTCGTCGTGGTCGTATTTTGTGAATTATCACCAACTTTCCAACCAGCACTACTCCAATAGATCAATTCACTATCACCATTAATATCGGTGGCAGTTTTGAGATGTGGTGCAATTAAAACAGTATTTTCAGATTTATCAATACTCGCTAATGTGGTCGTTAACCAATCAAAATATTCATTCGCATTTCTATTATTTCCATGTATTATAATCACGGCGGAAGTTAAATTTTCCCAAGTCACCTCGGTACTTTGCACATCAAAACTTGAATAATATTCTACAATCAAATCATCTGTATCCGTCGGTAATCCCAAAGCGTATTTGCAACTGCCCGAACTTAAACAAGGTGGCTTTTCTGTAATTATTGAAGTATCATCATTACAACTTAAAATCATACAAGTAATTAATAATAAGGTAATTATGATTGGTTTCATCTATTTTAACTTTAACTTAAATAGTTAAGTTATTTTAGCATTTACACCGCATTAAAGACGATGCAAACACTAAATAACTATTGAAATTACTAGGAAATTATTTTTATTATCTAACGATTATTTGTTTAGACCAGACGCCGTCTTTTGTTACAAAAGAAAGAATATATATCCCTGGACTTAAGTCACTTACATCCATCGTTACAGCTGTTTGTGGTGTAGAAATATTTCTCACAGGTTGACCTAACATATTCGTTAATTGAATATAGTCCACATTGATTTCTAAATTGATAAATAAAGTATTTCCAACTGGGTTTGGATAAAAACGAACGTTATTTGATAAATCAATCGCTTGTGTTCCAGTGGTATAATCATAGCCGCCAATTGGATAAGGAATCGTTGCGGCACTATTCGACGCCGCTAAAAATAACGCATTGATATTAATCACCCAATTTGCTTCCATAAATGTTTCGCCATCAGGACCAGTTGTATTCACACGTTGAGCCCAACCTAAGGCATATTCCCAAGTTGTACCCGTTCCATCTACATTAATATCACCAAAAACATCTATCCCATTACCATTCTCAAATAACTCAACGGCATCATCACCATTGAAATTAACGCCAGCATCTTCAAAATGAGCGTGGACACCAAAAAAGGCACTAAACGCTGCGGTATCATTCGCTACATAAATAACGTCCCCTTGACTCGCTGCAACTGCCGGGAATGTAAATTCTTGTCCGTCTGTTCCACCGCCATTGTTAGCGATACCGATTCCAAAAATACTTAAATTAGGAATATCTTGAATAACGTATAATTCAATTGCTTTAGGAACACCACTATTTGGGCCGTGCATAATTCCCGTTAAAACCAACTTATCAATCACTGGTGCATCATCGTCAATGATGGTAATTTCAATTTCATCCGTTGCAATCGTTGCCCCATTCGTTGGATTCGTCAATGCCAAAACAACCATATTATCACCATCTAAATTGGCATCATCCAAAATATCTAAAGTAATCGTTTGTGCGGTATCTGTTCCCGCAGGAAACGTAACCGTCCCTGCTGTAAAATTGAAATCTGTTCCACTAATTGCCGTAGAAGACATTCCAACTGCAACATCAACCATTATTGCCATTCCGTTCGGATTGTCAATATATAAATCGACAGAAATTGTACCATCATCCTCATTATACGTAACACATTTTCCATCCAAAGTAACGATAGGATTTGTTGCACAACTTGCCGCAGTACTTGGGTTAGCATAGACTTCTCTACATTCATAATCCGCTACGTAGCTTGTCGCTCGTTGCCAATTCGCCACATCACTATTGTCTGAATTAATATCACAAAGTACTAAAGAAGGACCACGACCATCAGCCATAAACGACCACGGTGAATCATCCATATAATCAACAGAATCCACGGTTATACCTGTGCTATTTGATAAAATAAGATCTTCGCCACTATTTGACAAACTACCGCCTGTCCATTCATAAGCGACCATTCCATAAAAGCCATCAAATGCAAGAGAATCGCTTGTTAATAATAAATAATCTCCGGGATTCATAGTCATTGAAGGGAACGTATAAGTAACTCCTTGAGAGAAATAATAACCCGTCAAATCTACTGCCGCAACGTCATTATTATATAATTCCAAGAATTCAATATCCGTACCAGGCGAGTTATACATAATTTCTGTAATCACAATATTCGCAATAGGTGCGACAACTGGCGTAGCTATGAAATTGGTTAAATCAAATGGTTTATCGGGTGCGATTCCATCAGCCGTTTGACTTCCGCTACCGTTCTGAATATCCCAATTTGCTGGATCACTCAATAATGAAGCGTAACTGCCGAATGATGCTAAACCACTTCTTAAACCGTTGTAAGCATAAACATCATCATTATTACCACTTCCAGAAAAAGCATTTGTTCCAGCAGTTAAACCTGTTCCTGTTAAAGTTTGTGCTGCTGTCCAACTATTCATTGTGAAAGCGCCCACAAAAACCATTGGATTTCTTAAATCTCCAGTGTAAGCATAAATGCCATCACCTGAAGCAGAAAGTCCCATTGCATCCGGCATTCCAACATTCGTAGAAGTAGAACCTCCTGGATCGATTGCGGCACCTGTAGTTCCGAGACTGGTTGAGGTATTCACTTCATCACCCAAATCAAAAATCTGAACAACGGTTCCAGCTGGTGTAACTTGATTATTTACCCACCAATTGTCCCCTTCTAAGTCCGGTGAATTAAATGCGGTTCCATTCCATTCTTCATCGGTAAAAAATATGGTGTCATTCGCAGGAAAATCTGCTAATAATACAAACGTAATATCATCGCTATCATCTGCATTAACCGCTACAAATAATAAATCGCCTGCGGATTGCGCTTGCATCTGTCCAAAGGCAAATAGTCCAAAAAGAAGTAAATATAAATTTTTCATAATTTAGTATTAATAATTAATAATATTTTTAGAATTATAGAATCAGACCTGATATTTTTTTTGAAACAAATCAGGTTTTTCTAACTCGTTAAAATACAATTTGCACAATAATTTCCGCTGTGTTTTGACTTGTATTCAAAATAGGATTAGACCACACACTATAATTTGCTTGAACTTTAAAGCGGTTATCAATTACAAATTTTGATAAGCCAATCCTGTAGTTTTCCGTATCTTTTAGAATAGAATCACTTTCATCAGCGAATTCAGGCGTGATTCTTCCATAACTCACATCAATCGCAAAGTCTTTAGGTAGTACATAACCCAACTCAATATTGTAACCTTGACCAACCGATAAAAACGCACTGATTTCACCATTTTGCAAATGTGTTACTGCACTCGGGTCGATATATAAACCGGTCAACCCATCCGCAGAACTATTTACAAATTCACCCATTAAGCTGATACCTTTCCATTTGACTAAAATATCAAAATATTGTTTCCAATAATTCGGTAAAGCTTCGTTTGAGTTTTCATCATAAAAGAAAAAATCACCGTGACCTTCACCGACTCGGTTACTCGCACCATAATTCACACTATAAGCCGCACCAATCAATATTTTCAATTCATCTTCCTTTACAAAATCTGCTGCGATTTCGTCGTTACCTTTCGTGAATAATCCCAAAGGATAAATATCCAAACGACCAGCGTATCGCATACCGCCTTTGTCAATATCCGTCGAGGAACTACCGAAAGAATTGCGACCATCGCCAGAAGTAATAGCGACTTGTGGCTTTATTATAAAATCATTGAATGAAAATTCTCCTTCTGCAAAAATTCCGAATTCTCGCCCAGTTTCTGCGAATGACGTACTGATCATATTTCGTTGTCCGAACCTTAATTTATTTTCCAGAAAAAGCAATTCCCTGTTATTTCCAAAATTTTGTCGTTGTCCGAATGAAAATATTAGAAAGTCCCACGGCTCATAAGTAATATAAGCATCCATTAAAGGAAAACTTTCTGCGAAATTTGCACGAAGCACAAAACCCATTTTTTCCTTTTTTGCCTTTTCTGATAACGTGATAAAAGCGTTCCGAACAGACAATCTATTGAAGGTTGAAGCATCATTCAATTGTTGATATTGAAAATACGGCTGCATGAATCCGCCAATATTGAAAACGTAATTTCCGTCATTATAATCGAAGGTCAAACCGTTCCCTAATTCAAAGGATAATTCAGATGCTTTTTGAGCAAAAGTATGGACACTCATGCAAATACTAAATAGTAAAATAAGGTATAATCTCACGATGTTTATTTTTTGACTACGCTTCTAAAGTTATACATTTTTCGAGTGTCTCGTAGCGGATGCTTTGCCGTATTTGATCACACTCAACGGCGGCTAAAGCAGGCGATACCCGCCTTTTACAATGTTAGAAGAGAAGTCTATTTTTAATTTATTTTTCTATAAATTGGCAATTCTGCACCTTGTTCCGTTTTCAGAACTTGAAACCGCACAAAACTATTAATCGCTTCAGGTTCTACTAATTCAGTCAATAAATTACCATTTTTTTGATTCGTCACCACCATAAAACTTCCTTCCGGAAAATCAACCGTTTTAGTCGTGATTGTTGTATTAATAATTTGTTCATAAATGCCTTCAAATAAGTCTCCTGATTCTACATATTCGACAACTTTATAACTTTCGACCGTTAGCGTTTCCGCTGTTTCTAATGTTTTAACTTCAAAGCCTAAAATCTTTAGTTTTTCAATCGCATTTATGGTTTCCGGCAAAAAGTAATAAGCCGTTGGTCGCTGTCTGATTAGATATGGTTTTGAACGAAACATATCATGTAATTCTACCTCAATTCCAATCATTTCATTTTTATCAATATCCAAAACCTGCAACGTCGTATCGGTCACATAACTTTTACTTTTTACAGCGATTTCAGGTGTCAAGTTCCGAGCAGCTGCCAATGTTTTTTTGATTTCTACTACTTGATTATTCGCGACTTCCAAATAGGTTGTTGCCAATAAAAAAGTCGTATAAACCCTACGATTAAATCCTGTTCGACCTAAACCGACCCCACGAATTTCCATCAACATACCAATACAATTTGTCAAAGGATAACTGGTTGCCGTAGAACGAGGACTTCTACCGCCCATCGAAAAATAATTCTCACCGTAACTGCTTCGAGTTCTAAAGTAAAGCTGATGCCTTAAACCATTGTCATTCAAAACTTTATCAGCTTCTGAAATAAAAACATCTTCTGTCATTTCATATATTCCTCTCGGAATATTCTGATTTCCACTATACAAAAACATTGCATCATTTGGATTCGAAATTCCAAAGCGACCATAGTGTGCAAAGTCTTTTCTAAATGGTCGATATTCATGAAAATCAATTGCAACTTCGGGTTCGAACTCATGGAAAGCTTTCATTAAATGATACGTTTCAATCGCTGCCAACTTTGTTAAATCTCGATTCAAATCCAATCCATTTGCAGCATAACGACTATTCTTTTCATAACCATCAATATTCGCCATCGGGACAATCATCAGTTCGACATTATCCAAAAGGGAATGGTATTTTTTACTGTTTAATAATTGGTCAATTAGGTATAACATACCTTCCGTTCCCGCAGGTTCATCGCCGTGCAAGCCACCTTGAAACCACACTTTAACTTTAGGATTACCTGACGGTTTATTAATAATAACCGTTGGTATTTTTTTACCTTTTTGGCTTTCGCCAATATATTTTATTGAACAATAATCTGTGTAATTTTCAATTGCTTTTTCGATAAAAGCAATCATTTCATCGTGTTTTGTAAAACCTCTTTTTTTAGAAAATGCAGGCGTATTGATCCCGATTCCTTCAAAATCAGGAAAATACTTTTCGGTCATTTTCTTTGGTTGAAGTCCTTGTCCAAAACTTTGAAAAGTTATCAGCAGACTACAAAAAAGTGGTATTAATAATTTATAATTCATTATTTTCTTTATTTAGACATATACTTAAAATGCCACCTGCACCAAAAATCTTCCGACCCACTCATTTCCAATAAAAACATCACCATTCACTTTTCGAGAAGCCGCTTCTGCATCCACATAAGTCAAACTCGCTTGAAATTTCATCCCATAATGTTTGTCCATATATTTGCTTATGCCAATTTCGTAATGATTATTACGGTTATAAAAAAGCGTATTATTCAAAAAGGAATTAGTATCAGGTGATAAATGCGTGTATCTCGCATCAATGGAAAAATTATGCTTAAATAAATAACCCGCTTGAATATTAATACCGCTTCCCAACATCATTCGACCTCGTGTATAAGCATCAACGCCCCCAGTGAAAGTTGTAGAGACGGAACCGTCATTTCGTACCCGTTTTGTAATATCCGTCGGAATAGTTGCCGTTGCATTTAGATATTCACCCAATGCGGAAAAGCCTTTATATTTAAATAAAAAATCAATTCCGTACTTCGTATAATCCGGTAGACTTTCCTCATTCGCATCATTCAAATACAAAATACTTCCGCTTGCTCGACCTCGACGACTACTCATACCATCGTTGTAACTATAAAATATACCAACCGAAAGTTTTGGTTGAAATTCTCGAATCATATCGCTTTGTCGAAATTCTCCGAAAGCGGTCATTAAGCCGAAAGGCAGAAAATTCACACGTCCACCATATTTTAATCCCCCATAATTTTCGCCCAAATTATTGCTACCATCGCCATCCGTAATCGTAAACATTGATTTGACATAAAATTGGTTGCCGATTTTTTTCTTGCCATCAATGAAAATACCAAATTCTCGAATCGATGCAAATGCAGAAGTCAATCGACTGCGTTCTACTAATTGCAGCGTATGTGAACCCATCATTAGTTCTCGATTATCCGTTGGTGTTGCTCGTTGTCCGAAAGTTATCTTCCAATCCTTATTCGGGTGATAAGACACAAAAGCATCTAATAATGCCCCACTAATTTCGTCGTCACCTTCTGCCGATTGTGCAAAATCAGTTTGAAATCGGTAACTCAGCTTTAATTTTGGAGCTTCACCGATAATCCTCAGTCGAAGTCTTCTCGCTCGAAAGCGATTATAAAATTCTTCATCGGCTTCATACTTTCGAGTTTCTAAAGTCGATTGTAAATAACCTCGAAGTACCATATTATAATTGCCGTTTTTCTCTGTAAACTTTAATCCTTCGGCAGGTTTGTATTTTATCAACTTCAAGTCTTGAGCAAATAGTTGATTCATACTACTTATCAGCAAGAGGAATAATAAGATATTGAATAGTTTTATATTGGTTATCATCGTATTTTTTGTTCTTGAATTGCTAATTTATCAACCTCTTTTAACGCCCAAAAGTGTTCCGCCCGCTGCTTGAATTCTATCATAGACACTTGCCGGAATTTCAATATCCGAAGTATTATCGTCATTATCAGGTCCAGGATTTTCAGTCAGGTCGATTAACTCATCAAAACTCAAGTGATTGTTTAATTCGATTGAAGTTAGGCGATGTCTTGGCAAATAAAGGTGACGTAATGCCGCATTTTGAGAAACATCAATACTTTGAAGTTTTAAGGAACTGGAAGCTTGAGCACTTGCTTTAAAACGGACTCGTTGCAATTTCAAATTATGACTAAAGTCCAATTCATTTATAAAATTGAAGTTCATTTCTAAAACCAATAAATCAGGGTTTCCGCTTAAATCTAAAGTTTGTAGATTATTGGAAGTAAGCTTCAGCGTATCTAATCCCGAAAAATATTGAATGCCGTCTAAATTGGCAATTTTTGTAGTTGCTGTTGCGACGCCTGCTGCGGTTAAAGCTGCGGTTGAGTTAGAGGTTTTAAGTAATTCTAATGCGTTTACAGTTTTGACTTCGCAAGTATCAATGTAAAATTTGGTAACTTGTTGTACTGTTTCTGAGGTTGCTCCAGGTACATTTAGAAAAATCAAATATTCGCCAAAAGCAGCATCAAGTATTTCATAATTTCCTGCGGCACAAATTATTTCTATGGGAGGTTCACCTGTAAACGCTATTGGTATAATTTCCGTTTTGGTACAAGCGGTTATTAATAAAAGTAAAATGAAGTATTGTAAATTTTTCATATTTTGATAGCTAACTTTATTTAGTTTTGGTCGATTGATTATACTATTCTGCAAAAACGATTGATGTAAAACTATATGCTATTTATTAAACAACAAAAAACAAAAGTGCAATATTTTTTGTGAAATCAAAATTTTATACCGTTTTACACTTTTTTACACTTTACAACTTACCATTTATCATAAAATGACTATATTTTCGCATTAAACAGCGTTAGAGGAAGCGATAAAAACAAATCAAAAAATGCTTAAAGAAACTTTTGTAGCAAGATTGGAGGAAAAGTATGGTAAATGGGATAAAAACGTATCCAAGTTTGGTAGCAAAGCATTGGGTTTGATTGCCAAAGATTTGTGTATTAGTAATAGTCAATTAACAAAATTATTATCGGGAAATGCGACTGATGGCATGTATGACCGAGCAATTAAAAATGTTAATAATCTTATTAAATTCGAGGAAACAAATGAAGCTTATCAAACGATTATTGGTAAAACAAATGATTTAGAAACACAGCTAATAAACTTTCAACAGAAAACTCAAGTCTATAAGCGAAATATTCTGATTGTTACTTTTTTAGCGATTTGTGGCATTACTGCAACTTTATTAATTCAGCGACAAGTTCAAGAAAAGAGTCCGATACAAAAACATCCGTTAGCCAATTTTTTTGATTCTAATTTCGATGCTGATTTTGATTCGCCTTATTTAAATGAAAGAGAAGTTCAGAA
>Ga0115005_10004229_pt1 | contig 11430 bp, 20 predicted proteins | sample ArcOceMetagenome_FD_87163 | JGI IMG/M metagenome (GOLD analysis project Ga0115005, IMG submission 87163) | Marine eukaryotic phytoplankton communities from Arctic Ocean - Arctic Ocean - Greenland ARC118M Metagenome | ecosystem: Environmental > Aquatic > Marine > Oceanic | place: Arctic Ocean...
AAAAAAATAATAAGTAGAATCGTCTGTAATTAAAAAATTTATATGAATATATGTCTAGGTATTCTAGGTATATACATATAAATGTAAAGAAGTCTAGTTTCGTGCTATCTAATAACTTGATCGAAAAAAGTCTCCTAAGTAAATTTTACTTAGGAAATTTTTCTAGGAAATTGATACAGAGCAAAATACACCTGGATCTAATTCCATTTCAGCTAATAAATCAACAACAGATACCTCTGGATCCGAATAGATTTCTAAAATTCGCTTATGAGTTCGAATTTCAAAGTGTTCTCTCGAATCTTTATCTACGTGAGGTGATCTTAAAACACAATAAATTCGCTTAGAAGTTGGTAATGTTACCATTCCAATTGAATTTAATGATGTTGGACTTAAAGTTTGAGTTATTTTTCGACATGAAGAAACTAAAAGTTCATGATTAAAAGATTCTAATCTTATACGAACTTTTTCATTCGTTTTATTATTCATAAAATTTTTTAATTATTTAACAATTTTAGAAACTACACCTGCTCCAATCGTACGACCGCCCTCACGAATCGCAAATCGCATACCGTCTTCGATCGCAACTGGATAAATTAATTCCGCTGTCATTTTAATACGATCACCTGGTAATACCATTTCAACTGCTGATCCATCATCTGCCGTGAAGTTTGTAATTGCACCCGTTACATCAGTTGTTCGAACATAGAATTGTGGACGGTAACCAGTGAAGAATGGAGTTGTACGACCACCTTCATCATTTGTTAAAACGTATACTTCTGATTCGAATACTGTATGTGGAGTAATTGTACCTGGTTTAGATAATACCATTCCACGCTCAATATCTTCACGAGTAACACCACGTAATAAAATACCTACATTATCTCCAGCAAAACCTTCGTCTAATGTTTTTTGGAACATTTCAATTCCAGTAATAGTTGTTGTTTGTGTGTCAGTTACACCAACAACTTCAACACTTTCACCTACTTTGATTACTCCTCTTTCAATACGACCTGTAGCAACAGTTCCTCGTCCAGTAATTGAGAATACATCTTCAATTGCCATTAAGAAAGTTTTTTCAGTATCACGTTCTGGTGTTGGGATATATTCATCAACAGCATCCATTAATGCAAAAATTTTATCAACCCATGGGTTGTCACCACGCTTGATGTCTGGGTTTGACGAAATAGCTTCAATTGCTTGTAATGCTGAACCTGGACAGATTGGAATATCATCACCTGGGAAATCGTAAGCAGATAATAACTCACGAACTTCTAATTCAACTAATTCTAATAATTCATCATCATCAACTTGATCTTGTTTGTTTAAGAATACAACAATATCAGGTACACCTACTTGTTTTGATAATAAGATATGCTCACGAGTTTGAGGCATTGGTCCATCAGCTGCTGAAACAACTAAGATAGCACCATCCATTTGTGCTGCTCCAGTAATCATATTTTTAACATAATCTGCGTGACCTGGACAATCTACATGTGCATAATGACGGCTTTGTGTTTCGTATTCAACGTGTGCTGTATTAATAGTAATACCACGAGCACGTTCTTCAGGTGCTCCATCAATATCGGCATAAGCTTTCATTGTAGAACCACCTTCTAATGATAAAGCTGCAGTAATTGCTGCTGTTAATGTTGTTTTACCATGGTCAACATGACCAATTGTTCCAATATTAACATGTGGTTTTGTACGTTCAAATTTTTCACGTGCCATTATAAAATTCCTTTAAGTTTTAAAAAATTACAATTAAATTTTTAGCTTGTAGCGAGATCAGTTTTTAGTATGGATTGGAATTAATATCTAAAATGCGCAAAAGCTTTATTTGCTTCCGCCATCTTATGAGTTTCTTCCTTTTTTTTAATAGTATTACCAATTTCATTTGCAGTGTCAATAATTTCATTTGCTAATTTGATTGACATGCTTCTTCCAACTCTTTGTTTCGAATATTGGATAATCCATCGTAATGAAAGATTTGTTGCTCTGAATCGGCTTACTTCAATAGGTACTTGATATGTTGATCCACCAATTCGTCGTGCTTTCACTTCCACAACAGGACTAGCTTTTCGGATTGCATTTTCAAATACTTTTAATGGATCATCATTTGTTTTTTTCCGAATGATTTCAAATGCATCATATACAATTTTTTTTGCAATTGTTTTTTTGCCTGATTTTAAAATCCGTGTGATAAGCAAACTAACTAAATAACTATTATAAATAGAATCAGTTTCTGGAAAACGTTTCTTTGAAATATTTCTACGTGACATAAAATATAATTACTGAATATTTTTATTTCATTTAATAAATTAGGATTTATTAAGCTTTCGGCTTTTTAACACCATATTTTGAACGACCTTGTCGTCTATCTTGTACACCACCAGTATCTAATGCCCCACGGACAATATGATATCTTACACCTGGTAAATCTTTTACTCGACCACCTCGAATTAAAACAACTGAATGTTCTTGTAAGTTGTGACCAATTCCAGGAATGTATGCTGTTACTTCAAAACCTGAAGTTAACCTAACCCGTGCAACTTTTCGAATAGCAGAGTTTGGTTTTTTTGGTGTTGTTGTATAAACTCGTGTGCAAACTCCTCGACGTTGAGGGCAATTTACAAGAGCAGGCGATTTTGTTTTCTTTTTAATATTAACACGTCTTGAACGAACTAATTGCTGAATAGTTGGCATAAAAGTTTTAAATTTTAAATATGTTATTGATCAGTTGAGCTTAAACCATATTTTTTCATGAATCGTTCAACTCGTCCTTCACTATCAATCATAACTTGTGATTTTGTGTAGAATGGGTGATTTGCTAACCACATATCAACTTGAAGTTCTGGTTTCGTAGAACCAATTAAACCCAAAGGCTTTCCATCACATAGAATCGGCGTTTCTGAAAACCATTCAGGATGTAAATTTGTTTTCGGCATAATATTTTTCGATAAAATTTTAACGTTTTGAGTATTGAGGAGCTTTTCTTGCTTTTCGTAAACCATATTTTTTACGTTCTTTAATTCGTGAATCACGAGTTAAAAATCCGTGTGGTTTTAAACTTATTCTATGTTGCTCATTTATTTTACATAGTTGTCTTGCAACCCCCAATTGGATTGCGCTTGCTTGTCCAGTAAGGCCACCACCTTTTACAAATGCAACGACATCAAATTGAGAATCTAGTTTTACAGTTTTCAATGGCGCGAAAACAGTTGATAGATATGTATCGTTGTATTGTAAATATTGATTTCCAGAAATTTTATTAATTATAACATTTCCCTCACCTGGTACTAAGAAAACTCTCGCAACAGCTTGTTTTCGTTTTCCAAGTCCAATATCAGTTTTTTGAAAAGTTAACTTTGTCATAAGTATTTCGTGTTATTTTATTTCCTTATTATTGAAATTTGATTATACCTAGTATTTTATAGATTTAAAATAGTACGAATAGTAAAATTTCTTTCCTATCCAATTTTAAGACTTGAATATAAATCTGTAACATCAATTTCAATTGGGTTTTGAGCTTGATGAACATGGTTTTCACCATTATAAATCTTTAATCGTGTCATTAATCGTTTTGCTTCGGTTTGGGATAACATTCGTTTCACTGCTCGTTCAATTGTAAATTGTGGAAGACAATCTACAACGTTTCGAATTTTTAATGAACTACCTGGTCGACCAGGATTTCGAACAAGATAATGTTTACTTGTTTCATTTAAAACAATTGCATCTGCATTAATTAAAACGACATAATCGCCTGTATCTACAGATGGATGATATTGTGATTTGTTTTTACCTTTCAGTAAACCTGTAATTATAGTTGCTAGTCGACCTAATGTTTGTCCACTGCAATCAATAAGATACCAATTACGGTTCTTATAATCTTTAGTTGGTAAGAATGTTTTATTTAGTGAGTTCATAATTTTTTGTAATAACTAAAAATAAGCATATCTAAGCATTATCGTAAGATGATACCTAATTTATTTTTTAATGTCGAAAAAACTTCAATAGATGATTTTCGACCAAAGTTTTTTAGTTCTTGAAGTTTTTCAGGCGAATATTGTAATAAATCCCCAACTGTATTGATTTGAGCTTTCTTTAAACAATTATAAGCTCGAACCGATAATTGTAATTCTTCAATTGCAATATTCGTATATGGTTCAATGCTTATAGATTGAATTTTAGGTTTTAATTTATTAATTTTAGTCGCTTGTTTATTTTCAACTAATAAACTAAATAAATCAATTGTAACCTGAGCGGCTGATTTAAATGCTTCATCTGGTGAAATACTACCATTTGTCCAAATATCTAAAAATAATCTTTCCGTTATGTTATTTGCATTATCATAAACGTTTTCTATTTTGAAATCGACTTTTTGGACAGGCATAAAAATTGTATCAAGTTGTAGGTAATTTTCATCATCTTCTAAAAAAGTTTGGGATGCTAATTTATATCCAGTACCATATTCAAACTTAAATTCAATTTCAATCACATTTGCAGTTGAAATTGTCATAATATAATGGTTTGGATTTACAAGCTCTAAATCTGATGGTAACTGAATTAAATCGGCTGTAACTACGATTGGTCCTTGAATTTTTAAACGACCAAATTGAGGTGATTGAGGATTACCACGTAAGATAACTCCTTTTAAATTTAGCAAAATTTCCAGAATATCTTCACGAACACCAGGAATCGTTGAAAATTCATGACTAACTCCTGCAATTCGAACGGCAGTAATTGCAACCCCACCTAAGTCATTTAAAAGCACTCGTCGTAATTGATTACCGATAGTGATTCCTTGACCAGATTTTAAAGAATTTATTAAAAATTGTCCATGACAAGCCCCTGATTCGATCTTGTCCGATTTAAGGCATTTTACTGAAATGTTATTTATCATTTGATTTTTTAAAACTAAACGCTAAACGCGACGACGTTTAGGAGGTCGACAACCGTTATGTGGAACGGATGTGATATCCTGAATTGATGTTATCTCTAACCCTGCTCCTTCAATGGCTCTAATCGCAGTTTCACGACCTGATCCTTGGCCTTTTACTAAAATGTCCACACTTTTGATTCCAATATTTGCTGCTTCAAGAGCTGCTTTCTCAGCAGCAGTTTGAGCTGCAAAAGGTGTACTTTTTCGTGCTCCTTTAAATCCTGAACTTCCAGCGGATGCCCATGAAACAGTATCACCATTTACATTTGTAATAGTTACAATTGTATTATTGAAAGTTGACTGAATATGGACAACACCATTTCTTAAATTACTTTTATCTTTTCTAATTGCTGACTTTCTAGTTGTTTGTGGCATATAAAAATTTCAAATAAATCCAATACTACTATAAAATTATTTTTTCTTACCCGTAACAGTCTTCTTAGCGCCGCGTCGACCACGTGCATTTGTTCGAGTTCGTTGACCTCGAGCGGGTAAACTATTTCGGTGTCGTTTTCCGCGATAACAGTTTATTTCATTTAATCGTTTGATATTTAAACCATTAAATCTTCTTAGATCACCTTCTAATTTTAAATCAGTACTTTCTAAGGTTTGACGTAATGCAACTGCTTGTTCTGTTGTTAAATCATAAACACGTGTATCTGAATCAATTTCTGCAATTTCAACAATCTTTTTTGCAGATGTAAGGCCAATCCCATGAATATAAGTTAATGCATATGCAATTTTTTTATTTCTTGGTAAATCAACACCAACTAATCTTACCATTTTATAAACTCCTTTATAATATTATCCTTGACGTTGTTTATGTTTCGGATTGGGACAAATTACCATAATTTTACCATGTCTCTTAATAACGCGACATTTGTCACACATTTTTTTTACTGAAGGACGAACTTTCATTTTTTAATTTTTAAATAATAATTTTTAGTTTATCGATACATATCCGTATAAATCTCGGAGAAGTAAATATTACTAACTTCGCGTTTTAAATCTAAAACTACACCACCTAAAATTAAGAAGGATGTTGTACTTAAACCATTTAAACTTGTAATATTTAAGGTAGATTCAATAAAATTAGGAATAATTGTTATGAATGCAAGCAATGTAGCACCCATTAATGTAATTCTTTGTATTTCTTGTTTTAAGTAAAAGATTGTCTGAACTCCAGGTCGAACACCAGGAATTTTAACTGCTGATTTTTGAAGTTGATCTGAAATATCTTTTGGATTCAATACAATCGATGAATAGAATGAACTAAAGGCTAAAATTAAAACAAAATAACCTATCCAATAAATCCATTTGAAATTGATAAGAAAATTTAAGGATTGAAATATACCTAAATTAATAAGATAATTTGGAATAACTAAAAAACTAGTTGTTAAAATAATTGGCATTACACCAGCTTGATTAAATCGCAATGGAAGATAACTTATACTATCATCTTCATAACCGTCATATTGCGCGGATACGCGGCTTAGACGTTTGGATGAAATTAAGTTAATATTGAGAGTAGAGTTCTGTAGTAAGACAATAGCATATAATGCAAACAAAATTAAAATTCCAAGTCCAAACATAGACATAACGGAAAGAACCATTGTGTTGTCACTGTTTTCAGTGGCTATCTTACTGATAAGGTTTGGTAAATTTGACACAATATTTGTATAAACTAATAAGGATGTCCCATTTCCTAAACCATAATCTGTTATGACTTCACTTAACCATAAAACAATCATTGCTCCTGCAGTTAACCATATTACAATTTGACTTGCCAAAACAACATTCCAATCGAATAATATAGGACGAAGATATAGTGTAACCCCAATACTTTGGACGATTGCTAAGATTACAGTAATATTCCGTGTTAAACGACTGATTTCACGTCGACCTTGGAAATCACCTTCTTTTTGTAACTTGGCTAATTGTGGAGAAAAACCAATCAGAAATTGAAGAATAATAGTTGCATTTATGGCTGGAAAAATGTTTAAAGTAAACAACCCAATAATAAAAATCTTATCTCCTAAAAATGTACGTATCAAATTTTTAGCAACTAAATTCTGTTGAATCGAAAATGCTAAATCATTATGATTAATTCCAGGAACTGGAAGAAATGTACCACTTCGAATAAATAGAAGTATTATTGAAGTAATAAAAATACGCGGTAATAAAATTTTTATAAGTCTCCAACTAATTTTAATTATCACAGTTTATTTTTTTTTAGATTTTATAAATTATTTTTAATTCAAGTCACGGATTTTTGCGACCTGTGATTTAGTTGTTAAATTTTGTAATGCACAAATGGATGCTCTTGCATTATTTAATAAATTATTTGATCCTAATTGTTTCGCAATTACATTTTTGACACCTGCGACTTCTAATACAATACGAACTGCTCCACCTGCAATTACACCCGAACCCTCGATAGAAGGTCGCATAATTACCTTACATGCTCCAAAATTTCCAGTTACATTATGTGGAATACTTAGAGATTTTGTAATTGGTAATTCAATTAAATTTTTGTAACCATCAGCTTTTGCTTTTTTAAAAGCATTTACTACATCATCAGCTTTAGCAACACCAACACCAACTTGTCCATTCTCATCACCAATTACAACAATTGCCCGGAAACTTAATTTTTTCCCACCTTTTGTTACCTTTGAAACTCGACTAATTTTGATTAATCGTTCGGCAAATTTTGGTTTGTTCCGTGAATTTTTTTTTACTCTACTTATTTTTTTTTCAGTGCTCATAATTGTTTACAAATTTTGAAATTAAAATTTTAATCCACCTGCTCTTGCGCCATCTGCTAAAGCTTTTATACGACCATGATATAGATAAGGACCACGATCAAAAACAATTTTTGTAATGTTTTGTTTTAAACTTAGTTCAGCTAATTTTTCTCCAATAAGTCTAGATGCGTCACAAGTACGTCCAGTAGATAAGTTAAGTTTAATGGAACGGTCTAATGTCGAACAAGTTAATAACGTTTTTGAAGTTGTATCGTCAATAATTTGTGCATAAATATTTTCATTAGAACGATAAACAGATAAACGTGGTCGCTCTTGTGTACCTTTTATTGTTCCACGTAATGCTTGACGTTTTAATTTTCTATATTTATTCGGTTTTAATTTTTTGTTTTTGTTTTTTAATTTTAATAAAGTCCGTCTAGAAAGTTTCATAATTTTGTGGGGGTTTAATATAAAATTTTGAGAATTCAATAAAAAAGTAGAAAGGTTGACTAGTCCAAATTTATAGAAGTAATTTAGGTAGTTAAGTTATTTTCCAGCTTTTCCAGCTTTACGAAGAATTTGTTCATTTTTATAAAGAATTCCTTTTCCCTTATAAGGCTCTGGTCGTCTCCAAGCGCGTATGTTGGCAGCAAATAAACCTAATAATTCTTTATCACATGATTTTAAATTGATTGTCGTATTTTGAACAACTTCAATAGAAACAGTTTCTGGAATATCAAGCTTAACTGGATGACTATAACCTAAACTTAAAACAATTTCTTTCCCTTGAACTACTGCTCGATAGCCCACACCTTTTAAAATTAAGGTTAGTTCAAACTGTTCCGAAACTCCAACAATCATATTGTTGATTAGTGTTCGGTATAATCCATGCATCGCACGAAGATTTCGCGCAGTAGTTTTTACACTAACTGTTAAGGTCTTTTCCTCTTGTTGAATCCCAATTGTGTCAGGAATTACAGTTTCTAAGGTTCCAAATTTACCTTTTACAGTAATTTCTGAACCGTTCCAATTTACATCAACATTAGCAGGGATAGTAATTGGTAATTTTCCTATACGTGACATTTTTGAAACTCCTTATTTACCAAATATAACATAACACTTCACCACCAATACCAAGTTCTTTTGCTTTTAGGTTTGTCATTACACCTCTTGATGTTGACATAATAGCAATTCCTAAATTATCTAAAACTTTTGGTAATTCTTTTGAATTTGCGTAAACACGCAAACCTGGTTTACTCACTCGTTTAATTTCACTAATTACCGAGTCTCTAGATTTTCCTGTATATTTTAAAGAAAGTAATAAGTATTGTCGATTACTTTCTTGGTAATTTTCAGCACCTACAATAAACCCTTCGTTTTTTAAAATATCTGCAATAGCTACCGACATTTTTGTAACAGGAATCTGAACAATTTGATGTTTTACCATCGTAGCATTGCGAATTCTTGTTAACATATCTGAAATCGTATCTGTTACCACAATTTTCTCCTTATCAAATATATTTTTATTTATTCTTGTGACCAACGTTTCCGTTTTAAATGTTTCTTACGATCCCAAACTTGACTTACTTCCGAGAATGACGAATATTTATCATAATATCCACAATCATTTAATGGGAATCGTAAGAATTTGAAAAGAATCATTCCATTTAAAATTTTATCCATTGATTTAGATTGGTATTTTGGAGAAGAGTCCTCTAAAACAATTGTAATTGTACATCCGCGTGCTTGGTCTACATCATCATAATTGATTTCAGGAAAAATTAATTGTTCCTTTAAACCAAATGTATAATTTCCAGCTTTATCGAAACTACGTAACGATAAACCACGAAAATCACGAATTTGCGCGAACGTAAAGAATAATAACTTTGTTAAAAAAGCATACATCTTTTCGCCTCTTAAGGTCACACTTAAGCCTAATTCCATATCTTCACGAATCTTAAATCCAGCAATCGCTTTTTTAGATCTTGTAATCATGGGTTTTTGTCCACTAATACGTTCGAATTCTTCAATATTTTTTTTCAGAATACTTGTATTTTGCGCTGCTAATCCAAGACCGCGATTAATTTGAATTTTTTTTAATTTAGGAACTGTATGAGGATTTTTAAATCGAGAAGGACTATTATTTATTAGAATTGGTTTAATACCTTCTTCATATTCTTTTTTTATATCTTCCAATAGATTATGAATATCACCAATTTCTTCTAATGAATGTTGATTTAGCATAGTAAGTTCTATTTAATTTATTTTTACATTGGAATGATGAATAGGAGCTTCAAATTGCTTAATTTCACCTATTTCATTCTCTGTAGTGGGTTTCACATGTTTAAATTTAAAATTAATGCCTTGGACAACCACTTTTTGCGTTTTTTTGTCTACTTTAATAACTTCTCCGGTTTCATTCTTATGAAAACCAGAAATAATTGTTACTTGATCACCAACGTTTACATGAAGTTTTTTCTTTTGTGCCATCTATAAAACCTCCGGAGCTAATGAAACAATTTTTGAAAGGTTTTTATCACGAATTTCACGGGCCACTGGACCAAATACTCTTGTGCCACGTGGGTTATTTTCAGGATTTACAATTACTGCAGCATTATCATCAAATCTAATATACATACCGTCTTGTCGACGAATAGTTTTTTTAGTTCTTACAATGATTGCTTTAACTACATCAGAACGTTTAATAGGCATGTTTGGAATTGCTTCTTTCACAACGGCAATAATAGTATCACCAATTTCAGCATATTTCTTATTTCCACCTAATATTCGAATACACATTACTTTTTTCGCACCTGTGTTATCAGCTACGGTTAAAATTGTTTGAGGATAAATCATAAAATACTATTTAACTGATTAACGATGATTTTGAAAGAATTTCAACTAACATCCAACGCTTTCTTTTACTTAGAGGTCGACATTCTTGAACTAATACTTTATCTCCGATGTTGCATGTTCCCATTTCATCATGAGCTAAGTATTTTTTAGTTTTGATCAATGTTTTAGCATACATTGGATGCGGGTATCGATTTTCAACCTTGACTACAATTGTTTTTTGCATCTTATTGCTAATTACAATACCAACTTGTTGTTTCACTGGCATTTGTTAACTCCTTAATTGCGAATTATTTATTAATTTCGTCTGTTTGCTCTACGTTTTCTAACCGTAATGTTAAAAGAGTTTTTAAATGAGCCAAATGACGTTTTGTATATTTTATGTCATGTGATTTTAAATTTTGTCGTGTCGCCTTTTTAAACCGTAAATTAAATAATTTGCTTTCGGTTTCAATAATCGCTTCTGAGATTTCTACATTTGAAAGTGAAAGAATGTCAGTAAATTTAGGTAAACTCATAGCTTATTTAATAGTGTCTTTATTAATAAATTTTGTTTTTAAGGGTAATTTATAAGCAGCTAATGTTAATGCAGCTTTTGCAACTTCTTCCGGAACGGAACTAATTTCAAAAAGAATTGTTCCAGGCTTAACTACAGCTACCCAATAATCTACAGCACCTTTACCAGATCCCATTCGTGATTCCGCAGCTCGAGCAGTAACACTTTTGTCTGGGAAAATCCGAATCCACAATTTCGCTCCACGTTTTGTATAGCGTGTAATTGTTCGTCGAGACGCTTCAATTTGACGTGAGGTAATCCAATTTGGTTCTAAAGCTTGTAAACCAAAACTACCAAAGCAAATTTCATTACCACGTGTTGCTTTTCCTCGCATACGT
>Ga0115005_10004230_pt1 | contig 11429 bp, 4 predicted proteins | sample ArcOceMetagenome_FD_87163 | JGI IMG/M metagenome (GOLD analysis project Ga0115005, IMG submission 87163) | Marine eukaryotic phytoplankton communities from Arctic Ocean - Arctic Ocean - Greenland ARC118M Metagenome | ecosystem: Environmental > Aquatic > Marine > Oceanic | place: Arctic Ocean...
AAAATTAAATGTAAAAAATTTTGACAGTGAAATCAGATTATCCATTGATATGTAAAGGTAAAACATCACACCCATTATGTGAAGTTAGTTTAAACAACGTAGGGAGTTAATTGTTTTACTATTTAAAATAAGTAGGCTAGCAGCAAAATTCACAACACAATATCCGAACAAATATTTCCATATGACTAATGAGGACACTTAGTTTAGTGGGGAGGCCATCGCTCAATCGAGATAACTGTCTGATGTTTTAACTTGTGCTTAACAGCAGCTACTTGATGAATTATTACAAAGTTTGTTTGGCATTTTTATGTTGTTGAGTGTAAAAAATCCTGACAGTCAGCTATCGAAGCTAAGCCGAGATACAAAAGATTCTTTGAATCAAATGTATTATGACCGAGGATATTTAAATTCATTGCACTGTAACACCCAAACCCGACTATCCCAGAATTTCAGCTTGCCGCATGCCACCCAAAATCATCGTGAGTTAACTACAGTTACACATTCTGGAAAATGTTACTGACCGAGTGTGTATGTAATGTGCGGAGGTTAAAATCACGGAACGGGCGACTGAGTACAAAATTTGCAAAAAGTGATTCTTTAGAAGAGCATCTTTGAGACTAAAAATATATCAGTCGGAAGGTGTGAGGTAACCCATTGATTTGTAGTGGGAAGGTGTCAGCCCTTTATGGCTCGAATAAAGGGCTGAAGATTATGAGGCAAGGAGGTAGTCACGAATTTACCGAACAAGCTCATAAAAATAGTGTTTTATCGGGTATTGAATGTGCAACGGTACATAACCGAATCTATACCAAACTTTTCAGGTTTCCGAAGCTGTCTTCACAAAATAAACCGAAGAAAACTAACGATATTTCTTGATCGGGCTCAGCTTCACGTTGTTCAACCTCGGCTTCTGCCTCATTAAACAACTCACCCTGATCCGGATGGCCTTCGCTACTGGCACCAAACTGTTTTTGCTTAGCAAGACGGAATTGCTCTATCAGTTGCTGCTTCTCATCTTGCAAACTCTCGACCTGAGACTGAAGTGCCAAAACCATATCTTGTAAGGTTTTGGTGTCGTCAGGGATTGAGCTTTATCGTTCATGCTAATATTTTACTAAATAACAGATTGATTTAATTGACTTTATTTAGACTAAATCGTGATCGTTAATCGCTGCTTATGATCTGTGGTTATAAGCTGACCGCCTGATACTGCAAGGGCTTGTGACCAACGATGTCATAGCCTCCAAGTAGCCAATTCAGTTGCTGCTCTGATAACACCAAGCGGCTTAGCTGCTCATCCTTTGGCCATTTAAAACGCTGTTTCTCCAAACGTTTGTACCATAAGGCAAAGCCTGTTTTATCCCAGTAAAGTATCTTCAATTTATCCCGTTTTTTGTTACTGAAGATAAACAAGGCATCCGCAAACGGCGATAACTCAAGTTGCTGTTCAACTACCACAACCAGGCCATTAATTGATTTGCGGAAATCCACTGCATCGATATGCAGATAAATATCCGAAGGGTCAACAAACATTCTCATACTGATAAAGCTTTAAGCAATTATGCCAACCAATCAGGCGCTGTGTTAACGGGCAACGACAATTTAGCATCACCCATTTGCAATGACATCATTGCACTATCAGAATCTGTTTTACTTACCTTGATAAAAGGTGACGCTTGAGCAAAGACTGCCTTCTGGCATGGAAGTACTTATTGTTTAGCGCATGTTGTTTGCAATATTCAGCAACCGATATGCCGCTGGCTTCCTGTTGCTCAATGATAACCTGCCACTCTTTGGAACTACGTCTTGCCATATTCGACTCCGATGATGATCAAAGTCGATATTTTGTTTTACCAAATGAACTAATGGAATGTGCAAATTACCGGACGCTTAATTTTTATCTTTTGTTAATGGCATCTGGAAAAGTAAAGCAAAAAAAAATGTCGGTGTTAGCCGACATTTTTTCATGTTTCGAAGTATCCAACGTGAGAGCTGGAACTGCCTCTAATGTGTAATGATCAACTTCATGTCAATTTCACAACCCGCAGGATCATTACTCGCACTTGTGGTTGTTGCGCCTAGTTGTTTAATGTCGTAGGTTAGATATGATTGCGACGTAACTTCGGCATAACTAACAGAACGAGAAAATCGTTTCATACAACCCGATTGAAATTGGCTAACAACATTTGCACTGCCAATTGGACATGAAGTAAGGCTTTCAATATCGTCTACCCGCATTAACACTCCTGACAAATTGATATTCTCTCCTTCGTGGATTACAAATGTTTGCTGACCATAAACCCCAGCATTTTGAGAAAGTTGGCGGTACAACATACGACCTTCACTAGATAAATCAAAATAACGATTACCATCTTCATCTGTTTTTACTACCGCAGGTTTAACAATTGAATCATTCGTTACACTAGTTTTGACTAAGCCGCGGATAATATGTCTCGAGGCTGCTAAATCAACCGCGACTGACATAAGATCTTTTGGAGTTAAAAGAACATTGTCAATATCTCTAATATTAGCACCTTCAATGTAATAACGACTATGTGCATCAGACTCAAGTCTATTTACTTGATTAGCTTTAATTACGTCAAAAGACACTGCTTCCCTAAATATTTTCATTTCAGAGCCTTTCATGCTGCCATAATAGGATAATCCGGGCGCGTATTTTTTGTTTGGAGAAATGATATTATCCATCTCAATTGATCGATTTAGTGAAATAAAACTAGTTTGATTAGGATCTCTTTCAATACCAACACATGAATAAGAGCCATTACCAAGAGTATGCCTTAAGTTATTTAAAGGAACAGGTACCTTGCCGTTGAGAACAAGATTACCATTTGTATCAAATGATGGCGTCTGCCACTGCATTAGTAAACGTGCAAAACCGTGATGCTCAAAATATTCAATTTCAATAGTTTTCCAACCGGGTTGAGAAACTGTTAATTTAAATTCTCTATTTTGATTAGAATTTAGAGACCATTCATCATTAACGCCCGGCCATTCGACCCCTTCACCACTTACTGTCATTCGAAACCCATCATCAGAATTAATGTGTATGAAATATTCAGCATCTTCAAAAAATACTTTTGGCAGCCAAGTAGCAGGATCATATGTAGGATTGCCATCGGTATCTAGTATGGGAGTAGTACCATCAGATTCAAACAGCTGATCACCAGTTTGAGGATCTAGTATGACATTCCCATCACTATCTAATTTAGTAAATGGCTTTAACCCTTCACCTAAATAGATCTGGCCACTCCATTTAACTTTGAAATCGTTATCCGCTGCCGGAAGTCCACCCCGCCCCCAATTAACATAAGCACTTGCGTTATATCCGCGGTCACCAGGGTTTAGTGGTAGATAATCGTCACAAGTAGTTGCATCAAATTCTGGAGATCCTTCACAATAGCTCACTTCCATAAGCAGCCCACGGGTAAAGTCAGTCGAATCAGGAATCTCACCTGCTGGTACAATAGTCTGGTTAACGAGTTGTTGATGACCTGATGCTAAGGGTCTTACTGTTCCTTCTGGGGTATAAGCAAATTCATCAGAACTGGAAAGGATACGATTTCCTTGCTCTGCTCCATCATTCCCCTCCCCATATAGCCACCACAAAATATTTGTAAGCTCTTCGCAATCTTCCTGAGGATTTAGAGCACATTCTCCCTCACCCATATACCCTAAATAAATGGACTCATAACTTACATGAACTAACGCATCTCTTTGTAAAGGATTAATTAAAGCGCTATCAATTTCACTTTTATCGTCAGTACCATCGCCATCGGTATCAACTTTATTCGCATTGGTAATGTAACCATTGAAATTATTTGCTTCTTCATAATCTGTTAATCCATCTCCGTCTGAATCGGCTTTAGTAGGGTTTGTATAAATAATACCCCAGGGCTCTAACTCTCCGGTAAGTATTACGGTGTAACCGGTTATTACTTCAGCATGATCTGTTAAGCCATCCTCATCAGTATCTTCTAAAAGTGGATTAGTACCATACGCATCCGGATTTATTACCAAGTTAAACCCTGTAAAAAACGATTGAATATTTGCATAGTCAAAGACACTGAAGCTATATTCTTCGCTGCCATCAATAGAAGTATGAGTAATGGAGCGAAACTCTTGATAATCATCGATACCATCATTGTCGGTATCGGCGCTGTTTGGATCACTACCAATATCACGCTCTACATAATCTGGTAAACCGTCGAAATCAGAATCTGCTAATACTGAACTTGGACGAACTAATAAGCCTACTGTCGAATTATTGATAGAAACTATCCAACCGCGAGCTTCGAGTGCATCTGACAAACCATCGAAATCACTGTCTCTGAAATTATCTCCATCGTTTTTAGTGGGATCGGCACCAATTGCCACTTCAAAACCATCGGGTATAGCATCATTGTCGCTATCTCTTCGTAATGGGTCGGTAAATACTATACGACCATAGAGTTTTACATCTTTGCCTTCAGGAATAGGTAACCAAGGCTCTACATATTTTGCATCAGAAATACCAATCGGTTGACCTGCCGAATTCCAAACAGCTGGCGCGTAAGGGGCTAATGTTGTGTTTTCTGCTTTATAAACCACCACATTAGTGCCATCTGCTGGATTCGTAGGATAAACAACAGGAATATCAACACTATTTAACTCTCGGTCAGGTCCAGCAGCGATAAACCACTCAGATACCGTTTGATCGTTGCCTACTGGTTGTGTTTCCAAAATACCGTTTAAACCTGCGGTAATAATGATATCGCCTTCTTTGGTCCTACTTCCATAGGAAATACGTTGAATATCATCACCTTGTGCAACTGTATTCACTATCCCCCAAGTTTTAGTTGAGGATACACAACTATTTGCAATGGGATCATAACACTCAGTTTCAGCAGTTTCGATAATAGCCATGCCAGCAGCAAAGCCAAACAATTCATCACCATCACTGACTCGATCATCATCGGTATCACTTGAAAGCGGATCGGTTGCAGGCAAATTCACACTGGAGTTTGAATATTCATCATCATTATTGAGACTGGTATCAATAATGCCATTGGGACCAGGTAAAATACCGACTGTAGCAAACATTAGGTTTCGATTAAATCGACTACTTTCAGGGTCAGTAATGTCAACAAATGCATAGACATCATCGCCTTGAGCTTGGGTATCTAACATGCCATTTTTGCCAACTATAATTGCGCTGGCTTTATCCATAGCCACAGTCCGGTCAATACATAAAGCATCACTTCGAGGATCATCATTCTTACAAAATTCTCGCAAATCTTGCTCTTGAATATCCCATAACCCATCATTGTCAGAGTCTGGTGTTGCCGGACTTGAAAACACTCGTTTTAATTGACCATTTCGACTAATTAACCAACCTAATTTGGCTTCAACTAAATCACTAATGCCATCGCGATCACTATCCATAGAATCAGGTAAACCATCTCCATAAACAGCTGGGTCTTTACCTACATTGTCCGCACTAATGAAATATTCAAGTTGCTCGAGTGTTTTCTTCAGGTAACGATTATTAATCACTATAGGCACAAAATCATCGTTATTGTAATTATCAACAGCACTATCTACCGAACCGAAGAGGAATTCTTCATGGGCAAACAATCCGTCTTTATCTAAGTCTTGCAGAAAAGCTAAACGAATTGACTGACCTGCTTTTAATTCAATTTGGTCAAAATCAACAGAGGTAGGCATGTCACCTTCAACTCTTGCAAACCAATTTGCACCGTAATCACCGTTACGGAATGTTTTGACCCGTACTAATCCTTTAGGACCATCACAACTACAATCAGCAGTAGTCGCTAAACAATATTGCCCAGCTATTTGTGGTAATGACGAAGCAACAGAACAGGTTCGCTGTAGTTCATAACCACTCATAAACTCTTGTTCGTCACCGATGCTTTGTATTGAATCTAGGACACCATTCTTACCAGGGTCAATGACTAAGGTCCTAGGTGCAATACCGCTAGAACCAAATGGAATTAACTGCACATCATCGCCCTGAGCTAAGGTATCTACTTTTTTATTGACCCCGGCAATAATACCGGTACTTACAGAGCTATTGCGCAATAAATCACCTATTGCCGCTTTTGTGGTGAGAATTCCATCGGCACCAGCCGTTATTATATTGCCATTTTCAACGTCATCACCGTCGGCAGTAGTACTAAGATTGCCGTCTGGTCCGGCATCAATATAATCTTCAGATGTATCGTGCTGATTAAGACCGAGTACATTTTCTAGTAAATAGCCTAAAGATATTCCTTTGTTCTTACCTGAACCATCAAATCCACCAAGGTAAGTTTTATTGTTTAAAACGCCATTGGTCGCTACTTGATAATTTTCACTACCAAGTTCACCAAAATCAAAGCTAATTCCTGCTGTACGATCATGTACAGTTTGGCTGCTAAACGCAAAATTACGCTGGTATTCATCGGCAATATCATAATTTACCACTTTGAAAACTAAGCTTTTCGGGTCACGCATTAATGTTTCAATTACAGCTGGGAAAACATCATTATTAGCAAACACAAATGGCCCTTTACTGCCATCAAATGGTCCAATATTGATTTCTAAATCATTGCCAGTAATCAAAGTTGAATCAGCAATTAAAGTAGCGATGGGTAAGTAGCGAGATGGATTTTGTGGATCTACTTGTAATACCGATATCTCTAAATTTTTAACAGTAAATGCTACATCACCTTTATTCTGAACATTAATATTGGCACTAATTCTCGCAGCAGTTAATTCACGCGTTACCTCTTGGCCTTTAGCTTGTTCATTAAACTTAATTAACGAATTCTCTAGTGCACGCTGTGCTTCTCGGGCACTTTCTGTATCAATTTGAGTATTAGTACCGGTATGTGACTCAGTGGTCCCACCTAAACCAACTTCTATAAATAAACGATCAAAAAGTGATGTTAAATAACAGGCCCAACAAGCTACTTCGGATCCATTTACCGATGAATGATCGGCTTGAGCATCTCTTAAACCAAAACCCACATCCCATGAGAATGAACTAGTGTTTTCTCTAAACGTTAATGTGCTATTGGCAAAAGATGTGTTTTCTGAGCTACTCAGAAAAGCGCTCGTACTGGATTCACTACTAACGTTTTCACCTTCGCTATTCACATAAGTATAACGTTCATCAATTTGTAGATTAATACCGTCTACTTCGATATCTAATTCTGGCATATCAGCCACTTTTGGATCACGATTTAACGAAATTATTTCTTCGTCGTCAGTAAACTGGTCGCCGTCAGTATCTGCCAGCAATGGCGATGTTAGGAAGAAGTTGTGTTCAAGCCCGTCTGGTAGGGAATCATCATCAGTATCTTGGTCTGCCGGGTCGCTATATATCACGTTCCATTCGATATAGTCGCTGAGACCGTCGGCGTCAGTGTCTGGTGAACGAGGATCTAAACCAAAAGCCCATTCCTCAGAATCAGTTAGACCGTCTTTATCAGTATCATTTGTGGTTGGATCACTCGTTACTTGGCGAGTGATTTTTTCACCGTTAATAAGATTAATAGCAACTGTTGTACCTCGAAGCTCTTCATTATCAGCTAAACCATCGCTATCGCTATCAATTAAACCAGAAACAAAATCACCGCCGTCGATAACCCCGTTGTCATTGGTATCATCCCAGTTATCGACTGAGCCATCTTGGTCGATGTCCGTCAATAGCAAGGCACTACCATTAACAATGACTGTATCACCTCCATCAATTTCGCCATTGTCATCATTATCAATTAACTGGAAGTTACTATTAGTTAAGGACCAATGCTGTGCGATTGGAGGAGAGCCTGGGAAAACCGCACTTCTGGGATCGTAGTTAATGTTAAATGTACCATCTTGAGTCGCTAAAGGATTACCTTGCAGGTCTTTTACATTCACTACTGTTGCACGGTAGGTAACTTCGTTTTGCGAAGTTGTTTGAATATTAACTGACGTATGGGTTGCATCAAACCATGTTACCGCCATGGTGAATACTGTACCCACTTCACTGTTAACATTTTCTTGGGTAAAAACATAGTTGCCTGGCAACAGTGCACTATCGCCCATTACTGAACTGAAACTAAGTGTTACACCGGTATTACCAGTTGATATTGCACCAACTACCTTAGGTAACTGAGTCGGGTCTGACACACTGGTCGCCCCTTCGTAGTAAGCATCAATACTGTTAGCGCTGGCTAAAATAATATTACCACTGGTGTCAGTAACACCATCAGTAATCTGAACATAATAAGTTGTACCATCTACTAAGGTTTCTGTGGTTAAGGAAACTTGTGTATGGCTTGGATTCAATTCTGCACCAAGCACTTGCACTTTCCCATTCGTACAACTTCCGTTTGCAGCAAACGGCTGCGTACAAACACGATAGTAAAGTGGGTTTGCAGCGCCCGCGTTTACTTCCTCACTAAAGGTCAAGGTAATACTATTAGTACTAGTAAAAGTTAGATTAGCCACACTAGGAGAGAATTTATCTTCAAGTAATAAACCAAACGAACCAGAAGACAGATTTGGATCCATACTATTATGCGGTAATGGCATTGCCTGATCTGTCACTTGTGAGCTTACTTCAACTTTATGGGGAACTCGCGGAGCAATATTCTCTACAGTCAGAACAACTTCGGTGTTTGACTCAACAAGTTGTGCAGAAAGAACCGGTAAATTACTAAGTGTACTTAAGCTACAAGTTTGGAATTCAGGACAAAAAGTGATGTTGTAAAAATTTGGTGTCGCTGCTGATGAATCAAGTGGCTCACTAAAATATAAACGAACTCTATTGCTGGATTCAGCAATAGAGGCAATTAAGTAGGGTTGTTGTGTATCTTTAGCGTCAAATCCAACAAACAAAGACGGTACTGGCGGATTGGCCATTAATAAACCTTCCGCACTGTGAATGCTGCTTGCTACAAGTTGATAGTCGATACGTTCATGTGGGCTTGTAGTCAAAATAACAGTCCATTGGTCATCCCCAAACACCGCATTAATAATATCTAGCGAAGGATTTTCTACGCGATATTTAGTCCAATCAAGTGCATCAACATCCATTCTTTCCGTAAAGGTAACCAACACATGGGTATTATCTGTTGCGATTGTACTGGCAATGCTAGGGGCACTCAGTCCGCTTCCAATAAACCTAGCCACCGTAAATGGTGCGATAATATTACCCGGTGCAGGAGAAGCTCTATCGGTGACATTATTCACTGATAGGTAGTAATCAACCCCACTGTCTTGAGGCCCGGTCACGATTGAAACTTGGGTATTTAAACCAACTAGTTCACTAGAGATAACACTAAGTTGATTGGTCTCAGGACACACACCGGCATTGTTAAAAGCGATTGAACAAATTTGGTAATGTCTCGGCTCAGCAGCTGTATCCCAAAGCGGTTCGTTAAAAGTAGCTATGACACTATTGTGTGATGTTGAAATTGCACTTAGTAATAATGGAGCTGTGATATCAGTTGCAGCAATTCCAAAAAAGTAACCGCCATTGCGGTCCGGGTGAATAAGCTTACTGCCCGGCTGAGTGATAATATTAGTAATCACTAATACATATTCGATGTTGGTCATTGGCGTAGTAGTTAGCGTAATCAGACGAGGATCTCTGTTATCCACTTCTGCTGTTAGAACTTCAATTCGACCTTCCTCAACATTTGGAACACTCTCATTGGGCGCTAGAATTCGATATGCTGACACAAGCTCAGCTGAATCTTTATTCATATCACGGTCCATAGTTACCAAAAGGGTGTTGTTAGACATAGCAGTTACATACAATACGTATGGCTCAGGCCCAGTACTGCCGATAAAGTTATCAGCTAGGGTAAAGGTAATTGTTGTGTCAGCCTTTGGAGATATCGAGGCAGAAGCGGACATTGCTTTGGCCTGTGTAGTTGTATTTTGGGAATTCAACATGATTGTGTATAAAACAGGATCTTGTGGTGCTGTTTGTAAAATAGCCCCCATTCCGTCGGCGTAAAAGGACATGCTTTTTGCAAGCAGTTCCTGCCCAGTGCCAGAGATAATACTTATATCACTGGCTTTCAGTAGTTCAGATGTGACTGGCTTATCAAAAGTAAATTCTACGAAATGCTGACTGAGTGATTGCATACTCGTGACTGTAGGCGGCGTTTCTGTAACTACTTCAGCAGGTGGTACTGAAACAACTGACGGCTGAACGGAAGTGGAGGGAGAATCACCGCCACCACCACAAGCAATTAAAAGCAAGGCCGCTAATATAACTGTGCACTGCGCATTCATCTTAATCATGTGTAAAGTCCCTTAATCCAATACAAAACGACCTTTGATGATCAAGTTTTATGTATTGATTTAGTTATCCTTAACACATCACGCCACGCCAACAAGTAAGCATAGAAAAGGGTTAATTTTCAGATGACTATAGACAATACAATGTTTTTACTCCATTAATTATCTGTAAAATAAATTGGCTAGGATAATTATTTTCGCTAGTAAAGAGTATTAATATTCTCATACATTTCGAATAAAATTAGGCTGGTTATTTAGTCAAAATTCACAGGTGGCAATCTACGGAAATACAACGACTAATAAAAATAAACTACCTTGCTGATCTAAGCGACAGCTATGGGTTTTATTAGTTTTAGCACTTAGAATACGGTCGTGAAAGACACCGTATATAATTTAAACTAGATAGTATGTTGGTGCTGCTCAGGATGTTTTTTGATGCGTATTGGGAGTGCAATTCGACTTGAAAACTAGTTAAATTTTACATCCAACAATATTTTTTTCTGTGATCTTTAACTTCGAGGTGATTAGTTAAGCTATAAGTCTGTTTAGGTAAATAACATCCAAATTGCTATAAAAAGGAGAGTTTTATATTTTTATTAGTGGATACATCGTTTTTACGTTTTTGAAAATGCTAGTCCTCTCTAACTCTAACATTAGACATAGCGATTATGAGCTAAGGTGAGAGTTCCAAGTTTCCCTTTCAAACCCATGAAAAGCAAAGATTTTTGGTGCGTATTTTGTTGGGAAGAGTAGTGTAAAACTGAAATACTGTGAGACTGAGTTATGTGCAGGCACCTCATACGTGATAAACATTTCTTAAGTGACCTAATTTCAACTCTGAAAATTACATTCTCCGCCGAGCTAGCGATAAACAACATTTAGTTAATATGTGCTTAGTTCGCTAAGTGCATCGTCAGTTATCGATTGGCGCTAAATAATTGAGCCAATAAACACGCAGTTTTAAGGATTAAGGCAATAAATAAAGCTGCTGCCTTTGCGGCATGTGTTGTGTGACCATTATCAATAAAAAATTGAAATTATTTTCATAGCGTATTAGCGAATATATTTTTATTGGCTATTGTTAACCTGCAATAATAATAAATTAAAGGATAATAAAATGAATAAATTAC
>Ga0115005_10004238_pt1 | contig 11419 bp, 4 predicted proteins | sample ArcOceMetagenome_FD_87163 | JGI IMG/M metagenome (GOLD analysis project Ga0115005, IMG submission 87163) | Marine eukaryotic phytoplankton communities from Arctic Ocean - Arctic Ocean - Greenland ARC118M Metagenome | ecosystem: Environmental > Aquatic > Marine > Oceanic | place: Arctic Ocean...
ACTGGGTGACCGGGCGGGACTCGGTTGCCAATCCTGGAACAAATACTGGGACTTCAGCACCGGCTACGTGGGCGACTGGGGTAGCCATACATTCGATTTGGCGTGGAATGTGATCGATGCGCAGTGGCCTACCTCGGTGAAGACTAAATCGCCTGAAAATCCTCACTCCGATGTGACCCCTGTCGAGATGCAAGCTTCCTTTATGGTGCCTGCCAACGAATGGAGGGACGAGATTCGTGTGACTTGGCACCAAAGCAAGAAGGGGCCCAATTCGCCAGATAGTTGGATCAACTTGGATGACATTCCCCACGGTGCCATGTTCAAGGGGGACCAAGGCTATATCATCGCCGATTTTAAAAAGCGTATTCTGATCCCATTCGGTCGGAGTGCCGATTTGAGTTACTTCCAACCGCGTGGGCGCGATGAAGTCGAAGCCGATCTAGGCAATTTCCAGCACCAATGGACTGCGGCTTGCAAGAACGGCAAGCCACAAGAGACCGGCTGTAATTTCGAATACGGTGCCAATATGCTTGAGACCTTGTGCCTCGGGCTAGCCAGCTTCCGTGCTGGAACCGACTTGGAATATGACGGTGCCAAGGGTGTGGTGACCAATAACGCCGCGGCCAACCAATACCTGACCAAGCCGTATCGTGCAGGTTGGACGATGAATGGCTAAGCGAGCGCATTGATTTTTCAGCCGTATGCACTTTGTTGGGTATACGGCTTTTTTTATTTTCATTGCGCACATTTCATTGCGGTATGATATCAACTTTCAATGCAGTTTGATATGATCCTGGCATAAAGCCAGTCACTACAATTTCTAGAAGCGAGCGGGTTTATCCCGCGATTTTTTCAGCGTCATCAAGGTCACATATTAATAGATATTCTATGAAACGTCACATTCTTTCAGCCCTGCTTTTCATCGCAGGGGCCTGCATTTTCGGCAGCGTTACCGCGACGGCAGCCAAGCCAGCAAAGACGCCCAATGTCATCTACATCCTAGCCGATGACCTCGGCATGGGCGATCTGGGTTGCTATGGGCAGCAAAAGCTTAAGACGCCGAACATCGATCGCCTTGCCGACGAAGGCATGCGTTTTACAGATCACTACTCAGGCAACACGGTTTGTTCGCCCTCACGTGCCGTGCTGATGACGGGGCAACATCCCGGCCATGTGCACTGCCGTGGCAACGGCAGCGAAAACGGCTTCGCGCTGGACTCGGAAATGACGACCTTGCCGCGTCTATTTAAGGACGCTGGCTACGCGACCGGCGCCTTCGGCAAGTGGGGCCTCGGTATTACCAGCGACACCGGCGCACCCAACCCATTGACGCACGGCTTCGATCACTACACCGGCTGGAAGAGTCAGATGATCGCGCACACCTATTATCCGAGTAGTTTCGTGCGTGATGGCGTGGAGTTGCCGCTGGAGCAGGGCACTTTTGTGCACGATCTAATCATGGCGGATGCATTCAAATTTGTTCAAGACAGCGTCAAATCTGAAACGCCGTTCTTTTGTTACATCCCGACTGCTGTGCCGCATGCCGCGATGCACGCACCCAAAGCACTGCATGAGAAATGGCGTAAGGTGTATCCACAATTTGATGACAGAGTCGGTAAGTACGGCGCGGGTCCTGGTGAGAACACTCCCAATGTGCAAAACCCGATCGCAGGCTTTGCGGCGATGATGGAGAATCTCGACAACCAGGTTGGCGAATTACTCAATCTGCTAATCGAACTCGGAGTTGATGAGAATACGATCGTCCTGTTTGCCAGCGACAATGGTGCGCACCATGAAGGCGGGCATGATCCAGAGTATTGGGACTCCAATGGCCCGCTGAGAGGCATCAAGCGCGATCTCTACGAAGGGGGCATCCGCACGCCGTTTATGGTGCGTTGGCCCGGTAAGGTGGCTGCCAGGAGCACCAGCGCGCACCTGAGTGCTTTTTGGGACATTGTGCCGACCATGGCCGAATTAATTGGCCAAGCAATCCCCGCGCAAAGCGATGGTATTTCCATCGTTCCGACACTCCTTGGCCAGGGGGAGCAGACACCACACAAATACATTTACCACGAATTCATCCGCGTCAGAGCGAAGCCGTATTCTTCGCGCTCACTGCGTCAGGGAGACTGGAAGGCGGTGCAAGTCGCCAGAGATAACAAGCAGGGTGGGGGCTTCCATTCGATCGAACTTTATAATCTGAAGGAAGATCTGGGTGAAACCAAGAATCTTGCCAAACAGTATCCAGAGATCGTCGATAAGATGGAACGCTACATGGACGAAGCGCATACGCCGCTCAAATAATCCTTAATGCGTGAAGGGATCTTTATCCTGTGCAGCACTGGCTAATGTTTACGCACCAACTTCGTGATGCGGCCCCATTTATTCCAGTCCTGGATGTAGACGTTTCCTTCGTGGTCGAAGCTGCAACCGTGGGGGGCGGTAAACACACCGTCTTGCCATTGCTCCGGTGGCACCCCGAATTTAGCACGTTGAGTGGTGTCTGGATTGTCACCTAGGACACTGATGATCTGGTTGTTCTTATCCAGGATCACTGCGCGACCGGCCAATTCCGCGACCAGCACATAGTCTTTCCAAATAGCGGCTGCACACGGCCGGCGTAAGCCGTTGATCGCCACGTTGACAAAGTTTCCATCCAGATCGAAATGTTGCAGGCGAAGATTTTCCCGGTCACAGACCATCAGCAGGGGATTGCTCGGGTCGCGTGCGTCGATGGTTAGCCCATGGCTGGTGATGAACTGCCCCTCTTCGCGTCCTCTTAGTCCAAATTGCTTGATGAAAGTGCCAGTCTTGTCGTATTTGAAAATCACGCTGGAGCCGTAGCCGTCGGCAATGAAAATGTCGCCATTTGGAGCGACTGCGACTGCGGTGGCTTTAGCCCAGCTGTTGGCGGGATCCTGTTTGGCTCCTTCGATTTTCAGAATAATATTCCCGTCGAGGTCGAGCTTGGTGACATGGTGCATGCCAGCTGCGTAAATGTATTCTTGGCCGTTTTCTTGGTAGATGTTCAAGCCATGGTAGCGCCGGCTTTTTTCGCCGAAGGTTTTGATGAAACTGCCGTCGGAGTTATAGACGATCAAGCCGTTCGGCCCATCAGTCGACACATAGACCTTGCCACTTTGATCAATCACGATGCCGCCATGCGTCGAGCCGATGTGATCATGTCCGGGTACATTGCCCCAGTCCGGCACGACTTCGTAGATCCATTCGCCTTGGCCTGTGGTGGCGGCGGCGACGGGGCCCGCGACACGAGGGGCGAGCCCCGTTCCCCACATCCGCAGTTGCCCGAGGTGGAGGATGGAAAGACCTTCTTTTAGTAGGATGAGGCGGAAGTGTTGGGCCTGCCGCTGTTCGGCTGGGAGATGCGTGAGGTCCACATGCCAGTTGGCTGCAATACGGTTGGATTTCCATACCAGCTCCCAGTCGGTGCCGTTAGAAGATCGCTCCAAGGCTAGGCCGTCGGCCCGTTCATGCAGGTTCTCGCGGTTCCGCAGGCTCAGCGCGTTTAGGGTGATCGGCTGCTCATAACTGCATTGAACCCAAGGATGATTTTCGTGTTGAGTATGAAAGGCGAAGGGCAGCCCGTTATCTTCTATGTGGGTGAATGCATGCAGTCCATCGTGAGGATCAAACTGACTGGTGGAACTGACGGTCACCTGCGCTCGATCACTGACGAGCTCTCCATAAATCTCTTTGTCATGATTGAACAAAGCGATCGAAGGCGCGGGTGCCTCTTCTTTGCCCCACATCCGCACCTGAGCCAAATTCAGGGTGGCGGGTGTCTTAATAATCAGACGGAAATATTTGGCATGCCGTTTGACTGCAGGGATCTGGGTCAGATCAATATTCCAGAATGGTTCAGTCGTCGTTGGCGTCCAGAGTGGCTGCCACTCTGTGCCGTCCTTCGAACTTTCCAGGCTGATCCCTTGAGCTCGTTCGGGTGCATCGGATCGATTGACGAGGTTCAAGCCTGTTAGCGTGATCGCGTGCTCGTAATTGAACCGAACCCAAGGGTGATCTTCGTTTTGGGTATGAAAGGCAAATACGAGTCCATTGTCCTCGTTCTGGATGAGTGCCTTGAGTCCATCCAGCGGATCATGCTGACTGGTGGAACTGACGGTCACCTCGGCGTGGGGGGTGATCCGTTCGCCGAATTTGGCTTTGTCTTTATCAAACGCTGCAATGGAGGAGGTCGGCGGTAGGATCTTGCCCCACAACAGGACCTGTTGCAGGTGTAGGGTGGCGGTGTCCCCTGGGATCATGAGTCGGAAATGCTTGGCCTGCCGCTTTGCCATTTTGACTCGAGTGAGGTCAATGTTCCAGGCGGCTTTTACTTGGGTCGATGTCCAAACATCTTGCCAATCGTTGCCGTCGAGAACTGTAGCTAACGCGGAGGCCGCGCCGGGATCAGTGTCGCTGACCCAGAACTCGATGCTGTCCACATGATCTTGCCCCTTGATAGTGCGCTGAGCATAGAAGACGCGGTCGAAGGTGACGGTCGCTCCCATGTCGTAGACCACCACGTGGGGTCCGGGGCCTCGGCCAGCGTAATCTTTGCCCAGTCCGGTGGAGGTGCCTACAGTCTCGATTGTCACCGTACCGTCATAAAGGTGGTCGACGACGTAGCCTTCACTGAATTCTACCGACGCCGTCGCGCGGGCCGGTTTGCCCAGCAGTGACACGGCTGTTTTGCCTGCTTTCTCGGAACCCTTACCGAGCAACAGTTCTGTACCACCGGGATTCAAGGAGCCGCCGGCAAGGCGCATGGTTACATAGCGTCCGCGTAAGATTTTCCCCAGCGAGTATTCGGTGAGCTGTGTGTTGTCGGTGTTGGTGATGTGCACACTGCAATCCGCTGGATCCTGATTGGAACTTTGCAGGGTCAGTCCCGCCGCTCGTTCTGGGATGTCCCGACGGTTTTTAATGCTGATGGCGTTCAGGGTGATTTGTTGATCATAGCTGAAACGAACCCAAGGCTGTTTCTGTTGTTGGGTGTGAAACGAGAACGGCAACTCGTTGCCCTGTTCTTGCACTAGGAGCTTCAAGCCTTCGGGGGGATCGAATTGGCTGCTGGAACTGACAGTCACGGTGGCTTGCGCAGCGAGCGGATCTCCATATTTCTTAGCATCCTCGTTGAAGATTTCGACCGAACGCTCGAACGGATCGATGATTTTTTTCACTGGGCCCACGACATTCACTTCCATCGACTTGAGGCGTGATTGCAGTGCGTCGATTTCATCTTGCAACTTACGCTGTTTGTTCGCGTTGACCATCTCGGTCTTGAAGTCCTCCGCGGCTTCGTAGCTCACGTCAGTGTCCCAAGTGATGACTTGACGAAGTTTGGGCAACTTCTTGAGGGGCTGGAGCGCGGCATCACTGATGGGGGTACCGTAGAGGCTGAGCTTTTCGAGCTGCCGCAGGTTTGCGAGCTGCTGAATGCCATCATCCGTGACCGAGGTATTGTTGAGGCGCAATTGCTCGAGATTGCTGAAAGTGGCAATCTCTTTGAGGGTCGCATCGCTAAAAGTGGTGTTACCGAGATCCAGCAGGGTGATGTTGGCTTTGATCGGGGCGAGTTGAGCCACCAGAGCGTCGATCGAGTCAGTGGTCGGTTCGAAAAACACGTCTAGCGCTGGGGAGTCCAGAGCCACTCGTTGAATCCGCATCTGGGGGAGCTGATGCAGCGGCGCACTGGCTTCGACAGTTGCTTCCCAGGGGAGCATAGGAATCATTGGCTCTGCAATCACAAAGCCTAGTGCGCTTTCCATCAATGCAATGGATTCATCAGACGGTAAATCTGTATCCAGTGACATGCGTTCGGGCGCGCCTTGATCAATCCACCAACTAATTGCTTCTAGTTCCGCTTCGCTCAGTTGCACTTTACCTTCGGGAGGCATGTGCTCTTTATGTTCAAGTGGCAACTGCGCGCGCTCAATCATCAAGCTTTCAGCAGCATTGTTTTCTATAAAAGTTGGGCCTTTTTTGCCGCCGATTAATAAAGCGTCGAAACTGTCCATTCGGAGGTTACCTTGACTCTTCCCTTCGTTGTGACAGGCAACACATTTTGCATCGAGTATAGGCTGTATCACCCGGCTGTATAGGGCGGCATCTTCTGGCGTGCCAGGATCGATCGGTTCGGCTTGGATTTTGCCTCCCAATGCTTCCGGCAGATAGGCGGTGAGATAATCGTCGCCGTGGGTTAAAGAACCTCCGAAATGGCCGGTTGCTCCTAACAAGCCCATACCGAACAGTAGCGATAGGCTGTAGAATAGGCCACTGCCGCGGCGTTTGGATCGATGGGCGCATAGCATCCAGATAGTGGCGATGCTGGTGCCGAGTCCCAACTGGCGATGTTTCAGTAGCAACTCAGCATCATAGCCGCCCGGAATGGCCAGCAAGGTTCCAATGATGGTCGAGAGAATGGCGGTGATCATGCTGAACCACAGCAAGGTGCCGATGCCAATTCGGAGGTTGGACTGACTGAATAGGGCCACAAGTTGTAAAATAACTACCGCGGCAATAAAACCAATCGGCATGTGCACCACCAGCGGATGGAAGCGGCCAATGAAAATCACGATTTCTTCGGATACTTCTGGATACGGATACAACCCCGCGATGAGGATGATCGCCGTGGCGATGATTGAGAAGAGGGTGAAGCGGGAGCAGGGGCTTGCGCGCTTTATTTTTGAATCAGTCAAAGGGTGTTCCATTAAGCTAGAATATCGTGCATCACGTGGCCATGTACATCGGTTAATCGGAAGTCGCGTCCTTGGTGACGAAAGTTAAGGCGTTCATGATCAATGCCCATCAAATGCATCAGCGTGGCATGCAGATCATGGACATGCACAGGATTTTCCACGATGTTATAGCCGAAGTCATCCGTCTTCCCGTAGCTGATGCCGGGTTTGATCCCGCCTCCAGCAAACCACATAGTGAAACAGCGAGGATGATGGTCACGGCCATAATTATCCTTGCTCAACTGACCTTGGCAATAAGTAGTGCGCCCGAATTCGCCGCCCCAAATGACCAGCGTGTCATCCAACATGCCGCGTCGCTTCAGGTCTTTCAGTAGGGCTGCCTGAGGTTGGTCGGTCGCCTCGGCCTGTTTTCTGATTTGTGCCGGTAGATTGTTGTGCTGATCCCAACCGCGGTTATACAATTGAATAAAGCGCACGCCGCGTTCGGCCAGTCGACGGGCCATCAGGCAGTTGGAAGCGTAAGATCCGGGCGTCAGTACGTTCGGGCCATACATGTCCAGTGTCTCTTTAGATTCGTCTTGAGTGTTTGCCAGATCGGGCACCGACATTTGCATCCGGTATGCCATCTCATACTGGGAAATCCGCGCGGCCACTTCCGGGTCGTTGGAGCGCTGGGATTCCTCGTGATTTTGCAAAGCGAGCAGGTCGAGCATACGCCTACGGTCGGTGCGTTTAATCCCTTTGGGGTCTTTAAGGAAAAGCACGGGGTTTTCGGAGCCTCGAAAGTTCACGCCTTGGTGTTCACTGGGTAAGAATCCCGAGCTCCACAATCGCGAGGAGATGGCCTGCATATTGCCGAAACCTTGGCTGATCATTACCACAAAGCCGGGCAGGTTTTCATTGGCGCTGCCTAGCCCATAACTGGCCCAAGAACCAAATGAAGGCCGTCCGGGCAATTCACTGCCGGTCTGTAAAAAGGTAATGCCTGGCTCGTGGTTAATCGCAGAGGTGTGCATACTTTTCACCACACACAGCTCTTTGGCCATCGCTCCGGTATGTGGATAGAGCTCTGACACCCACAAGCCGTCCTCATTGTTTTCATGTCGGTTAAACTTGAACATCGAGGGGGCAATCGGGAAACGTGCCTGACCGGATGTCATACCAGTGATGCGTTGTTCCCCACGTACGGAATCAGGCAGGTCGAGATCGAATTTATCCGTGAGTCCGGGTTTGTAATCGAACAGATCCTGTTGCGCTGGGCCGCCGTTTTGAAACAGGTAAATCACCCGTTTTGCTTTGGGGGCGAAGTGGGGAGCTCCCAAAGATCCAGCCTCCATCGGCGAGTTGCCGAACAGGTTGTTGCCCATTAACGAGCCTAACGCGAGACCGCCAATTCCTGCAGCACTTTTGCTGAAGAACTGCCGGCGAGTCATGTTTAAGTAGTGATCTTCAAATGGATTCATCGGGCAGCGCTAGTCTCGGGTTAAGGTTTCATCAAGGTTGAGCAGGGCCGACATGCTGAAGCTGAGGGCGGCGAGTTCGACTTCCAGGATTTTTGGGTCTTTGGGCTTTTCGCCGTAGCTGAGAAACGCAGCAGCATCCTCGGGTGTGAGGTTGAAGCGCTCGAGGCTTTCGTTACTGAAGCTTACCCAGTTCTCCAGTTCCGATTCGATCGGGCTGCGACCTGTGGTTAGCAAAAAGCCACGTGTCAGTCGGGCCGACAGAGTCTCCTGCCATGAACCGGCAACGTCGTTGAAGAGTCGGGTGGCGAGTTCGCGAGACATCTCCAAATAGGTTTCATCGTTCATTAGCATCAGTGCCTGTAAAGGGGTGCTGGTAATGCGCCGCTTCATTACGCACGCTTCTCGAGAGGGCGCATCAAACAGTTCCATCTGCGGCGGTGGCGAGGCTTGCTTCCAGAAGGTATACATGCCGCGGCGGTATAGCTTGTCGCCAGAATCCCTTTGAAAGATGCCGGTATTGATATCGGGACGCATGGTTTTTTCGCGCCATAAGCCGTCGGGCTGGTAGGGCTTCACACTGGGGCCGCCAATGGTGGTGACCAACAAGCCGGACGCCGATAAACCATTGTCGCGGATCACTTCAGCTGGGAAGCGATAGCGTGGCGCGCGGGCGAGTAAGCTGTTGTCCGGATCGATTTCTTTGAGCTCCTCGCGAACGGTCGACGCTTGACGATAGGTCGCGCTCATCACCATCATTTTCATCAACCGTTTCACATCCCATTGATTCTCTTGGAAATCAACGGCAAGATAATCGAGTAGCTCGGGGTGAGAGGGTGGATCACTCTGCAGGCCAAAATCTTCCGATGTTTTAACAATTCCGTGCTGAAAGAGTTGCTGCCAAAAACGGTTGACTGCAAAACGGGCGGTGAGGGGATGTGAATCTGCAACCAGCCACTGCGCTAAGCCTAGTCGGTTTTTTGGGGCGTCTTCCGGCATGGGGTCAAAGACCGGCGGGGTGACGCGCTCGCGTGGTCGATCTTTGAGTGGCTGATCGTAAAGGCCGCGGTCGAGCACATAGGTCGGTTGAATGTCCTTTTTTTCTTCCATCACCATGCAGCGAGCCGCCGTCATTTTGAGGTGTGCCAGCTGAACCTTTGCGCGGGAATAATCGATCGCAGTCAGCTTGGTTTGACCAGCTTGGTTCAAACTGTCGATCAGCAGCGCATCCTGGTGCCAGGCGAGACGATCTTTGACTGGAATCAGCGCCACTGCGTTATCGAGGCCATGCGGAGTGTTGCCAGTATAGACGACCAGATCATTGTTGAACATCTGTTGGGTTTGATTGCCTGCGTAGCGAAAACGAACAACCACTTCCCCTTGTGTGGCGGTGATGGGTTCCTTGAGTTGCAGCAAGAAGTGGTGTTCGTCGCTCGGCAGTCCCTGATTCCAAGCGCTGGATGGATCGTTATCGAGCGCCTGAGCGATGCCTGTTTCAGGCATCGAGGGCAATGAACTGTAGCCGGAAACGATTTCAAGTGTTTGCGTGCTGTCGCCGTTGCGCAGTTCGACTTCGATTTCAGAAATGATGTTTTCCGAGTGGTCGGGGAGCAACTTGCCCATTTCCTTGGGACTTGCCTCTATCCGAATGGTGTTGAAGGGAGTTCCTGGAGCCTTGAAGCCTAGTGTGAGTGCGGCATCCAAACCGATGTCGGCCCGAAGCACGATTTTTTTCGAATCGCTGATCTGCGTGATCTTATTGTTCGCGTTATTTCGTAGTTGTTTCTGGCTTTTGATCGAAAAGAGCGGCGGCAGCTTTTTCTGATCACTGTGTGTACTGACCAGCGTAAGTGCCTGCCAGTCGACGGCGTGCTCATCGGCAGGGGTTTTGACCGCATTCTTCCCTTTTAGTTTTTTTAAAGTGGCTACCTCTTGCAGCACTGCATCCGCAGACGCACGGGTCATTTTCTGTTCATCCGAATAGACTGTAATAAACGGAGGGTAGGCATAGGCGCGGAATTCCTGCTGGGCCTCCAGCCCTCTTTCCGGAATGTTGTTGAAAAACGACATGAAGCTATAGAAGTCGTCTTGAGAAATGGGGTCGAATTTATGATCGTGGCAACGTGCGCAGGCCAAGGTGAGTCCCATCATCGCAGAGCCCATCGTACTGACTCGGTCCACCGCATATTCAATCAAGTACTCTTCGGGAATGACGCCCCCCTCGTTGGTGATTGGATGGTTGCGATTGAATGAAGTGGCTACCTTTTGCGCATCGGTTGGATCGGGCAGTAAATCCCCAGCTAGCTGTTCGATAATGAACTGGCTGTAGGGCATATTCTGATTGAAGGCGTTGATCACCCAATCTCGCCATGGCCAACTGGTGCGCATCATGTCGACGTGGCTGGCGTTGGTATCTCCGTAACGGGCGGCGTCTAACCAGTCGGTCGCTAAGCGTTCGCCATAGTGGGGAGAGGCGAGAACCTCGTCGACCATTGCTTCGAAGGCCGCAGGCGATTCATTGCCGACAAAAGCACTGATCGCTTCAGGACTAGGAGGTAGTCCGGTCAGATCCATATAGACCCGTCGAATCAACGTTTCTTTATCGGCTTCCGGTGCAGGGCTGATCTGGCGGTGTTCCAGTTTAGCCAGTACGAAATGATCGAGGTCATTTTTGATCCAAGCGGTTTGCTTGACTTCGGGCAAATTGGGCTTGGTGGCGGGGACAAAGGCCCAATGTTTTTTATATTCCGCACCATTCAGAATCCATTGGCGCAGGATCGCCACTTCATCGTCGCTGACGCCTTTTTTCTTGGCCGCCGGTGGAGGCATTCTTTCGTTGGGATCTGCATGCAATATTCGGCTAAGCAACAAGCTCTCATCGGGTTTGCCAGGCACTATGCCATAGCGCGCAACTTCACCGTCTTTTGCCAAGTTCAGGCGAGAGGCTTGTTGGCTGTCCAACCTAAATGGACTCGCTTGATTGTCGACATCTGGGCCATGGCAGGCGAAACAGCGGTCGGAGAGGATCGGGCGGACATGCTCATTGAAACTGACTGCTGTGGGGGATGCCGTAAGCGATGAAGTATTTCGATTGTTTTCGTGGCCTGGTTCGTCAGTCAGCGGGTCTTTTTCAGACGAACAAGCTGCGGTCAAGAGACAGGTGCATACCGCGACCACATTCCATGAGTTATTTATCCAATCTGTCATCATTGATTTACTGCGAATTTAGGGGGGGGGGGA
>Ga0115005_10004239_pt1 | contig 11417 bp, 9 predicted proteins | sample ArcOceMetagenome_FD_87163 | JGI IMG/M metagenome (GOLD analysis project Ga0115005, IMG submission 87163) | Marine eukaryotic phytoplankton communities from Arctic Ocean - Arctic Ocean - Greenland ARC118M Metagenome | ecosystem: Environmental > Aquatic > Marine > Oceanic | place: Arctic Ocean...
GCGAGTTGCTCTGTGGAGTCTTTGTCATTCTTCTAGAATGCGAGCTGATGGCTCGAGGCTCAATCTAGCTAAACTCGTCATATTGTCTCATCCTTGCCAACGGCTCAAACTCAGATACAAGACTCCACGAATGCAAGCTAAATTGACATTGTGCCATGTCAACGTAGAAATAGCCCCATGGCTACGTTCAGGTTTAGAGTTTAGAAATCGTGAAGGGGCACATTTGTTGTACAACAGATGATGTCAGCATAGGCCATACTGCAATGGCCTTCCTTTTCATCAAAGTTTCAATTTTTCAATTTTTCAATTTTTCAATTTTTCAATTTTTCAATTTTTCAATTTTTCAATTTTTCAATTTTTCAATTTTTCGGCGGGCGCCAACCAAAACAAAACGCCACAGATGGAACCAGAATCAACGCTTGCTTCTTGTACGAACCTTTGCAAATCCATATTCATATTATGCAAACTCATACACCATCGGTTTGAGGCTTGAGGCGTTCTACAGAAACAAGAAACTACAGCTATGTCTAGGAAGAGAGATCGATGGGATTCGTCGTCATCGGAGGAAGAGGCACTCTGCCAGATTAATACTTTGTCCCGAACCAGCAGGACCGCTGGTGCTGGAACGCCTCCAGCAGAACAATTGAGCACAACAGCAAGAAACCTCGAAAATAAAAAAGGCGAAATGATTATTATGCATAATCCATTACTTAGTGGATGTAGGTCGGTATATGATTCGTATGAGAGACTTGATAGAATCGATGAAGGCACCTATGGAATTGTGTGGAAGGCGAAAGATCTTGCCACAGACGAGATTGTTGCACTCAAGCAAATCAAGTTTGAAACCTCTTTGAGGAAAGAGGGATTTCCAATTTCAGCTCTCCGAGAAATTGGCGTGTTGCTCGCCCTGAGCCATGAGTCAATTGTTACGGTGAAGGAAATGGTCGTCGGTGATGATTTCGATAAAGTATTCATGGCAATGGAATTCATGGAGATGGATTTGCAGCATGCGATGAAGAAATCAGGGCCGTCTCCTTTCCCTCAAGCTGAAGTTAAAAGTATGATGCACCAAATATTGTCTGCAACACAACATATTCATGAAAAATGGATTCTTCATCGAGACCTAAAGACAAGTAATATACTTGTACACAAGAGCGGTAAGATATGTCTATGTGATTTTGGTTTGGCGCGGAAGTATCAGATGCCTCTGAAAGCAATGACGCAAACTGTTATCACTCTTTGGTATAGACCCATCGAATTGCTCTTTGGGCAAAGTATCTATGGCCCAGAGGTAGATATGTGGTCCGTTGGTTGTATATTTGGAGAGCTGCTCAAAAAGGAAGCTATGATGCAAGGTCAAGGCGAACTTGACCAGATAGACAAAATATTCAAAATGATTGGATCACCTACTGAAGAAAGGTGGCCAGACTTTACATCTCTTCCGAACACCAGTATTTTTAGATGGAAAAACAAAGGATCGCCAAAGATCTTTGAGACTTTCCCCATAAATTCTTTTTCTGGTGGGCAATCGTATTTAGATCCAAATGGATTTGATCTTTTGCAAAAATTGTTGACACTGGATCCAAAGAAGAGAATAAGCGCTGATGGTGCTCTGAATCATGAATACTTTCGAAGTGGTGTGAAAATGATAATACCAAGATTCCTGCCATAGTGAGCATCATTCTATAGCATGGTACCAAACGCTGAACTTGGCCATGGCTTCGTAGCAGCTCCTACGCACACCATGGGAAATGGTGATCAAGTCTTCATAGTTTCATTGATTTTAATTTATTTAATGCTGAATACTACAGTACACTAACAGTGCAACTCGCAGACCCAAAAAATAAGTAGGACTGATGGTATTCGTCTCATCGTCAGACATAGTCCTGTATTGTTGCTTGGATAGAAAGCATACCTACATAGCTGATGACTTTTTCGTGCGTGCGTTGCAAGGTCAAGCAAACTCGACGTCCATTGTCAAGGAAGGACACACGGCACACGGTAAGTTTTCTTCCTGTGACTATCTTGTCTGTGTGACATAAAGAGCCGAAGCTGAGGGTGTCTTCACAATTTATATTGCAAAGCATTATAAAATCAATACTGGTAGTTCACTAACGAAGATTTTACTTGTCAGAATATGATTATACATCGGCAATTTTGCTAGTGAGACCTCCGAGCGATGCTGTACTTTCCGCGCGTTCGAGCTTGTCGTGAGCCTTCATTTGACGGCTGATCAAGTTAGCGTATGGACCATTTTCGTTCTCTAAGAGTTCGTCGTGATTACCGCTCTCAACAACCTGGCCCTTTTCAACGACAAAGATAATATCAGCATTTCGAACCGTACTCAAACGATGGGCGACGATCATTACGGTCATAGATGACGATGATGAAGAGCTGAATCCGCCTTCCTCCTTTGTGCGATCCCTTGAAATCATGTTATCAATTGCTTCTTGCACCATCGCTTCGGACTCGGCATCTAGGGCAGACGTGGCCTGGTGAAGCAAAACAAGAAAATATAAGCTTCGGTTTATCTGTAATGATTCTTTCAATCTTTTTACTCACCTCATCCAAGAGCAAAATCCTTGGCTTCCGTACCAGCGCCCTTGCAATGGCTATTCTTTGCTTTTGGCCTCCTGATAATTGCACACCACGCTCGCCAACATCCGTGTCGTAACCTTGCGGGAGGGTTTCAATGAAAGCGGACGCATTTGCAAGCCGTGCCGCTTCTTCAATCTCTTCGTTAGATGGTTCCCTTTCGGTTCCTTCTAGTCCATAAATAATATTACGCCTAATTGATCTAGCAAACAAAGTCGGTTCTTGCGATACGACAGCGACGTTTGCACTCAACCAATCCGGAGAAAGGTCGTGGATTTTTATTCCATCGATGTAAATATCCCCTCCACTTGAGCCATAGAGATTTTGAATGAGTGAAATAACGCTCGACTTGCCGCCCCCCGAAGGTCCAACTAGTGCAGCAACATGCCCGGACGGAACAAAGAGAGACATCTCATTCAAAATCTTTCTCTGAGGCCTTGCGGGATAAAACATGGTCACATTGTTGAAGGTTACCTCGCCACTGCAACTTGCGGGATGGACTCCAGCCTTGCGAAACTTTTGAATTTGCCCTTCGGCGCGAATACTGGACAATCTACTCTGTCTCTGGGATGGTTCATCCGTCTCGCTATCCGATAGCGTTGGCATGATTCTGTTTGGCTTCCTGTGAATAAGTTCAAAGACTTTATCTGCTGCACCTACCGCTTGCGTTAAAGAGGCAAATATGAAGCCAATACTATTGAACGCGTCAGACAAAGATGAGAGATACAAGAGGAAACTAACAAGCTGTCCACTTGTCATTGGGTCCTCATCACTCATTACAAGCATACCTCCATAGAATAGCACCACCGCAGTAACTAGCTGAGGACAGGAAGTCACTGCTGTTGCATATCCCAAGTATGCAACTGCACCTCTTGTATTCAATGAAAGATACTGATCCATACTCATCTGAAACTCATCCATTTCAGTACTTTCGGCACCAAGCGCTCGAACTGTAGACATACTTCCAAGAGCGGCTTCGCTAATGCTATTTCCGTCCGCAAGTTTCTTCTGCATGAGCTTTGTCATGCTGCGAATAAATTCACCATACCATCTACTAAGCATAGTTATAGCCGGGACAGAGATAAAAGCCAAAAGTGAAAGCTGCCATGATAAGACAGTCATAAAAATCAAAACACCAATAGCTTGGACCACGGAACGCAGAAATACATTCACATTCAGAGTGACTTGATCTCCAACTAACGTCGTGTCTGAGGAGAGCCTACTTGATATATCTCCTGTTTTCGTAATATCAAAGAAGCCAATATCTTGTGAGAGGAGACTATCCATCAAAAGAGTTCTTAGTCTCACGTTCACTCTACCTCCAACCACCGTAAAGATAGAACCGCGCATTCCACTGAAAATTCCACCGAGGATGGAGGCTATGATAAGATTTTTCATATTTGTCAAGAACCCTGGGACGCTCCAAATATCGCCGTTGTTCGCATCGGATGAATATGTCGCTATGGCGTCCAGCATATTACCAGTGTACCTAGGGATCAAGACTTGAGCGACAGCAGCCAAAATGAGGAATACGAAGGCAACCATGAAGTAGTGTAAATCATCAATGCAGACTGAAAGTAAATCTTTCCAATCAGCTTTGTGCTGCGGATCACCAGAAATATCGGGTGTAGGAGCTGCATCTGGATTTGTGGCCGACTCGGCATTGTTCTCATCAGAATTTGAAATGAGAGGTTCTTCCACATCTTCGTGATCCTCCAAGAGTGGCTGCTCAAGTTCCAAGATATTTTCAAGCGTGGCCTCGTTCGATTGCATTGTCCTTGCCCTTTGTCCAAATTTCCTTTGATAATGCCCAAGAGAACTCATTCGGATGCAAACCTTCTCAATGAGGAAACAAGTAAGCGTGGAAGTAGAGGCGGAAATGAGCAGCGAAATCCAAAAGACGGGGTGTAGCTCCTCCTTCTCATCCAATATTGCAATTTCCACATTCAGCCTGGCGAGGCATTTGATGATGATCAAAAATCCCATGGCAACCGAAAGGCATTCTGTAACAAAAGTATAACGTGCAATGAAACGCTTGAACCATGGGCAAAACGATTCCTCTAAAGCTTCCTGCTCAATCTCTTCACGCGACTTCCGGCTGCCATTTGGATGATTTAATTCGATGTAAGGGAAAGGTCGAGTCTGTTTGTTGTGCAAATCGTTGCATTTGTAAGACTGAACCATGGCGTAGGTTGCAGTGATGATGATACAAATGGACAGGACAAACAGATCGACAAGAGTCAAAGAGAGAGAATAGTTCCCAATGATTCCGCCGCTAGTATCAGTCGATTTCCTTTCAAAAGACGGGAAGATTAGCGGTGTCATGAATAATAATGAAAGGACCGCGTAGATCAACAGAAAGGAACTGAAAAACAGAACGAACTTCCAGGAGGGTTTCTGCTCCTCGGGTCGAGAAGTAGAAGCGGACTGAGCAGCATTACGCTCACTGGCGATGAATGTTTGAGATTCTTTCCTTCTCATTGAATCAGGGTTACTTTGGCACATAGCAGTACAGGAGGATTGGTGCCCTGTGGGAGAGCAATGGGTAGTACTAGTAGTGTGTCGTCGTTCGTCGTTGAGGTTCTTTCGTTGTCCTGTTGTCCTTGCGGTACCTTCTTGCCTTTATACTTTTGAACTTGGGACCAGTGATGCACCTATACCTACAGTACAGCAGTGCAGGAAGAAGGCCAAACTTGGAATGGCTCCGTCGGCAGAAAAGGCTATTTAATGGGATATGAGTACGCCAAATAGGTGCAAGGAGCCGAAACCCTCAGCACCAGTCAAAAGATTATAAACATGTTGGACTTGGTAGTACTACAGCGCGCCCAAATTTATGGAGCTCACGCTCTGCTAACAAAAATAAAATGACGCTACAAATGATTCCCTTTGATACTGAAGAGCTTTGCGAAACAAGAGTTGGTACACTAACTGTTTACTAGTCAATCTAAAATAACCCAGACATCATGTTGGATATACTCTTCTTGGTACATACCATGCCTTCCCAGCTGAATACCAATCCAAGAAGTCAGCGCGATACAGGTAAATGTTGAAAATAGTATGACGAGCTGAGCTCATTCTTTTCGTTTAATCCAGGCGATAAACACATCTAATAGATAAAAGCATTTAATCAACCAAATACCCTGACCCAGGTATACATGTCTTAAGGATTAAATATCCCACGGAGTGTCTCGGAAAGTATTTTCTCAACATTTATTAAACGAAAAGAAAATTTACTAACTTTTTGCATGCCTAAATGACAGATAGGAAGATAGAGGAACTAACAGACAAACTAAGATGACTAAACGTACAACAAGAGCAAGCACTACACGAGCTAGAGATACTGGCCAAGCAGAGGTCCAAGAGCAAAGATGAAGACCTCGGAAGGTAACAAATTACGAGTGGGCAACGCGGTCAGAATAACCAACAAGAGCAATGTTTTTGAAGAGAGAAGAGGAAAGATCACAAGAGCAATGTTTTTGAAGAGAGAAGAGGAAAGATCACCAAGATAGGAAAGCTCGTATCGATCAGACAACAGGACAAACGACTACAAGGAAACCAAAAAACCTTTTGAGACAAGATGTCGGAGGAAACGCCACCACAAAATGAGAAACCGGCTCCTACCGGAACCACCACAAGTGGACATACCGGAGGTAACCAGACCAGCAACCCAAACCCAAACCCCAACCCCAGAGGACTGAGACCGACCGTTCAAAGGATCGTTGCCTGATGTAGATGTAGGAGCAGTCATCAGAACAAAGACGGAGTCAAGGGTGAAGGCATCCTTCAAGATATTCCAAGAGAAGCTAGTGGGGTATATCATGGAAAAGTATGACCATCCTAGAGACATAGCACCCATAGTAAAAGACCTTGAAGATATGGACCTAGAACAACATGAGCCAGAAGACCCAGCTACAGACGCAACTGCTACGAAAGTGCAGATACACAGAGAAAAAGTAAAGAGACATTTGGACCGCATGGAGGCACTCGAGGATGATAAAATTTGAGTGTACGGATTGGTATGGGGACAATGTACTGCAGCATTGCAAGCAGAACTCAGAAGAATTGAAGATTTCAAGGAGAAGGACGCAGTATATGATTGCCTTTGGCTATTGCAACAGGTGAAACTGGTGTCATCGGGTGTGGATCAATCCACATCCAACCCACCAGCAAACTTGTTTCATTTACTATAAAATATTTATTTCAACAAGCAGGGACCGGATGAGACAGTCGAGACATACACCAAGAGGTTCAAACACATGACGACATCAATCAAACTTGCAGGAGGAGAATTTTTTCATCATCCCGGCCTGCATAAGATAGAGCTAAAGCAAATGATGACAACACAAGGAAGACAAGTGGTAAATGCAACCGCAGATGATGTGACCAAGGCGAAACAAGACGCCAATGAAGCATACAAGGCAGTATTTTTTTGGAGTCCGCAAACAGCGGCAGATACTTGCCACTATGACTGACACTGTGAAACAAAGCACTTATATCATCAATTCTCATTTCCTGAAGGTCACAAATCTGAAAAAGGTAGATAAGGAAAACATGTCAGACGAGGTTTGGGCAACTCCAGGTTTCGTCCAAGGCATGTCTTTCTACTTTAGACATCATGGCAGATTCTACAAAATGGAACCGGGAGCAGTCCTTTTTGCATACTTGATCTTTGATACCAATGACGACCTTTTTGAACAACACACCCATTGACGTGGCATTGGTACTGGTTGTGAACTCCTTTGCAGAGCTAAAGCTGATAAATTCATTGAACCAGATGCATGCATTCAAGTTACAACTGGTGATGATGAGTCTTTTGAAACTGCTACGTACAGACTCATTAGAAACAACGGAGATATGGATAAAGTGTTGAATTTTCCCATCCCACGATGAAATTGATGAAGAGTCAAACTAATGGGGCCAATGGTCACATATATTGATAAATAAGAATAGTAAGAATACACTGCTGTTATTAGTATCTCCTGTATTACACTTTCCATCAAATATTGTTTCAGTCAACTCGCCACTTTCCAAACCCAGCAAATTTGGGGCTATAATCATCACCTCATCATTGCCGCCTCCATCATCGACGAGGGAAGAAAAGGGTGCGATTGACATGGGGCATAAAGCTGTGAGTTTACGGGAATCGGATTATGCTATTTACTTCAAGTTACACATATTGATGAATCGTATATAGTAAAGTCAACTTTTGAACAAGACAAAGTTCTATTACAGATCAAGTTATGTAAACTGAAAGTTGAATTTTTAGGCTTTACTTCCTTGCATGAGCAGCATGTTACCTGGCTCAACTCGTTATGGACAAATGTTTATTGGCCCATCTTTGTCATTGAAATTGAATTGAATCAGCCAAAGTTGTAGGTTGTAGGTATTAGGTATCTATGAATTCAAAGAAAGACTTTGAATTGAAGTTGGAGAAAAAATGATGTTTCGATCTTCCATCCGTATAGGGTTGATACACTATTGTTGATACTCATTGTCACGATGACTTCACGATGTCCTGCTGGCTGCTGGATGTCAGATGTCAGAAAGAAAGAAGGCAACGAAGAGGTTGATACTGTGGTGCTGTCACGCTGTTGTCACGTACTTTACATAAAATGACTTGAATGAGCAAATCATAGGCTCTCGATCTATAATTCAGTAGACAAATGAAGGTTCCATTCTTGCAACCAGCCATTGTTGGGGCAACTGTCTTCGCATCGCAACTTCTCACGCCAGCCCCACTGTTAGCAGCACAATTGCAAACTGTAAGTTTGTATTGTTATACTGTGGATTATCTTACCTTCAGAATGTTTGAAACTTATTGTGCCTCTCATCTGTCAGTATAATAATGCAGGAGATATCCCAGCTTTAATGTTTCAGAGTCATGAATCGATTTACGGGAGAGTCGTGAGAGTTGCTGACGGTGATACCTTTCGTGTGAGGTATGTGATATGTTCAAATGCGTAATGTTTGTGTGTGAAAATAAGGATTTAAACTGTGGAAAAATATGGTCTTTGAACACTGTAGTTCCTTGCTCACAATTTCTTTACTGTATCGTATTCGTGAAAAGGCACTATCCGATGTATCCACTCCAACAAGAATCGCCGTATGAAGGAAAACTATCCGAAAATACCATTCAAGTACGCTTGTACGGTATAGATGCCCCTGAAATAAAAAAGAGTGGGAACTCCTACCCATCAATGCCATATGCTGAAGATGCAAAGGCATGGACGGCCGATAAAGTCAAAGGAAAGATTGTAGAAGTGAAGTTATTTGACAAAGATCAATACAATCGTGTTATTGGCAAGGTTACAACAACCACTACATTACCTCCGATTGACATATCCGCTGGATTGTTGCACAATGGATATGCAACTTTATATAAGGGGAAAGGAGCAGAGTATGATGGAAATCGAGATAAATTGGTGAAAGAAATTGAATATGCTCAAAAGAACCGATTGGGAATTTGGACAAATGGTATAGATAATGTTCAAAGTCCTGCTGACTACAAGAAGATGATGAAGGCAACGCAAAAAGAGGCTGCTGCTATTTCTGCTGCTGTTTATGGGAATTAGAAAGTGATGAACAACGAGAGAAATAACCAGTGATTGGCAGCTACGCGACAATTTGTAAATAGAAATGACATCTTTTGATTCAAACTTTTAAAGTGGGTTATTATGAACGAGCTGGGTCCACGAAAGAAGCCATTTCATTCAATCCTGCACTGGCATAAATGTCGCCCAACTCTTTGCGCACAGTTCTCCAGTCTCTTTCGTCATTTTCTACAAAAACCATTCTATCCAAAATCTCGTTAGCCTCCTCAATTGCAGCCTGCTCAGGTGTCATATTCGCCTTTCCTTGTTCATCTTCCTGCTCGTGCTTCTTGATCTTTTCGTACATTTCCTTCAAGTTGTTCAATGCAGTATAAACGTCATCATTCTGAGTGCATAATCCTGCCAATTGAGAAACCCTTACCAAATCTCCAGTATACATCCCAATAGATGGCAAAGGAAGTCTCAAACAAACTTTAGCGGCATCCTTTGTTTCCATTTCACGATTAGGGAAGCTGCTCAAAAGCTCAGAATAGAAATTGAATGTCGAGGCAAAACCTGTGAATTTTCCATTCGATGCTTCTGCAGCAATAAGAGAAGAGGATTCGTCACCCTTTCGTGAATGTTGAGATGCCATCTCCCCGTACAAGTCAGGAAAGGGTCCAACGCGAAGAAGAACGTATTTCGCAGCACCGTATCCTAACTTTTCAACATCTCCACGAGCATAAACATCGTCAAATGCTGCTTCAACCGCCTCGAGTCCTTTACCGAGTTTTTCATTATATGTGTCTACGACTTCGTCAGCATTAACATCGGGAGAAACTTCGCCTGCATCAGCTTCAGCAGCCATTCGTCGCATCATGTGCTCTGAGTTCAAACTAAGTAGATTATATCCTGGTCCATTCAACTTGGCTTCAACAATCGGCCATGGTTTATCAGTTGATGACTCATAGAGTGCATCGTCTGCATAAGCCCTTCGAAGTGCACAAATGTAGTGATCTGGCTTAGCTGTGGACTTTGCAATGGGATATAAATGAGGATGAAGCTTCAAGCTTTCATCTTGGTGTGCATTTACTGGTTCGAGATCACCGGGTATATTGCATGATTGACTTCCAGGGGCTCCAGCTTTGTTCAATAGGGTTTGCAGAGTGTCGATACGTGAGATGTTGATGGTATCTGTAGAAGATGACATGTGCCTTGCAACTAGCGAAGCAGCACGGCAACCGTGAGGCTTGGATACGAATGCTGCAGCGTGGTGGCTTGCAGCCGCGATCAGATTCATGCACAATGCCATATTCAGTTTCATTCTGTGTTGTTGAAGATGTGATTAGCTAGCTTACAAAGCTTATAATGATGCAAGATGAAAATCTTACTGTATCTTCAATCCTGTTCTTTCTTGTGGCTCGTGGTGTCCTGGTGTCCTGTCTGTTGTCACTTCTTTGTCACAATGCAAAACGTAGTTGCGTTTCGCGCAACCACAACATACATGATGGCTAGAAATTCCTCGAAGACCGACGATCTTCTTTATTTCTCTTTTTTTCTGCGTATGATGCATACCTGTTACCTGGTACTCTGGTTGGCACCTTTTTCTCAAAATTGTTAATCCACATAATTAAAAAAAAGTTAGTCTACCCAATAACCAATAACTTACTGAACCATGAAATTTTTTACACTTGCATTGGCATATGTTTCGGCTTTAGGCACTTCCTCCGCGCTTGCAGCACCCAACCTTGAGTTGAAGTATTTCACTATTAGAGGGAAGGCGGAAACAGCACGTATCATCTTTGCCCTCGCAGGGAAAGAGTACAAAGATACCCGCTACGAAATCACCCCAGGTACTATGAATGCTCCTGAGTTCATTGCTGCCAAAGAATCGGGTGATCTTGATATTAATTTGGGAAGAGCGCCTCTTCTCCTTGTTGATGGAAAGGCTATTGGACAGTCGACAGCTATCGAGAGATACCTCTCAAAGCAGTTTGGACTCATGGGGAATTCAGACATTGAGGCAGCACAGATTGATTGCGTTGCAGAGCATTGCCGCGATGTCAAGGATGCGCAAATGAAAAAAGGATTTTCTGCCTTTAGTCGCGAAAAAAGCGAGGAAGAAAAGCTAGAGGCAAGGAAGGAATGGTTTGAAACCGATTTCCCAGCCATGTTAGTGAAAATTGAGAAGGCAGTTCAGATTACCAGTGAGAAAGATGGATATTCTGTGGGGGAAAAAGACTCTTATGCTGATGTAGTGATTTTCTCTTTGCTGAGAGATTGCGGGATGGA
>Ga0115005_10004240_pt1 | contig 11415 bp, 9 predicted proteins | sample ArcOceMetagenome_FD_87163 | JGI IMG/M metagenome (GOLD analysis project Ga0115005, IMG submission 87163) | Marine eukaryotic phytoplankton communities from Arctic Ocean - Arctic Ocean - Greenland ARC118M Metagenome | ecosystem: Environmental > Aquatic > Marine > Oceanic | place: Arctic Ocean...
CGATGGGCCAAGAACTAATGACCGAGTAATATCAGTATCTTCATTAGTTTTCGATATAGATAACAAAGGCAGTATTATCACTCAAACCGAGTTGGAAAGGGCGATTAGGGATAATGGGTATAGAGCGATTCTGCACTCGACTTATAATCACACACCAGATAATCCGCGCTTCAGATTGGCACTGGGTATATCAGAACCGATTAAGCCAGCCGACCATAAATCGTTGTTACTCCACGTTGCCCAGAACTTAGGTATAACGGACTTTATCGATACAGCATGCACCGATCTCTCTCGATACTTTTATCTGCCTAGATGCCCTCCAGAGCGCATTGAGGACTATGTTTTTTGGTCTATTGAAGGAGACCCAGTAAACGTTAAGGTATGCATTGATAGGATTAAGTTTGATAAAAAATCATTAGAGCCAAAACCATCAGTAAAAATAGTGTCTGAAGTCAATGCGTGGGAAGAGAATGAATCCAAGATAGCAAAGATAAAGGAGTTCCTAGGGTACTGCTCAGCCGATTGTGAATATGAGAAATGGCGTAATATCATATGGTCTGTTACCTCGCTTGGTTGGGACATAGGAGCCGATCTTATTAGAGACTGGAGCAAGACCTCCCTTAGGCATTGGGATAGAAATTCTGCGCAAACCACAGATGAGGTTTTACAAGGACTAATAGAAAACTTTGATCCTGAGAGAGGCATTACTATTGCGACTCTGATCGCTGAAGCAAGAAACAATCGATGGACTCCGGTATCTCCTTTTAACGACTTAACCAATACTGATGAGGTTGGGATTGTTCCACCAGTGACGGCACAAAAATATATATTCTTAAATAGAGACGACATACTTGCGTTGCCTAAGATGGAATGGAGAATTAAGGGCGTGCTACCTACTCGTGGAGTTTCTGCAATATATGGCCCTAGCAGCAGCGGTAAGAGTTTTCTTGCGATTGATCTAGCGGCCGCTATTTGTTCTGGTAGTGATTGGTTTGAAAAAAAATGTAAGCCGACTTCAGTTGTCTATATAGGGCTCGAAGGATCGGCCGGCATACAGAATAGAGTTAAAGCGTGGGAGGTTGGTAGGAGCAAGAGACTTCCGACGAATTTTAGTGCCGTGCTTGCTGACTTTGACATCACAAATCCTGCCGACATCCAAGCAATTATCGACCAGACGCCTAAGGCATCGGTACTTATTATTGATACCCTCAATCGCGCTACACCCGGGCGAGATGAAAATTCAAGCAGTGATATGGGGCTGACATTAGCTGGTGCAAAGTTTTTAGAGCAAGCTATAGAGGGGCTCGTGGTACTGATACATCATACGGGCAAAGATCAAGCAAAAGGTCTGAGAGGGCACAGTTCACTCTATGCTGCGCTCGATTCTGCTATAGCCGTAACAAAGAACGATAAGTCGAATACTAAATCTTGGAGTCTTGCCAAATCAAAGGATGACGTTGATCAAGTTAATTGTGGGTTTAGGCTTCAATCACATGTTATTGGTAAAGATGAAGATGGTACTAATGAAACGTCTTGTACGGTCGAACCTGAAAGCTCTTTCGTACCACAAATGTCAGAGCCAACTAGCAGTAGGCAAAAACCTGCATTCAAGGCAATAAAGAGCATAGTCAGTGATAGTTCCTTTACGGGTATGGCCGGAGCGCCTTTTTATACCAACTGTACTTCATTAGATTCAACTGTGATTGCGGTCGTCGGAACACTTGGCACTGTCGCCCAGAGTAAACGGAAAAATACCGCCAAGAGACTAATCGAACAACTCTGCGGTAATGGTTATCTGACATCGGGTTTAGATGATGAAGGGGATGCTTGGTACTGGCTACCTGAGAGATGATTAATCAATTATTTTACTGTCCATACACCCCCCCTATAGGGGGGGTTGAGTATTGTGACTTTTGGACCGGAAACTCAAAACTCAATAAAAGCATGGTTTTGACTATTGTGAGTCTTATATTGATACCAGTTACCACTGGAGTAGTTGCTCTTCCATGGGTGAGCGATTAATTAACAAGAGGAGCACATGTTTTGCCACTACCTAACCTAAAAGCCCAGTGCACAGCAAATAACCGGAAGACCGGGCGCCGTTGCAAAAATCCTGCTGCGTTTGGCTGTAAATCTTGCAAAAGCCATGGGGCACATATAATACGTAGCGGGCTAGATCATCCCAACTACAAACATGGTGCACGTACCTTAGAGGCGCTCAGCAAGTACAGTCAGAAGGTCGCAGAATTGGATCAGTTAGAAGATATTGCCCATCGTGCGGATGTAATGGCAGGCCCCAAAAGAAGAGGTAGGAAGCCAGTAGTCGACTAAGCGCCCATATGTATGTCGGACCTAAATGCTGTATCGCCGAAAAAGCGATATTTGACTATTAGGGAATATATTCCAGATTGGAGGAGAATAGTAACTTCCCAGGAGCTTGGAGGTGGGTATTTTTGAGTAAGGATAATAATATAACCGAATTAATTTACCTTGTGGTATCTTTCTGAATAAGAAAATGGTGTACTCAATAATCCATCGAATTATGTTCATTGTTTTTTGCCCGATAGGCTTAACTGATTGTGTAACATAGCGTGGTCTTAGCGATAATTGGAGCTTTACAAAGGGATCAACAAATCAGCGATTTTTGATCGCAGCGGGCGACAATTTCATTTTTTATGTGTTTGATCAGATAACTAGTCTGTGTCAACAAACTTAGCTAGAGTTAATGCGGGAATGGAGTACTATTTTCATAGCGCGAGAGCATTCGTGCGGTAACTATCGCGGCTCAGGCGTTATTTAAGCTGATCAGTGACATTAGAAAGGATAAGGCAACATGACACCCTTTGGAGATGGCTCCACTTTTTACAGAAATCTGGTGGTGACTATGTCTATGACACTTTGGTTACTGCTTGGGTCTCAATACGCATATGCGCAGCTTTCAGAGTATACGGAATGCACGGAAGTCGAATTCAGTACCTACAAATCTCGTCGTCCTTTAACGCAGGAGGAGCAGGTAGAGGCCTGGGATGTAGAATTCTATGAGGGTCTGGTAGACATAGATAAATGTAGTCAAACTGATTCATCAGGTGGTGGCGCAGCTGGCGGCAGTGGAGCTGGAAGTAGTGGTCAATCACAATCCACCGCAGCATCAAATGGCTCCGGCTCAGGCCCGCTTAGCAAGAATTACCTAAAGGATGGACAAAACTCTACATCGGTAGTGAATTCAGCATCGCAGACACCAGAGCCCCTATACGAAACTAATGAAACTGGATCTGGAAATAATGGTCGAAAAGAGCTGTCTTTATCGGCGGTAGATAATAAGGCCGCACTCAGAGCCCAGATCAAAGCACTTATGGATGTAGAAAAGGACCCTGCCGTAAAAGACGAATTATTGAAACAATATGAGGCTTTAAAATGAAAAGTAACACTACAATAACAAAAAAGATCATACTTTCGCTTATCTCAATTTTGCTCTCATTTCAACTAGCAGGGTGCGCTACTACGAGTGGTTATACAATCGGCCCAGGAGCAATTATTGAGGCACTAGGCCAGACGGCCGATGTTTCTGCGAGACCGGCAGTTCCATTAAATGTGATAGTCCCAGTATTTAATCCCAATATTCCTGACGATCCCGATGACTATTCAAAACTTTCTATCTGGCCTGAGCTTAGGCGAGCTGAAGCTAATAGGTTTGCAGTTCAACTAAGAGACGCTCTAGCGGACACTCTAGCTTTTGGTTCAGTTCGAGTTTCTCCAGACAAAACAGCCACTGCCCATTTATATGTTAATTCTAAAATTCTCAAGTCAAATGGGGAGGATATTGCAATTGCTGTTGAGCTAATAGATATATCAGGAAAGCAGCTCATGAAGAAAACCTATAAGCACCGAGTCACTGAGTACCAGCTAGAAGACCCTCGATCTAAGGGTACTGACCTGTATTTGACTGTCTTTAATCTAGCTGCAAAAGATATAGCTAAAGTCATCCGAAAACAAAAACCTAAGAAAGTTGCGCAATTAGATGCTATCGAGGAAATGCGGTTTGCTGAAAGTTTCTCGCCCGGTTATTTCTCAAGCTATCTCAAAACGAGTCAGTCAGGCAAGACTAAGCTCCTCGCATTGCCGGCTGAGAACGACGCGATGTTGAATAGAGTCAAGTCTCTTCGAATCAAGGATCAAATGTTCGTAGATAATATGCAAGTTGATTATGAAAATTTTCGAAATGATATGAACGAAGATTACTTTCTGTGGCAAAAGCAATCATTTACAGAAAGTAAGGCTGCAAGGGAGGCTGCTTCAGCCGCAGCGACAAAAAAGTTTTTAGGTCTTTTAACGACTGTCGTAGGAGCAGCAATCGCCGCTGAATCAGGCCCTTATAGTGGTGGTTCTTATGCAGGAGCAGCTATAGCAGTGGCTGGTATAGCAACAATTGTTGATGGTGTCCAAGACTCAAAAGAAGCTGAAGCACATAAAGAAAGCCTTTCAGAAATGGGACGTTCGCTGAATATTCAACTAGCGCCGAGAGTTATGGAAATGGAGGATCGTACACTAGAACTAAATGGTGATGCGGCCGAGCAATATGCAGCGTGGCGAGCATATCTTCTAGATATTTACTCCAAAGAAGAAACGCCAGACATCATTCTCTGAGAAGACAAAAGTGGCCATTAACACAGATCATATTCTTCTGGCATCCGCCGCAAATAGGAGAAAGAAAGAAAGATCCAGACTTATACTCATTGCAACTATAGGTCTAGCTGGTGTTGCTTTAAGCTTAATACTATTTAGCAAAAGCTCTAGGGACATGAATACGGACATTAAAGTTGTAGAAGAAAAAATACAATTGGACCGAAAAATACTTGCTTCCAGGCAAAAAGGCATCCAAGAGAAGTCAGATATTGATGAGCTCTATGATATATACATAGGGGCATTTCAGCCAGCATTGTTAGCCCTCTCAAAAGGTAGTGCATATGCAAGTCAAACAACTGATTTAAATGACGAAATTGAAGAACTATTCTTGATTGGGAATAATAAAATTCAATCTAAAATCGTTGCTGAGATACAATCGCGCCTGAATACAGCAACAGCTCTATTTACAAAGATTCAAGCGGAAATCGACTCAGCTAACGCTAGACTAAACCAGGCATTCCTATCGTTAGATGCTAAAGGATATGTTCAGGAATTAGCTAATCTGGCAATAATAGATAGCAATAATGAGGATGTTATCGCCAGACAAAGAAAAGAGCCTCAGGTAATAGAGTATTTTGCATATCAGTTGTCAGCAAATAGGGCCAAAACGGAGAGGAATGGTGCCTCTGAGCTCTATGCGCTGAGTAAAGTGATGAATCTAGGATTTGGATCCATTGATACACGATCGCGAATTAAGGTATTACAGAAAAATATTGCTGACGAAAAATTCTCTTATCACATAAAGCAGACCAATAATTATATTGCCAGAAAGGAGTTTAAGCAGGCTGCAAAAGAACTAAAAATCGCATCGAGCCTTTATCCGAAAAGGGGTCAAGTAAAGGAACTTAGAAAGACTATAGATGACAATCTAAAAGGAATTCGGGTCGCGAATCTTGTGACAGAAGCAGAGCTCTATGCTCAACAGGACCGATGGCTTCAGGCCAAAAAAAGTTACTCCAAAGCATTAAGTATCAGAGCTAATGACAGATTAGCTATTGATGGTGAGGCGCTGGCAACTAGTATCTTAGAACTTAAAGCTGGATTGTTGGATATATCTAGCCAGCCTTTGCGTCTGAAAGATATAAATATCCTGAACTATGCGCAGAGGCTGTTATCTGACAGTCTAACAATGTTACCGAAAAGTCTAACGCTAGAAGGGCTTTACCGAGATGTAGCCTTATTGGTTAATAGTAAATCAAAACCTAGAAGCGTAATTATCAAGTCTGATGGACGAGCCAGAATAAAAGTTCAAGGTGTGGGTTATATCAATCCAACAAAACAGAAGACTATCTCGCTTTCTCCCGGTGAATATCGGTTATACGCCGAATGTGAAGGTAATCAAACCAAACTATATGAAATCGTTATTCCAATAGACGATGAGATCTCACCAATAAGGGTGGCCTGTGGCAGAGAAATTTGAGTTAGAAATTGAAAAAGCGAAAAGAAGCCGAAGTAAGAAGACTCAGGCGATTGTCTTGTGTTCTGCATTATTTTTTTTCGCTACTGCGTTAGTTTACTTATACCTGACAGCTTTTCAGATTAATGTTATCCAAAAAAACTATAAAAGCCCCATCAATATAACGACCCAGAGTGGCAATTCAGTCTCAATCGGCCACAATCGTTTATTCCTTATTTCGTCTCAGACAGAGCTGCAAATTACTGCTGAAGGTTACAAGTCAAAAACTCTATTTCTAGAAAAGTCCCAAGTGAGTAGGATTCTCGATGTTGAGCTTAGCTATGCTGAGGTTCCCGTTAAAATAACCAAGTCAGAGGAAACACCAAGCGCTAGGTGGATGGTTAATAATATCAATATCGCCTCGACGAATAATCTAGATATTACATTAAAACCGGGAAATTATAATCTCCGTTTGAGTTCTCGTAATTATGAGGACTACACATCTAAGATTAACGTCATGCCAGCCAAAGGATTTAATTCGGAAATTTCGCTATCTCCAACCGTGATCCCCTATGATATACAGACCGTCCCTACTGGATCAGAGGTATACTTTGATGGGAAGTTAGTCGGGATATCGCCGGTTAAGGGGACAATTGACTCGCATATAGTTAGGGTCGTCATCTCGAAATCGAAATTTGTCGATGTTATTGAGAGCGTGGATCTGGCCCTACAAAATGGAAAATTTAGTAGAAGTTATAATCTGAAATCACAACAGGGATCTCTTCAAGTATTATATAGCCCAAAGGGAGGTAGACTTTTTGTCAATAATGTAGAAGTCGCGGCTAGTGATCGTGTTGCCGTTAGAGTGGCGTCTTCTAATAATATACGTTACAGCCACCCTGGATATGATGACCAAAGTATCACTACGGAGCAAGGTGTTGGACAGATACAATTCAGACTCAGACCACAGTATGGTGATGTATATATCACAGCTAATGTAAAAGCTAAAGTGTACCAAGGCAAAAAATACCTTGGTGACACTCCATTTAACCAAAGTTTTCTGTCAGTACGCCAGCGCTTTAAAATAATTAGAGATGAGTATGCTCCCCAGTATTTCACGATAGACGTATTGAAACGAAAAGAACACCGCATTGATGCAGAGTTATTAACTTGGTCTAGGCACCACTTAAACCAGTCTAAAGCCATAATGACTAATTCTTTTGGTATGATACTGAAACGCTTTAGGGGCCAAGGATTCGAAATGGGAGCGCGTCCGTATATCCGAGGGCGACGGGCTAATGAAATTATTCGAAATGTCAAGTTTAGGAGAGAATTCTATCTTTCAACGAAAGAAATTACTGAAGCCGACTATGCTCAATTTCATAGCAGAACTAAGAGCTCACTTAAACCAGTAGTTAATATTTCATGGAATGAAGCAGCTATTTATTGTAACTGGCTTAGTGAAAAAGAGGGGTTCCAACCCTTCTATTTTGCTAAAGAAGGAAAAGTTATAGGCGCCAATAAAATAAGCCGCGGATACAGGCTTCCTACAGAAGCTGAATGGGAATATGCTGCAAGATTTGCTAACAAACGCAAGCCAACAATATTTGTATGGGGAGATGACTATGAGATTGATTCTGGAGCTGGTAATATAGCAGATAAGAGTGCTCAAGATTCTGTACGAACATACATTGGTAGTTACAATGATTCATTTAAGCTAAGAGCACCGCCCGGTAGTTTTCCCATCGAGAAATCTGGCTTATATGATATGTCTGGAAACGTCAGTGAATGGGTTACCGATGCGCTCTCCTATGAAGTGCCAACTAAAAATGATGTATATTTGGATTATATGGGACCACCCCAAGGTCGCGATCATGTAATCAAGGGGTCTAATTTCACATCAGCCAACTGGACAGAATTGCGAGCTTCGTTTAAAGAATCGTCTGATATTGGCCTGCCAGAGCTCGGTTTTAGGGTCGCTCGATATATCGACTAAGTAATAGGAGAACGAAAATGAAAATTGCGATGCTGTTAATAATGTTAGCGTTTATCGTTGGTGCAATTGCCGCTCAAAGTAATACTAACCTTGATATTTCACTTAACGAACCGGCGCCATTTCCTGAGAGAATGTAATATGAACAGTAATATTCAGCAAATCATAGGATTGGCTGTCACAATTATCTTTGTGCAGGCTATGTATTCGTTATGGATACTTCCTGAAGTAAATATTTTAGAGATGGTTGCACTCAAAGATGGCACTATTCTACCGAGAAATTTCTTTGTGATCGTAAAGGATTTGGAGCAGCAAATTTGTTTTATTTTGTTTATTTGGGGTACTTTTCTATGTATAGAAAAATTAATCCATACTTCATCGCAAGCATATTTATTCGATGTCGATCTCCTAGGTGATATTGAAGACTCATCGAGTGATATTTCCATGACTCTTGACCATATTGATCAGCTGCCCTCTGAAATTAGATCCAGCCCTTTAGTGCAAATTATCTCCTCATCTCTTAGGCGATATGTAATAACAGGAAGCATTCAAAATGCCTCTGAAGCAATCACCCCGGCGCTTGATAGCATGGCAATAAAGAATGAAGCTGAGCTTTCTATTATAAAATATATTACTTGGGCTATCCCTTCTATTGGATTTCTTGGAACCGTGAGGGGTATAGGCCAAGCTATGGCTCAAGCTGAGTTTGCTGTAGCAGGCGATATCGGACCGATGACCTCAAGCCTCGGCGTTGCCTTCAATTCTACTTTCGTGTCGCTGTTGATTAGTGTAATACTCATGCTTTTAGTTTCTTATCTGCAGCGTGAGCATGATAATCAGTTAGTGAAAGTACAGGAATATTGTGAAAAGTATTTGATACGTAGAATTAGTATTGCTAGGTCCTGAGTACCAATGCGACCTCAAAGAGCTATAGCGAACTCATCTCTAGCCTTTATTGACGTCATGTCATGCGGCCTTGGTGCAGTAATACTACTTTTCATTATTTTAGATTTTAATCAATCGCCACCAGAGCCTATAATAGCTGATCAGATAATATTGATCGACGAAACAGATACGAACGCTCTGCTATCATTACAGCAACAAACGCTCACAAAAGCTTTAGTAGAAAAGACACAAACGTTAGAGAAGTTGATCTCAACCGTAACTCAAAAGATGCTGATAAAATCTCAGCAGGTAATTGCGATAACGAAGCTAGAAGCGCCTAAAGAGAAACTATTAAAAGCTAAGCCGATCCAAACTAAGTCCTCTTCGGGTCAGCTTATTGGTTTGGCTATAAAAGGGCCACGTATCTTAATAGCTTTTGATACGAGTGCTTCCATGGCGGATAACAAACTTATAAATATTATTCTTGGAATTAGTGAAAAATCAGGAAAACGTCTAGCGGCGGGTAAAAAATGGAAGCAGGCAAAGGAAACACTAGTTTGGACAATAGAAAATACTCCCGATAATAGTCAGGTGCAAGTTATCTCATACTCTGATGCGGTGCGCTCTCTTACAGCTGGTTGGGTAAGTCGTGATACCGCTCTCAGGGATATTGAAAGAACACTAAGAGATTTAGGTCCCGAGGGAGGTACAAGCTTAGGTAGAATGCTCGAATACGTAGAAAATATAGATGTGCTGCCTACGGATATTTATGTGATCACCGATGGCTTACCTACTATATCTGGAGACAAAGGTTCACCATTAGCTAATTTGAAAAACTGCTTTAGAGTTCCCTCACGAAAGAACAGCTATGTAAGCGGTGCTTGCCGCGAAGATCTAATGGTTTCCGCAGTACAGCGATTCCAAAAAAAATCCACCGCTAGAATAAACGTAATATTGCTAGCCCTTGAAGGTGACCCTAAAGCAGCGCCACTATATTGGAAATGGACTTCATTCACTAAAGGGATTCTTTTTACGCCCAAAGATGACTGGCCTTCAGCATGAGACGCCGAATCGATAAAGAAATTTTTGGAACTGCATTTTTAGATGTAATATCGTGCGCTCTAGGCGCAGTAATACTAATGATACTACTGGCTAAAAATGGTGATATCGATATTATTTTAAAATCTGAGAATATAGACATAGCACCGAATGTCCCACTCAACCTCGCTCTTAAAGCAGAGGTTCTTAAATTAGAGTCTGAGGTGGCCATAATCGACCAGCGTACCAGAGTTCTTGCCACTCGAATAAGTACTCTTGACGGAGAAACCAAAGCCCTATCTCTGGAAGTAGAGGACCGTGGTAAGTCTAGTCCCTCTCCGTCACAGCCGAATATTGGGACAATGAAGTCGATTTATGCTGGGGGCATTCCGGTTGGCAGAGAATATATTATTTTTATTATTGATACATCAGGGAGTATGGGTGCTAACTGGGAGAAGGTGATGTCGACACTCACAGCGATAATGGATGCACATCCAAAGGTAAAGGGGCTTCAGGTAATTAGTGATAATGGGGCCTACCTCATGAAAGGCTATGCAAAAAAGTGGATTCCTGACAGTCGTATATCTAGAACCACCGCGCTCGATAAACTAAAAACCTGGCGAGCTTGGTCGAATAGCAGTCCAGTAGAAGGGCTGGAAACCGCTCTAAAAGTATATGCAAGTAGGTCAGATCCGGTCTCTATCTATGTTTTGGGCGATGATTTCACCGGAAAATCCTTTGAGGCAGTAACGAGTACTATTAATCGGTGGAACATAGATAGAAATACAGGCGAAAGGCGGGCAATCATTCATGGAATTGGTTTTAGTTGGGGTCTTGGTGATAGATACGCAACTCTTATGCGTGAAATTGCGAACCAAAATGATGGAGTATTTATAGGTTTACAGTAAGTCTCCCGAGATCGGCCTTGCTAGATCAAATTGTGACTCGATATCGTCGACTTTATAATCTATAAACTGTAATAGAATTTATTCCGTCCCGCGTATTAGTAATACTAGGGAATAGCGGAGTCTCTTCTGACAAAAGGGGGGGTACCCCCGGGGTGGGGTCGACGTAGGAGAGAATTGGGGGTTTTTACAGGGTTTTTGGGAGTTTCGTGGGACACTCATGGGACACTAGACTACGTTTAACCACAACAAACCACATCAATATACAAAGAAGTTTTTCCTTAATCTATTGATTTATATATGTTAGTTGGTTGTCTAGAGTCGTGACTTGTGGTGCCAGAGAGACTTAAAATCCCTCGGTGGCAACACCGTGTCGGTTCAAGTCCGACCCCAGGCACCATAGTTACACGTAACCCATTGTTTTCCTTGTGTATTATTGTAATTACACAGGTAGGGTAGACAATGCGGTATACACAAAAGCATCCTCAACATACATATACTAAACGTGATATATA
>Ga0115005_10004241_pt1 | contig 11415 bp, 10 predicted proteins | sample ArcOceMetagenome_FD_87163 | JGI IMG/M metagenome (GOLD analysis project Ga0115005, IMG submission 87163) | Marine eukaryotic phytoplankton communities from Arctic Ocean - Arctic Ocean - Greenland ARC118M Metagenome | ecosystem: Environmental > Aquatic > Marine > Oceanic | place: Arctic Ocean...
CAAAGAAAAGCTTAGACGACTCAGAAGTCCTAAATAATGCTCGAGTGGCGGAACTGGTAGACGCGCTGGATTCAAAATCCAGTTTTTTCGGAAGTGCGGGTTCGATTCCCGCCTCGAGTACAATAAGAAACCCTTAAGTATCTAATATTTAGATACTTAAGGGTTTTTGTATTTGTTATTAGTACCTAATTTAGTGCCTAATTATTTATTTTTGACTTAATTTATTGTAGTTTAATTCATCTAATATCATACAATATCAATAAGAAGTTATATGATTAATTTTTACTAAATATTATTATTTTATTCTGCCAATGCTTTAGAACTTCCCGAAAGACTGTATTCAAAGTAAGCCCCTTCGACTTCTATAACTTGTTTCTTGATTGCAAATATTTCAGAATTTAAATCTAAAAGTTTTTGAATAAGGTTATCTATTTTTAAGTCATATTCAAACCTACTCATATTACAATTACCAGTTCTTGGGAGTGGATTTTCACGGTCGCTTACAGATACTATTAAATTATATGGAGTGGTATACCATATATTTCCAACACCGCCACCGTTCTTGTAGTATTTACATATTGAAGCTATATTCTTTAACTTTTTTATTTCTGATAGTAATTCATAAGAAGTAAAAAGTCGATTTTCATAATTAGTTTCTCTAATCCTATCATAGTCCCTATTACTACTACTTATGTAGATTCTCTTAGAAATTGTTTTTTGGTATAATTTATCATATCCACCTCCTATTCCGTAATCATTTATTTTATACAATGAATTGGATTTTACATATTCTTTTATTTCACCTTCATAGGCTTTAGTATAATCATCATATCTAATTAATAATTTAGAGCCATTTTTTAAATCTTCAACTCGTGATAAGGAAGAAGATGACAGAAAATGCCCACTAAATTCTCCACTATAGCTAGTTTTTCTACCATTATAACCATATTGAACAGACAAAAAATCCGAATCTTTTGTAGAAGATACCTTAATTTTTGTTTTAGAAATTATTTTTCCATTAGAATCCAAAACTATCAAATCTCCTTTGTTAGATTCTTTGGATGAAGGGAGACTATTTAAAGGCTTTTTTTCTATGAATAACTCATATCTTTGGCCAGAAATTTTTTTAGAATCATATTCTATTTTAATAATCGGTGCTTTGTTAAAATATTCATTTCCTCCTTTCAATATACCACTTGTAACTGCATTAAATGTTCTACCTTCAAAGACATCATCATTTTGCTCTCTGTACCATTTCCCGTGCCTCACGTAAGAATCACTTCTTTCATACTCTCCAATAGCATCGCTTACATAAACAGTTTTAGTTTCTTTTTTTACATAACCTCTTTCCCATCCATTTTTAACAGCCCTAATTCTTTTATCAGTTGAAGGATGAGTTGAATCATAATCATTTGATATTTTAGGAATATTAAGTAGAACTTTAGAAGTTTGATTAAAAGTTGCCCCTAGTTTAGCCATAACAAAACCAGCAAATTCATCGGCTTCTAATTCTTGTGTCCTTCTGGTTGATAATGATTTTGGATTTATAACATCATTTTGATAAAGAATAATATCTAAAGAATGTCCGTTTATGTGATGTCCAACTTCGTGTGCTAAGATGAACATATTTGACCAATATTTGTTTCTACCTACAGTTAGAGATTCCATAAAATCTTTATCATACAAAATGTAACGCTGACCTTTGTAAGATGCTGCTACAGCATTATTTATGTTACTGCAAGGTTGTAATATTGGTTTTTGTGATGCACCAATAACAGATAATATTTTATCAACAGCATTAGTAGCTTCAGTATTAGTAGTGAAGTTATTTTGAATAGCCACACATAGTTTTAATGCATCACTAGTTTGACCATATGAAGATGAAACTATAAAAAAAAAGAATATGATTAACTTTTTCATAATTATAAATATGTGTAAATATAATTAATTTTCGACTACATTAAATATTGCAAATATCTTGTAATTCGTTGAGATTAGGTTTGTTTATAGTGGTGTGGGGTAAATATCTTAAATGAATTTAAATAATTATATTTGAGTGAAAATTACAGGCTTTGAAAAAATTAATCCTTTTTGCACTATTTTTTATTCCAATACTTGGGATGTCTCAAGAGAACGAGACTTTCTTTGTTGAAGACCATCCATCTTATAATGGCTCTACTAAATTTTATTATGATAATGGAGATTTAAAAATGGAAATAAACTATACTAATGGTGTTAGAAATGGAGAAAGAAAGTTATACCACCTAAATGGCAGATTAAAACAAAAGGAGAGTTGGATAAATGGAAAGATTGAAGGAGTTGTAATTGGTTATTATGACAATGATGTGTTAGAATTTCAACTATTTTATAAAAGCGGAAAGAGAGAGGGTATTTCTAAAAAATTTTATAAAAACGGAAAATTAAACATAGAACAATATTATAAAAATGATAAAAATATTACTTTTTTTAAAAAATATTATGAAAATGGAAATGCTCGTATTTTTAATATAACCAATGAATCCATTAGAGAATATTTTGATATAGCTGGTGCAAAGGATATAGAGGGATTGTACACTTATAAAAATTCTGATATTAACAATAATTCCTCCTTCACACTAGCTATTTTAAAATATAAATATAAATACAAGGCTCATATTGTTAACTCATATTGTGACTATTGTAAACCAATTGATATTGGGAATATTAAAGCAGAAATAATAGAGGGTGCAATTGATGGTGTTTATGATGTTACTTGGAAGTATAAAAAAAAGAACGTACTCACAGCTGGGGCTAAAAAGTTCATAACCTTCTCTGAAAAACAGCGTAATTTTCTTTTATCAATTGATTTAAATGGTGGAATATTAAAAGGAAATCCTATTTCATTGATAAAGTTATATCCTAAAATTTACTCAAAAGCTAAAAGTATTAAAAATGGAGAATGGGCTGGAAATGGCTCTGGAGTAATCATATCAAAATCTGGTCACATAATTACCAATCATCACGTTATTGAGGATGCAGAAAAAATTGAGGTAGAATTTATGTTGGACAACGAATTGCAGAAATTTAATGCAGAAGTTGTTCAAGTCGATAAGACAAATGATTTAGCAGTTCTTAAGATATTTGATATGAATTTTGATGGGGTAAGTGAACCTCCTTATAATTTTAAACTAAGAGGTAGTGATGTAGGGACAAAAGTTTATGCTTTTGGTTATCCGATGGCTTTAACTGTTATGGGTAAAGAAATCAAAGTAACTGATGGTATGATTAGTTCTAAAACTGGGTTTGATGGGAACATTACTACTTATCAAATTACAGCTCCAATTCAAGGAGGTAATAGTGGAGGTCCTTTGTTTGATGAAGAAGCTAACTTAATAGGCATTAACTCCTCTGGAATAAGAAAAGATATAGCTGATAATGTAGCTTACTCTATTAAAACAAGTTATGTTTCAAATCTTTTAGATGTTCTTCCTAAGAGCATTGAATTACCCTCAAGTACAAGACTTAAATCTTTACCTCTTACAGAGCAGATTAAAGAAATATCTAAATATGTTGTTTTAGTTAAGGTTAAGTAATTAACGTAAATCCTATACCAAAATATTGTAGTAATCAAGTTTTATAAATTCAAATAATTATATTTGAGAAAAGTATTAGTTTGAAAATTGTACAGAATAAGATATTTGAAAAAGTAATATACTACACTATTATACTGAATTTAATAGCTATGGTTATTGAATCAGAACCGAATCTAGATAATAGAATCTTGGTTTTTCTTGAAAATTTCGAGATATTATCTATAGTAATCTTCACATTCGAATACATACTAAGAACCATAGACTCCTACCGACATAAAAAGTCTTACAATAAATCTTTTTTTGGTGCTATTGACTTATTTTCAATCCTCCCATTTTTCTTTCAATCAGCTTTAGGTTTTGATGGAAGATTTATTAGAGTTTTTAGATTGTTTAGAATTTCAAGAATATTAAAATTAGGGAAGTTTAATAAATCCTTTGAATTACTAGGTAAGGGGATTAATAATGTGAAAAGAGAGCTGTACTTAACTTTTTTTATTGCTTTTGTAATGCTTTTCTTTTCAGCTACTGGGATATATTATTTAGAAAACCCTCAACAGCCAGAACAATTTTCTAGTATAATAGAATCTTTTTGGTGGGCAGTCTCTTCTTTAACTGGTGTTGGTTTTAAAGAAATTTTCCCACTTACATTAGGAGGTAAAATCTTTGGCACTATAGTATCTTTAGTTGGAGTTGGGGTTGTTGCTGTTCCTACTGGAATAATTAGTGCTTCATTTGTAGAAATAATTCAGAATAATCATAAAGAAAATTAATATGGATAGTAAAATAATCAAACAAGTAGTAAGAGAAATTAGAAGAGAGTTGGATAATTGGGATATAAAAAGAGCTGTTTCAAATACAGAAGACGAAACACAAACTAGAATAAACCTTATTAATCCTTTATTTGATTTACTTGGCTATGATGGTTATGATATTACTCACGAGTTTTTAGCAGATATTGAAGGAAGTAGAGGTCGAAAAGTTGATATGGCAATAACTTTAGGTAAAAAGAAACCAATTGTTTTAGTTGAATGTAAAAGTGCTACAAATCAATTAACACTTAAAAATCTAAGACAACTAAATGATTATTGCACTTACACTCAATCTGTAAAAATAGGTATTCTTACCAATGGATTAACTTTTGAGTTTTACACAAAAGACAAATCAAAGGATGTAGGTTTACAAGTTAAACCATTTTTTGTTTTTAATCTTCAAGAATATTCTGGTTCTGATTTAGAAATATTAGCTCTTTTTCATAGGAGGTTAATAGATGTAAAAATCATTGAAGAAACTGCTGATGAAATTTACTTTCTAGATAAATTCGATGATGCATTGTACACAACTTTAAAAATGCCAAAAGCTGGTCAAAAACCAACAGATGGCAATAAAAAACTTTTAGAAATTATCTTCAGAAATATGGGTGGTAAAAGATTTACTGATAATGTAATCAACGACATATTACCCTTAGTTAATTCAATCTCCCTTAGAGGTGTGCTTGATAGAATTATTAAAGATGAAAACGTTAGTTCTAATTCTGGAATAGTAACAACATCAGACGAGATAAAAGCATTTGATATCATCAAAACTATTTTAAGTTTAAGTAGAGGTGTAAAGATAGACTTGGATAGAATTAACTACAGAGATTATAAAGATTCATTCAAAATTTTAATTGATGATAATCAACGAAAAAGTATTTGTTCTATTGAGATAACTAAAACTAAGAAGTTTTTATGTGTTGGGAATAATAGACACGAAATTAAATCAATTAGCGTAGGAGAACTTACTAAGTTTAAGAAAGAGATTGTTGAATCTGCTATAAAAGCTGACTCTTAATTAACGTAAATTCAATCCCCAAATATTGTAGTAATCAAGTTATATGAAATTAAAAAAAATCAGTTAACTGAATTAAACTGAAATGTCTTTTTGAAATAAATTGATTAATCAAATTTCTTTTCAATTATTTCAATCTCAACTTTTTGAAAAGGAAATTCGTTTTTAATATTTGGTATATTAATAGATTTCTGATGCGGTATAACAAACTTTAACAACTGTAGATAATATTTTATAAAGTCAGAATCATTTAGCCTTTCAAGACGTTCTTTAAAGCCCTCTGCATTCCCTTCTATAATATTTGCTATAGTTTCTTTAACTTCAGAATTTAACTTGTTTAAACTCCCTTTAGGTCTTCCGTTAGTGTTTCTTATTCCTTTAAAACTCATTGTATTTTATTGTTAAATATCATATAAGTATAACGTTGATGTTATACAATTTTGTGTTTTAAGGATTAAAAATAGTCCAATAAAAAAAACCTGCATTTCTACAAGGGTTGTATAATTATTTACAAACAGTATTAATTAAATATGTTGCATCATAACCTAAATCTTGGGCTTTCTTAGCATCTATACAAGCACTATAGAAGTCATTTAAAAAATATTTATTAATTCCTCTGGAGTGATAAGCAGTTGCATTATTAGGATTAATTTCTATAGCTTTAGTATAGTCTGCTATTGCTCCATTATAGTCTTTTAAAAGGGTTTTAGCAGATGCTCTGGTTGTATAAGCAGATACATCATTTAAATAACCTAAAAAAAATGCATTGTCAAATTTATTTAAAAAATCTTGTTCTTTAGCTTCTGATACGTCATAAAGTTCTCCATCGACTGTTGTATATCTTTTTACTGGAGGATTAATTTCTATAGCTTTAGTAAAGTCTGAAATAGCACCATAGTAATCCTTTAAAAAAATTTTATTTGCTCCTCTGTTTTTATAAGCATCTAAATGATTAGGAATAATTTCTATAGCTTTAGTATAGTCTGAAATAGCTCCATTATAATCTTTTAAAACATTTTTAATAATTCCTCTGTTATAATAAGTATTTGCAATATTAGGATTAATTTCTATAGATTTAGTATAGTCTGAAATAGCTCCATAGTTGTCTCCTTTACCATCCTTTTCGTAGGCTCGATAAAAATATTCTTCTGCAGTATTTAAGTTTGATTTTTTCTCATAAACAACTTGTTCTTTACCTAATGCCTTATTAAATCCAATTTTAATAGCATTTAGTCTTTTTGCTTTATTTGGGTGTGTAGAATAAGTATCATCTTTATTTGATGCTAAAAAATTTATAGCCTTCGAAGTTTGCTCTAAAGTTGCTCCTAATTTTCCTAATATAAAACCCGCAAATTCATCGCTTTCTAATTCTTGTTTTCTTTTAGCAGCTAATGTTTTTGGTTCAACAACATCTGACGCAGTTAAGAGAATATCTATTGAATGTCCATTGATGTGATGACCTACTTCGTGAGCTAGTATAAATAGTTGAGACCAAGATGTTGAATTATTTGCTATGGTACTCATAAAACTTTTATCATATAAGATATATCTTAGACCTTTATAGGAAGTAGCTACAGCATTATTTATATCACTACAAGGTTGTAGAATGAATCTTTTTGAAGCTCCTATTACTGAAAGAATTTTATCCAAAGCTACTTCAGCATCTTTATCATTCATGAAATTATTACCAATACTACCTTGTGCTAAAAGACAAAGTTCCGATGCCTCACTAGCATCATCATAAGATTGAGCATTAATTGAACCAATAAAAACAAATAGAGCTAATAATAGTAGTTTTTTCATAGTCTTTGATTTTAGTATAGTAGATATTTTTTAGATGATTCTCTCCATCCAGCGTCAAATTGAGAGCCGACAAAATAGATTTTTAAATCTGCATCAAATTGAGAATCAACAAAAAATATCTTCTTCTTTGCATCGAATTGAGAGTCAACAAAAAACCATTTACCATCGTTATTTCCAGCATCAAATTGTGAGTCTACTCTATAAACCAAGAGGTCTGCATCAAATTGTGAGTCCGTAACATAAACTTTAACATCAGCGTCAAATTGAGAGCTTACAGAGAAGATTTTTTGGGCATTAGTTGATAAGGTAAATAGAATAAATAATAGAGCAATCGATAACTTTTTCATAATAGCTTTGTTTATAAAAGTAATAATTTTTTTATAACTGAACTATAAGCTTATTTGTATGGGGTTATCTATTTCATAAAGTTGGTTAAAACATCTTAAAAACACTCTTTTAAATTACTAGTTTATCCGCGTTATTTTTTCCAATTTGGTATATACTTCTTTCTAGTTTGAGCATCTAATCCAATAATTTCTCCTGATTGTTTATTTAGAAGCCAAGCTGTAGCTCCTTCTCTTGTATACACCTCCCAAACGTGAGATTCAGGTGTTCCATTAACCACTTGTTGAGGTTGATTTGATTCGGTACTTGTAAATGCAGTTATAATTGTGTAGAATCCAACTATTGCAAATGCTAATAATGTAATGTCTTTGATGTTTTTCATTTTATTTTAATTTAAGTTATTCTCAAATATAAATAAAATATTAAGGTGTATTAAAAAGATAATCTAATTCAAGCTCCTTAAGCATTTCGTTAAGTTCCTTTTGAGATAAGTCATTGTTTATATTTAATAATTCCCTCAGAAACCTAACTCAAAGGTAATAATATTACAATTCAGTCATATTTTTTTTAATATACATACATATATTTAAATTGAATACTATTCTGAATAAGCGTATGGGGTTATTTAAGCTTGTAGTTATTTGTTATCTATATTACTAGAGATTACTCCTTGAATTTCATCATTCTATAGGAATTATCAAAATACAAACCATCATATAAATATCCTTCTTCCCCCTTATAAAAAATTTTCCAAAAAGGTTTTTTAAAACCTATTACATAAATAATTTCATCTTTAGGAATCCTCATTTTTATATCAGAAGCTGATGATGGTTCATATCTAAGTTTTGATAGGATTTTAGTAGTTACTTCTACTGCAAAATTCTTATATTTATTAGGTATTGAATTCTTGAAGTCAGATGAAGTTTCTGACTGATAAATGTATATGTCACTTATATAAGCTATATCCCCATTGAAAAAAATTTTCCAATAACTACCTTCTATACCTATAGCTTTTAATTTGATATTGGGCTTTATATATGAAATGATATTGCCTAAAGGTTTAGGTTTGTCTTTAATTTTTCCTTCTATTTTTGTAATTATTGTAGTTAGTGATTCATTATCATCATTGGAGCTTGATTGGCTATTGTCACATTGATTTTTAACCCACTCTGCTGAATCTTTATCACCTAAGTTAGCGGCTTTTCTCCAATCGGCACAAGCACCAGCTAAATTTCCTAAATTCTCTTTAGAAATACCTCTATTAGCATAAGCCAAAGTGTAATTAGGATTTAATTCTATTGCTTTTGTATAATCTGCTATTGCACCTTTATAGTCTCTTGAATTATTTTTAGCAGTTCCTGTATTTAAATAATCTTGAGCATTATTTGAACTTTTTTGGCTATCATATGATTTATTTCTTGTATTTATTACATTATTTTCATTGGGTATATTAATTACAATACCATCACAATAATCATTAACTCTAGATATATCCACTCCCATTTGCTTAGCTCTCAAAAGGTCTTGACAAGCACTATACCTATCACTCCCTAACTTAGCTTTAGCCATCCCTCTAAAATAAAAAGATGACCCTGCATTTGGGTCTATTTCAATAGCTTTTGTGTAATCATCAATAGCTTTTTCAACCTCCTTAACGTTAACGTTACTAATATGTACTTCAAAATTACCTTTCATTAAAACACCCGCTCTCATAACATAAGCATTGCTAATTTTAGAATTTGTATTTATAGCCTTTGTTAAGTCAGTAATAGCTCCTTTTCGGTCTCCTAATAAATCTTTTGCAGAAGCAATATTTAAATAGGCGTAGTAATTATATGGGTCATATCTAATTGATTTATTAAAATTAGAAATTGCTTCATAAAAGTCTTTATATTTTGCATTTTCTACCCCTTTGTAAAAATATTCTTCTGCTGTACTTTGATTTGTTTTTTCCTCATATACAACAGGCCTGTTCTCTAATGCTTTATAATAACCAATTTTTATAGCATTTAATCTTTTGGATTTACTTGGATGAGATGAATAAGTATCATCCCTATTGGAAGATAGCATATTTATAGCTTCAGAGGCTTGGTCTAGAGTTGCACCTAATTTTCCTAAAATAAAACCTGAAAACTCGTCACTTTCTAATTCTTGTTTTCTTTTAGAAGCTAATTGTTTTGGTTTAACTGCACCTGAAACAGCAAGAAGTATGTCTATTGAATGTCCATTTATATGATGACCTACTTCGTGAGCTAATATAGATAGTTGAGACCAAGACGATGATTTATTAGCTATAGTGTTCATAAACTGCCTATCATATAGAATGTATCTAATTCCCTTGTAAGATGTAGCTACTGCATTATTAATTTTATTACAAGGTTGTAGAACAAATCTTTTTGAAGCTCCTATTACTGAAAGAATTTTATCCAAAGCGTCTTCAGCGTCTCTATCATTAGTGAAATTGTTACCAATACTCCCTTGAACTAAAAGACAGAGGTTTTTTGCTTCATTAGCATCATCATAAGATTGAGCTTTTATTGGACCAATACAAACAAATAGAACTAATAATAGTAGTTTTTTCATAATAATAATTTTATCAAATATAATTAATTTCTAACTACTGAACTTATAGGCAAAGGAACGTTAACTGTCTTAATGTTGAATGAACCATTGTCTGTGTAAAAGGTAAAATGATGCTCCTTTTTTAATATTATTTCTTTAATGAAATTTACGTTTTCTAACTCTAATTTATAACTGATAAATCTGCTCTGAATATCATTTAATCAAAAAAATGAATTAATAGAGAAGCTAAAACTAATCATCAGATTAGATTTCATTCTTAATAATATTAGTTTTGTTTAGCAATTAATATTTTTGTAGCTTTGAGTTCCTTAATTTTAAAAACCTATTCAATTATGAAAAAATTTATTTTAATTTTTACGCTTTTTATTTTAACAACTTTAAGCTTAAAAGCTCAAGAGTATTATTGGACATCCTATAGTTTCAATGTAGAAGCAGAAGATGTAGAGATAGTCTCTAAATTAACCAACGACTATTTTAGTGCTGAAAACTCTAAAGCTGATGGAGTATCTGTTTATTTATTTGAAAATCATTTTCACGATAGTAGTTTAAGCTCTAGCCATGAATTAGTGTTTGCAGGAACATATAATGCTATGGGTAATCAATATTCTCAAGGAGAAAACACAAGTTGGGATTTATACTTGGCCAAATTAGGACAATATACCAAAGGGTTTTCTGCTGCTGCAGGAAGAAGTGTTCATTCTTTTGGAGTTCCAGGAACACACCCTGTTCAAAATTTACTTTGGCTAAAAATAAATGATGCTTCAACATTTGCAAAAGGGTTTAAAAAGTATAATTCTAAACACAATCCAGATGACAGAAGAGTAACTCTTGGTCAGTTTAATTTAGGAAGAAGTCCTTTAGGAGAAACACATTATGTTCTAATAGGTGTAAATGATTTTAAAACAGCAATGAATGTTGGTCTATACAGAGAATCTAACCCAGCTGCAAAAAAAGCATGGAATGAGTATGTGAAAGAGATGGATGGTAATGTTCAATTAATAAGAAGTTCTACTAGAGTGATGGTTGGAAAATGGTAAATTATTTTCAATCAGATAAAACGAATCAATACTACAATAACAATTAATTTTAAAACCTATTAAAAATGAAAAAATTACTAATATTATTTTTAGTTCCATTATTTGCAATCTCCCAGACAAACCCTAACAGAGAGTATTGGCAAACAAATAAATGGTCTGCTAAAAAAGGAATGAATACAGAATTTGAAGCAGCTGTGGCTAAAAAAACTCAGAAATACAACAACACTAAAGAAACCTCATTTGCTACC
>Ga0115005_10004242_pt1 | contig 11412 bp, 8 predicted proteins | sample ArcOceMetagenome_FD_87163 | JGI IMG/M metagenome (GOLD analysis project Ga0115005, IMG submission 87163) | Marine eukaryotic phytoplankton communities from Arctic Ocean - Arctic Ocean - Greenland ARC118M Metagenome | ecosystem: Environmental > Aquatic > Marine > Oceanic | place: Arctic Ocean...
AATAGAGAAATGAGACTGACTCACTCACTCTGAACCGAAATGGGACTCTTTTGCGCGTCCGTGCGCGCTACTTATTTTCAATAAGAATGGCTTCATTCATTCAACCAAGATTCAACAACCAATACAAAAAAACTGAACACAAGCGCAAGCGTCGCAAGCTCAAAGCATCAATCTCCTACTCGTAGTGCTCCTAGAATATCCATTATTATCTATTATCTATAAAAAGAAACCAACTTTACAAAATGAACCACCAGGAACAACAACAGCAACCAAGAGAAGATAACCCATCCATTATGCCCGAACCGGTATCAGCCTCCGACGTCCCTCACGACCACTACGACTCCTCCTCCTCCGAAAACGACGAATGGAAAACACACCGCATCAATCCATCGGATAGCGAGGACGACGACGTCGACGACAACAACAACAACAATGCAACCGATTCCAGAAAATACAATATTCCAAAAAAAGACGAGCTGTACAACCCAAACGAGGATGAGGAGACAAACGCGTTTGTGTATCAGCATCTTCGTGGTGGGATGGAAGAAACTATTGCGATCCGGAGAAAGAATCAGAGTTCGGATTCGAGCCCGAGTTCTCGTCAGAATAATAGTAGCAACGGACATGGGGAGGATCTAGATGAAACCATGCAAGATTTGACAGGAACAGGGAATGATACTACTACTACTACTAATACTACTACTGTGGGAGAACGGAGGAAAGACAAAGACCAGGTGCATACCCTGCAACAAGCCAAATTACTCAAACCAAGATCGAGCGATGCGGTACTTTCCTGCCCATGCTGCTTTCAAATTGTCTGCATGGACTGTCAAAGGCATGAACAATATTCCAATCAGTTTCGAGCCATGTTTGTCATGAACATTGGTGTTCGGTGGGATAAATTTATTTCACCAGAGGGGAGCAGCTCGAGCTCCAATGGCAATCCCACTAGTAGTGATGTTGGTGTTGGTGAGAATTCCACCAGTGGAGAAGAAATTCATCAAGTCAAGAAATACCGACAAGAAGAGGCGAATGGATCCTCTCAACCTCCCGTGTCCATTCCTATATCGCAACATGAAGACGGTGAAAGTCATAATGTACATGATTCGAAGCAGGAAATGTATCACTCTGTACACTGTAACAGTTGCCATACAGAAGTTGCTGCACTTGATATGACGGATGAAGTGTATTACTTCTTTGGCTGCCTGGTGTCTGCTTGATAAAATTTGACACTGGCTACACGTACTGTAGTTTTCCATAAGATGTCATCGTGGTCGCAGGCAGAAACTGCTTACACGATGGGAAGGAATCGAATCTCCAACCGGTCCACGATTTCTTATAATGCCGCCACTTCGCAATAAATCGTCGATGTGTGTGCCAACATTTTGCTCGAATGAATGAATCAATCAATCAATCAACCCAAAACAATCAATCAATTAATCAATCAACCCAAAACAATCAATTAATCAACCATGACCATTCTCTACGTTCTAAAACTCAGAGATAATTGCTACTACGTAGGAACGACACATAATCTCATCACCAATCGAGTGAAGATGCATCTATCCGGTCTCGCCACAAAATGGACGAGGATCCACAAACCCGTTGCACTCGTGAAACAAATCAACTGCATGAATAGCATCAATCCACGGATTCAAGAAGATATGCACGTGAAGCAGCTAATGCTGGAGCATGGGATTGATAATGTGAGAGGTGGATCGTGTACCAAGTGCCAATTGGGTCCCGTTGAAATGAAAGCATTGCGTAGGGAGTTATGGTATGCAAGGAATTGCTGTACAAGATGTGGGCGTGATTGTCATTTTGTGAACAATTGCAATGCCCGCAGGGATGTAAATGGTTTGCATATTTCCATGGATGACGAGGTTGAGGTTGAGACAATGGATGTGGTCAGCAGTGACGATAGTGGCAACGAAGCATTGTGTACAATTAGGACCAATGGTGGAAGTTTCTCAAGTCTCACGGAGGAATATTGTACTTTGTCCGACTCGATCCTAAAATCAAAACATGTAGAGAAGCGAATCAAAGATTGTGTACGTGCGACTAAATGCCTCATGCTTGCAGTGATGGCGACGAAATGCGTGGAAGAAGAGGTCGTTGATGCAAAAGAGAAAGATGAGTCTCCTTCACGTGACGGTACATTTGCCGTGTACCCCAAACCATCTTCTTCGTCAACTGCGCCGATTAGAGCCATGAAGAAAAAAGGGCAGATACCAAATGCAGGCTCGATGGATAGAGGGACAACAGAAAATTCCAGTTCGAGATCAAATTCCACTTCCAAATCAACGCCCGTGAGTGAATCTACTGCCAGCATGCCACGTCCACCAACACAATTGAATCTGCCAACACCATGCGCCAGATGCAATCGAAATGGCCACAGTCGAGCTCAGTGTGATGAAACGAGGGACTGTTTTGGCTTTGACTTGTCTGACATTATCTTTTAGATTCGTTTCCCTGGAGTTGTTAGTAGTATGTATGTCTCCGCACCAATATTGACGGTGATGGCGTTTGAAGAGTTGTAATGATAGATGCCGCAGGAACGATGCCCGCAATAGTAGAAATGTGCCATGAAAGTGAATATCATAGGTTATATATAACACAGGCCTTTCTGATTACATGTAGCTGGTACGAATGAATGTCCATACGTGTACTCTAAAAAAGTTTCAACTAGATTTATTAAACTTAAATCGCATTCAGGAGCTTCAGTAAGATCAAAAAGCAGTCCTTGACATGAATTCTCTCTCCTTCTTCTTTTTACTTGTAACCAAATTTATAAAGCCGCGAACTAGCCGCTCTGTTCTCTCTTCATTCTTTGCCCGATACATATACATTCTAGTTTCTATTCGTTGACCCTTGACTACGTTTACTTCTTTCACGCGCCGATTGATTGTCTTAATCGTATTTGCTTTCGTCAAAATATCAAATCGAACGGCAGCTGGTATCATCATTTCATTATAATCTCGTGATGGCCTTACTCTATCCGCTTCATATTTATCAATTGAACATTCTGAGATGTTGAAGTTTTCCCAACTTATTGTGAGTGGTGGTCCTCCTGATACTGAAGGATTATCCCCCAGTATTATTTCATGTGACCTCACTTCAACGCCGCCACCGAACGTCACAGTGTTTTGCTTATTTTTTCGCTCGTCTTGTTCTTTGGTCCTTTGTCTGTTGGCGAGTGACTCCTTGAGAGTTTTGAAAGTCATACAACCTTCTAGTGCTGGTTGTATTTCGTCTTCCTCATCGCACGAGAGATCCAGCAGCAAAAAAGTGTTTTGTTTCAGGTATTATAGGTTCTTGGGTTCTTTGCATTTCTCGATTTTACTAAACTACTAGTAGATCCTTGCGTTCCTTTACTGCCGGAAGAACCACTCTTCGTTGTTTTAGTTCTCATGGTGTCGCAGCTTGGTGAGACAAGGTCAATTGTGCAAGTAAGAAGTGCAAACGTAACGATGCTTTGGTTATTTTGAATTTGTAGACTACAGGACGTGTACGTGTAAACGTGTGAAGTTGTGGGAATATTTTTTGCTTCTCGAACTTTGGACAGATTGTTGTTCTTCCTCTGACTGGTATTCACCAAAAATCATTACTTCGATTTGGAATATGTTGTGGCATGTTGAACGTGTGCATGCTCGCATGCATGCGACATGTGTGCAGCTTCAAGCTGTTTAAAATAAAAAATATATGTTTTATTTTATTTATAATAAATAGTTCGAATACACGTACGTGTACGTATAGATCCAATTTTGAAATTAGATATAATAGCCCTTCTTGTTTCCCGCCAGTTTTGTTCCGTACAGAGGTACGAGGAGTACGTACCGGGGGGGTACGGTCGGTGCAATGCAAGGTGATCTTCGAGGACCAACCGACGAGCGAGCGAGAGGACATCAACATCAATCAACAGGCAACAGGATATTCACTCACAGAAACCAAAAGCATACTGTTGCAACGCATTTTAAAAATGAAATCATGTACCAATACTGCTTCTTACTACAAAAGCGTCGTCATGACACTATTAATAACGGCTTCATTGTCAGAATCTTTTGTGCTTCATTCTACCACTAGTAATACCCACCGAGCTTTCACAGCCGTTGGTACCAAGATATATGCAAAGAATACAAACAAAAACAAGAAACGACTTGGGGGACCTCGCGGTGCTGGTCGGAGAGGGAAGCAGCAAAAAGATGGTATCGTGGAAGATGATGACGATGAGGTTGTCAAAGTATCAATTCCTGAACCTTCCAAAATTCGGAAACACATCATCAAATTGGATCGCCCAGGACAGACGCCCCTAAGTGTATGCACAGTAGAAGTCGATGATGTAGAGTGGTTTGAGAATTCCGAGAATGACAATCCATATGGAGCAAAACTCTGGCCAAGTTCTTTGGCTATTTCAGAGTTTCTCGCTAGCATGGGAGATCTGGGAGGGTATGATGTATTGGAGCTTGGATGTGGAGCTGGCCTTGTTTCAATTGTGGCAGCTGATAGTGGAGCTCGTGTGGTTGCTTCAGATATCTCACCGACAGTCATCAAGCTTTGTAAGATTGGGTGGCTTGAAACACAGAAACAGAGGCAGAAAGAAGATTCACAAAGGCGACAAAAAGAAGATGAGGAAAAACAAGAAGAAGACGATGAAGTTGACGGAACAAATGTAATCATCAAGCAAGGCAGCCTCAACACCTTTCATCTGGACTTGTTCTCAGAAAGGCCACTCCCAATGTCCAAATCTTCTCCCAACCAAAAGATAGTGATTGCTGGCGCCATGATGTATGACTCAAGCCTTGCAGTTGTACTCGCTCATAGAGCATTTGAAGCCTGCGCACGTGGTGCGTGGGTAATTATTGGCGATGATGACACTGGTGAACGAGAAGGGGGGCGTGAGTTATTTCTATCAGAGTTGGATCAAATTGAGAAAGAAAAAGGTGTAGAATTTCAAAAACATTTGACAAGCTCCGTAGTCAAGAGCAAGCCGTTGCAATGGAACGAAAAGCAGGTCAAGGTCCTACATATAAATGCGCCAGAAAATATTTCCTTGGGTGATTCTCTGTGAACTATACTGTAGTCACAAGGCTAATGTTAACGATTTGATCAGAACATGAGTTACCTGAGGAGGAAGGACACATTGCGGAGGGTGTCATTGGAGCATTTTTGGATCGGTTGCATTATTGTTTTTCGATCATCGAGAAGAAATACAAATCAAAGTCAAATTCGAAATTATCCAAAAATACTTAGCAAATGATCATGCGAGTTCGAGCCAGTTAGAGTCCCCTGGCTGAATGTCCAATGTGCAATGTGCAATGATAAGTAGAATGATAATCCCAGTATAGTATGATACTATTGATCTCGACCAAATCCTATCAGTGAAGATGACAGATGCCCTACCCTACCCTACCCTACCCTACCCTACCTTTGGCATTCAAACATACAAAACATTTTTCTTTTGAATACGCCACAACTCCCACCCAATCATGTCAAAAAAGTCAGTTATTAGTTATTATAGACTCAAATCGCTTGCTCAAATGAATCTCTTGTTGGGCTTCATTTTTCTCTCTACCCTTCGCCTCGCCAGCCGAAGCATCCTATGACCAGCGAACGCGCCCCCCTCCGCTTCTTCTTCTGGTGTTTTCCGTTGCAGTAATATTTGACTTTACAGCCTGAACACATAAACAATTGAACGCTCTCTGTGTGGAGTTGATGGTAGCAGTGGTAACATACGGTATCGTCATCACCATCTTTTATTTCTGAATCAAATGGTTGCTCCAGTGACCATTTTGCATACTCCCTCCTTTTGCCTCCTACGTACAGTACGTGTAGTGTATTCAACAAAATATGTGTGTAATGCTGTATAGTCCTTCTTTCCTTTCGACAATAGAGTCCAACTGTGCACCAATGTTCCAACAATTTATGCAGTTTATCAATGAGATACCGTGATTTTTTCAGAAGCTGAGTTCTTTCCTTTGAAAAGATACCAAAAGAAATTTTATGAAGATATCAATTTCGAGATCTTTTGCAAAAAAGAGAACTCAAATTGACGCTTTTCTCATAAACACTCATAAAATCACGGTATGGTTGAATTAGATAGAAGCAATCGAAGTAAAAGCTGAGGGTAAGTTCACACAGAAAACTCGTATTTCAATTATTTAGGTTATTTCAACACCTTACTCGTAGTTCGTTCTTCGCTCTTGACCAACATCAAGAGGTAGAGTGCGATACTTTTCAGCAGTAGGTCCTAGCGGTGCTTGATACTACCCCCCAGAATTTTTAGCAGCATAATCTTCCCACGTCTCGAATCCCATCCGTCTCCTCTTCTGGTACAATTTGCTCGCATAATTAAAAACTCCATGTGTATCCTTTTGACATATCGGACACGCGCTTGACATTGACGCAGATACAGACCCACTACTGCCATTCGTGCTGTTATCTTTCACATGCTGCATGATACAATTTTGACAAAAGTAGTGGTTGCAACTTGTGACGACGGGATCTTTGAACGCCTCTCGACACAGATAACATGCAAACGGCAAACCATCAGCAGTAATATCGCCAGATCCAGTGGCACCATCCGCATACGTATCCGTATCCGTATGCATATCCCCATTTTTACCACCCCCGCCAATTTCTCGACAAAATAAATCCATTTCACGCTGTTTGGCATCCTGCGCTTCTTTCTTTTTCTTCTCGTACTCCTCCTCCAGCTGCCATCCAGACATTGTATTCCCTCGATCATGAAGATAGATACAACTATCCCCGAATCCACAGAATCCAGTATCTTTATAGTCTTTGCATATATCAGGCTGGTAATCAAATCTCGACGTCGTCCGTACGAACGTGGGAGCCTTGAGTGGTCCCGCTAGGAATTTATTTCTAGCTTCTTTAGTCCCCTTGTATAATTTTTTATCCTCTTGTTCATTTTGATTGGTATTCGTATTCATATTCATACCTCCGCCGTTTGAATCATTCCCCGTTTCTTTGGTAGATTGTTCCTCGGGGTGATGTTGGGCCGTGCGAGTTGCAATGTCTTGATCGGATGGTTTGTCCGTGCTTGCATATTGCTGCATCAGGCTCTTCTTACCACGTGCACCATCGGCATCGGCATCATCATTATCATTGTCATTATTGCTGTATTTGGACACTTTTTTCTTTTGATTCTTTTCATTTTTGATTTGTTGGAGGAGGTCAGAGGTAGACGCATCGTGTTCGCCATCGTCATGATCTGGAGTGCTAGAGTCTGCTTGGTCGTTATTTCGAAAGCGTTTGGCTTGTTCGTCGTCTTGGTCTTGGTCTTGGGCTGTTCTTTTCCTTGAGCGGAATTTGGCTTTGGGGTTCTTCTTGGGCTTTCTAAACATTTTGAATGAGATTCAGGAATGTAAGGGGGTAGAGTAGATAGATAGTGAAGCAATCACTCTTGGTATTGTTTTGTTATCACTCGGTGTGTTTTTTGTTTTAAAACAAATTGTTGTGTGGTTTGTGTGTGATGGTTGATGCTTGAGCTTGCCTTGCCTTGCGAGCGAGCTTCTTGGTTGATTTCATGGTTTCGTGGAGAGCTTCGATCCAATCCGCATCACGTCGGGAGATTGAGGTTGGGTCTGACAATAATATAAAACGCACAACGCACGCACGCAACGACTAGTACAGAGTTTCAGGGTTTTTAGCCGTGACTGCTTTTTGGGGGCTTTTGCATTGCAGTTCGAATGTGCACGACGACACGAAAAAACAAATTGCAAAAATAAACAAAACCTTATTGATGGTGCTGTCTTACTTTTGTACTGTTCCTGACTGCAGGGAAAACAAACATATCATCAATTCGCTTGAAAAGGGATAAATCCGCAAGCAGACGTATGAATGCACTGCGATTAATCGAATCTTCGCATAACAGCACTTTTTCCAATCAGACACAAACTGCGGGACACGACCCCTACGTGTACCGCACTATAAATAATCACAACATACTTGAATCAAAATGAGCAGCCTAAGATACGCATCCGTACTATGCCTCTCCTATCAATCCTATCGGTCATCCCAATCCATGACAACGCACCTCATCAAAATGGCAAACGACGTGACGAAATCCGGAACCCTGGAATCCGAAGCCAGCATCGATCACAGTCTCGCCATACAATACACCGAAAGTGCCAAGGCTGACCAGATTAAGGCAGAAGCATTACAACAACACGCTGCAGAACTTGAGGCAGAGAGTGCAAAGGAGGAAATAATGTCCGAGGCCGATCTAGTCAAGGAGGAAGAATATCATGCCAAGGCCTTTGGAGAACAAGCGGAAGTAGACGCACTGGCCATCGAAGCAGCGGCGAATGAAGACATCTACCTCGAAGAATCCGAAAAGGCCGTGGCGGAAGGTGCAGCCGCTGCCAAAGATCTGACAGAAACCGGATCTGACACTGCCGGTGTCGCAATATGCGAATTCATACCCTTTATTGATATTGTGTGCGATATTGTGGGGACCGTGGCGGCGATCGGGTTGCAGTCCCAAGCTGCCAAGCTTACAGCGCAGAGTGTGTTTGATGCAACTGCTGCTGTGGCTGCTAAAGCCGAGGAAGAGGAATTGTTGGCAGAAATTGAAATTTTAGAGGAGGAGACGATTCAAGATGAAGGTCTTGCGGGGGGTTATGCCGCCGATGCGGAGAGTGAGGAAGCTTTAGCGGCGGAGGAAAAGGCCGAAGCTGAGAGGGAGGAAGGTGAGGCAATGGAGATTTTTGCCAAGAGTAAGGAAGAAGAATTTATGGCAGAAGATGAAGCTGGCAAAGCAGAGGGAGAGGAGATGGAGGCAGGAAGGGAGACGGGGAATGCAATGAGACATGGGTTGAGCGCATTCAAGGATGCTGCGCTTGCTGGAGTCTTTTCATTCATGGCCATGTCTTTCTTTTTAATACGGTTGTTGGTGGCCATAATCATTCCTGGTGGCATAGCAATTGTAGGATTCATCCCTTATACCATGACGCTTCAGAAAAGTGGTCGCAATGTTGCAACATTTACAGAATGGGGAAGAAATGCAGTTGCTACTATTCCCAAGAGGGAAATCTCGTACTTTGCTGGTCACTGCGGCATTTTCCTCTTGACAATGATTGCTCTTGGCCCTCAATTGTCTTTACTTGATCATCTCCAAATACTAAATCAAGGAGGAGTTATATTGGGCTTTGCTGCAATTGCTGCATTAGTCCAAAGTTTGTTGCTGCATTTATTGCCACTAGTCGTGTCTGTATGTAAAGCCGACGACCAACGACCGGCAGCAATGGCAATTTTGTCCAGTTTGATTTCTACTATAGCACGGGGTGTGCTCTATCTCGTGCCTCTATTTCTCATGGAGCTCTGTGAATTGAGATTGCTTTCAAGCGATTTCTTTTTCGCAACAGACTTTTCTCGCCTTGCTATAACATGCCTTTGTGGAGCATTGCTGATAGTGGGTATTATCTTTGCCATGGCATTCAAAAAGGGTGATTCGAACGCCAAAGAAAGTTGCTCTACAATAACAATGGATGAGGACGCAGAAGCATCAGAATCTAGTAATTTGTTGCAAAATGGCGATAAAACCTACAATGGCTGCTGCGACGAGGAAATAAGCACTCGTGAAGTTAGTACACAAATCGCCGTTGAGAAGATGAAACCAGGTGCTGGTTCTTATGTAACCAAGTTTGTTGCTATGGAAGCAGGATCAGCAGGAGTTGCACCTCGTGTTTCATTCATGGGACGACTCCTTGGCAGTGTTATTTCAGCTGCTACTATTTCCTTTTGGGCTGTCCACCAATACATTACTGACCTGAAACTGCCCTTTGAAATACTTGTTGCGACTTGCATGTTTGTGAAGTTGCGAGAATGCTCTCCCATCATTTCTCAGCTATTGCCTCGAATATTGGAAAGCCACCCTCACTTTATTATGGAGTGTGTTGGAGGATTAGTTATGGTTTCATTAATCATGTGGTGTCTGCAATCCAGTAAGAATCATGGTCATGTTGGGATTTGGACTGGTAATGTAGGTAATGGAAGATCAGCATTGTATTTGTAGATAGGAATGTAGTAATAAAATAGAAAGTAATAATATTCTTTGTGGAATTTCTTTCGTGATTCGATCTATTACCGTTGAGTTGTCGATATGTATTTTGACTTGGCCTCTTTCTGATTCGTTTGTTCGGTGGGTACCTCATATGCATTGCAGAAGTAGTACGGTTGCCAGGGCTCCGTAGTGTTCTGTTCTGAGTGAGCTACTCGTCCGTGGGTCTCCTGGAGTCATTGACTTGCCTTCTATACATTGACTTGGTGAATCGGATATTGATCGTATTGCGTAAGCGTGAGCTCCTTTCCCATCTTTTACCGTTCCATCTGTCCATGCTGCAACTCCTATCGGGCTTTGAAGTTGTATCAATATTGCTTTTCCATCGTCTTCTGGTAGGTCATAGTTTCCAAGGATTTCTTTGTAATGTTCTGGAAGCTCATTGATGGCATCTTGTAGCTGTGGTTGTTTCCTTGTTCTCGGTTTTCCTGTTTTTGCTATTCTTTTCAATGGTGTATTCAGGGGGGAATTGTTCTCAGATCTGTCTTTGGTTCGAAATGTTGAATAGAGTAGATCTCTCCAGAACTTCCATGATGCTGCTGCTGGTCGCTGCTGACGTGGGTATTCTATGTTGGTTTGTGCTGTGCGGCTTCTGTTGAGAGCCCAGCTCTGTGACGCATGATCTGTAATACTTGCGAAACTCGAATGGATTGAAAAAAGATACTTTGCTCTCTACTCTTGCGAGTTTCTTTCCCTCGAAATTTCTGAATTTGAAGATGGAATGTTTAGTACTTACCACAGACTACTAGAACAGAACTGTCAGCAGTTTACCAATAGTTAACGTTCACGTAGTCACTTCTTCCGATAAAATTTATTATCTTCTCCGAGCATGATTTCTAATGACGAATATCTACTAGCTACGGGTAGTGTACAATGTACTTTTTCAAAACAATTTAGAACGCATCAAATCAAACAATTCCACTACATGTAGCTTTACTTTTTGTAGGCGAGTATCTCTTCCGAACCGAATTGAGCAATTGGATCGTCTGTTCTATCTTTCTTCAACCGATACGCTTCCATTTCTTCTGCAGTGATATCAACTTCCGTACTGACCGAATTGTATTTTCTCTTCTTATCACCATCCCCATCTCCGCTGTTCATTGACTTGACATTGAAGCGGTGATGGTGTTGCACTTTCATGCGGTTCAATGCGGGCGGCTGAACAGGCATGAGGCCCGAATTCACGCAGGTCGCGTCTTCGGTCCTCCGCGTCCTGATCCTCCTCTCGCAAGATGAATCAGTATTGACATTGGCAGAAGAGGTCATGATTCGCGGTGGTGTATAGTATATATCCATTCTTGCTGCTATGCTATGCGATCCAAGCCATTTGA
>Ga0115005_10004248_pt1 | contig 11406 bp, 9 predicted proteins | sample ArcOceMetagenome_FD_87163 | JGI IMG/M metagenome (GOLD analysis project Ga0115005, IMG submission 87163) | Marine eukaryotic phytoplankton communities from Arctic Ocean - Arctic Ocean - Greenland ARC118M Metagenome | ecosystem: Environmental > Aquatic > Marine > Oceanic | place: Arctic Ocean...
CATTCAGCAAGCGCTGCATCTGTTCAATTCGCTCTGCTTTAGCTTCACCCACTTCACTAAAGCCAAGCACAGTGAATAAGATAAGTGCAATCACAAAGCTTGGAATAGTGGTCCATAGCATGTAACGGATATGTTCGAATAAGTCGGTTCCTGCCACCGCTGGCGCTAAGTTAGTTGTCTCAGATAGTGGCGAAATTTTATCGCCAAAATAAGCTCCAGACACGACCGCCCCAGCTGTAACAGCCGCCGACATCTCCATACCCGCAGAAACACCCATAAGCGCCACACCTACTGTAGCCGCAGTCGTCCACGAACTGCCAATACTCATTGCCACTACCGCACAGATTAGACACGCGGCAGCGTAGAAAAACGAAGGGTTAAGGAGTTCTAGACCGAAATAAATGAGAGTTGGAACGGTTCCCGCCAGCATCCATGTACCAATGAGTGAGCCGACCGCCAACAGTATTAAGCAAGCACCTAAAGACATGGAAATGCCGTCTACTATGCCCTTCTCTATTGTTTTCCAACTGTAACCATTTTTCATACCAATGATGGCGGCTAACCCCATGGCTAAAAGCAGCGCAATCTGGTTTGGCCCGTATGAAGAATTATCTGCAAACAGATATACTGCGCTCCCCATCATTACCACTAACGCAAAAATAGGAAGTATTGCATCGAGAAGTGACGGCGTTTTTATTTCTTTATTCGTCATTGTCGTTTTTAAAAACCTTGTTATTGTAGTTTTTACGCGTTAAGCGTGCTGTTCGCTATTTGTTAGTGTGTGCTTTAGAATACTGAGCGATAAAACATTAGTGCGATGATTACTGGGCACACGAAGCGCACATACCATGGCCATATTTTCCAGAAAACGCTATGTTCCGCAAACTCGTCACCTTCTTTTAGTTCATCGAGTATCGCGTCTCTACGCCAGACCCATCCAGCAAAGATACAAAGCACTAGCCCCAAAAGCGGCTGGCTATACTCAGTGGTTAATGCGATAACGAAACCGAACAAAGTTTCAAAGTTCAATATGATAATGCAGCTTAACGCGAAGATTATCGAAGTCATAAGCACTACGGCTTTTTTACGCTTTAGCCCTTTGCTTTCAACCATGTACGCGACAGGTACTTCCAGCATTGATATGGAAGATGTCACAGCAGCTATCGCCATAAGTGCAAAAAATGTAAAAGCGACAAATAACCCAACCGTACCTATGGTATCAAATAAGGCCGGTAGCACCTTGAATATCAACGTGTCACCTTGTATTAATGCACCCTCTGGCGTAAAAATTTCAACACCGTTGTTTAGTGCAACGTACATGGCCGGAATAATTAGCATGCCCGCAATTACAGCAACACCAATATCAACAAGGGCTACAGATGCACCAATGCTTGGTAGGTTTTCATTCTTACTTAGGTATGAGCCATAAACTAGCATCGTACCTACACCTAACGACATAGAGAAGAACGCCTGCCCCATTGCATTGATCAAAAGGTCGGGGTCTAACACGCGGGAAAAATCAGGTACAAGGTAAGCTGACCAACCTTCTACAGCACCTGGCTGCATACTCACATAAACGATTAACGCAAGGATAAGAATAACCAAAGTGGGCATAAGACGTACTGACCACTTTTCAATACCCGACTTAACACCACCAACTACAATAAATGCAGTTAAACCCATGAATAAAAAGCAGAAAATAGCGTTACGCGTAACTGAAGGCGTAAGGAGCCAGTCACTCACACTGGTCAATCCCACCATACTAACTGCAGCATCGGCAAAATAGACAAGCATCCAACCGCCTACAATCGCGTAGAACGCAAGGATGAGTGATACGGTGACGCAGCCCCAAATCCCCGTAAGCCTCCCAACGAAATTGCCCGAGATTTTTCCAAGCGCATCGACCATGTTTGAGCGTGTACTGCGGCCTATAATAAGCTCTGCCATTAGTACAGGATAGGCAAGAACAAAAGCAAGTAATAAGTAAACAAGAACAAATGCTGCGCCGCCGTTGCTTGCTACCTTTGTTGGAAAACCCCAAATATTGCCAAGACCTACTGCTGAGCCTGCCGCTGCTAGCACGAACCCTATTCGAGAGGAAAATTCGCCTCTGATAGCCATGTTATTTCCCTTTATTATTGTTTTAATAATTTATAGACACAAAAAAAGGGCTGGCCCTAGACCAGCCCTTTTTTCTAATCACTTAATTTCTTGTGATAGCGTAACGGCCTGTTTCGATCATATCGAATGTGATGTTCGCTGCTTCATCTAAGAATGGATCCAATTCTTCCATATCTTCAGGTAAGTCGTCCAACGTCGTCACAGTTTCCATGCCCATACGCTGTAAACGTTCGTTAGCACGAGCAAGGGACTTCTCTTCCGCTTCCTTTTTCTCTGCCTCACGGACAGATTTCACCAAAGAAATGAAATTTTTATCTTTGTTCTTCTTATATTCTTCAATATCGTCATTAATGTACGAAAATTCGGGATTTTGAAGAATACGCTTATTATGTTTTGCAGTTAACACATCTAGGGCTGCAGTACCGTCTGCGAACGTTGTATAGTTCGCACGGTTGATACTATCCCATGGTAATGCATTTTCTGCTTGAGATTCACCCCATTCTGCTGGCTCTACCGCAGACGGGTAAAGGATGTCAGGAATTACACCTTTGTGCTGCGTACTTCCGCCGTCAATGCGATAAAACTTAGCTATAGTGAACTGAACACTGCCTAAGGGGTTATCGTAAAGATCGTAAATTTTACCTAAGCCGCGATGCTGTTGAACTGTGCCTTTACCAAAGGTTTGTTCACCTACAATCAAAGCTCGGTTATAGTCTTGCATCGCTGCTGCAAAGATTTCTGAAGCAGACGCGCTGTATCTATCAACCAATACTGTAAGGGGGCCATCGTATGCCACTTCACCGTCAGTATCGCGATTTACGCTAACTTTGCTTTGACCGTAGCGGATTTGCACAACCGGGCCTTTTTCGATGAATAAGCCAGTGAGCAGCGTGGCTTCTGTTAGAGAACCACCACCGTTACCACGCAAATCCACAATCACGCCTTTTACGTTTTGTGCTTTTAAGCTTTCGATTTCTTTTGCTACATCAGTGCTTAAATTATTGTAAAAGCTTGGAATAGTAATTACGCCAAGCGGCTCACCGGCATGTGGGCCTGTTTCCGGAACATAGACTTCAGATTTTGCAGCGCGATCCTCAAGCTTAATTTTATCGCGAGTAAGGCTGACAACGGATGTTGATTTAGACTCTGATGCACCTTTTTCAACTTGAAGGCGAATCGTGCTGCCTTTTGGCCCTTTTATAAGCTCGACCACTTCGTCTAGACGCCAGCCGATAACATCAACGAATTCTTCATCGTCCTGCGCAACACCCACAATTTTATCTTCAGGCTTGATCGCGCCAGATTCATCAGCAGGACCGCCAGGCACCACACTTTTGATAACGGTATAATCATCTTCGCTCTGCAGTACTGCACCGATGCCTTCAAACGACAGATTCATGTCCATTTGAAAACGCTCTGCATTACGGGGGGATAAATAACTTGTATGCGCTTCAATAGTGCGTGCAAAGGCGTTCATTGCAGTTTGAAACACATCTTCGCTTTTTGCTTGCTTAGTGCGCTTAATTGCTCGCGTGTAGCGCTTGGTAAGAAGGTCCTTTGCTTCATCCCAGGTTTTATCTGCAAGAATTAGGTTCAACGCGTCGTATTTAACGCGCTGGCGCCAAATTTCATCGAGCTCAGCTTTGCTAGCAGGCCATTCGGCGTCTTCTCTGTCGTAGAAGAATTTATCGCCTTCTTTTTCAAAGTCGAATGGGCCCTTTTCTAGTAGCGATAGTGCAAACTCGTAACGTTCAATACGACGTTTCGCGCTTACGTTATACATATCATATGCAACAGAAAGATTGCCTTTACTCAGCGCGTCATCGAATAGCGTGCGGTATTGCTCAAAACCTACCACGTCAGATAATAACAATACTTGCTTGTTGTGATCTAATGAATCGATAAAGCGCTGGTAAACTCTGGCAGAGAGTACATCATCCAACGATATTTCCTTGTAATGCGCCCTCGTGAAAAGTGCACTAACTCGCTTGGCAGCAACACTGTGCTGAGATTCCTGCTGCAATATAGGAAGCTCGTCTACCTCAGGTGTTGATGTAACGGCGCCTGCACCTACCCCAACGGTAAGAAATGCACTGGCAATGGAAATTCGAAGGATGTCTCTCATATTTTACGACCTCTTGGAGCGTGCCAAACGTAAAGCGTCAGCGTTTACTTTAACCACCATGCCCGAGTCTAATTGAACGTGAACGCCATCTTTAGCAACTTCAGTTATTACTGCTGGCATAGGTGCTTTGCCCAGCTTTACAGTAACTTGCGTACCTTGCTGTAAATCGCTGTCAGTCAATTTCGCAGGTGGTGTAGTGTTTGGTCTGTTATTTTTCGGTTTAGTTCCGCGCTTGTTGTCAGCATGGTCCGAATTCGCAGATTTTTCACCTTTTGGGCGGTTAAATTGGCGTTTATCTTTACGCTTAGGCTGCTGAGCTAGCTTAGCTTTGCGCTTTTCAGCCGCTTTAGCTTTGCTCTCTTCTAACTGCTGCTGCGCATGGTCAGCATGTTCCTTTTCAATTGCATCGCCTTCAACGCCGTCTAAATCTACGCGATTAGCACCTTCTTTGATGCTATGAAGATAGCGCCAGCTGTTAGTGTAATGACGTAGTGTAGAACGAAGAAGTGTTTTGCTTACGCGTTCCTCTTCTTCTAAGCGAGTGGCAAGATCTTGAAAAATACCGATCTTAAGTGGGCGGGCCTCGCCTTCAATGCTAAAACATTTCGGAAAGGTCTCTGCAAGGAAAGCTATTACTTCCTTACTATTGGTAAACTTCTCTGGTGATTCCATTAACTTTCTAAATTATTCAGGAGATTTCATCGTTACTTGCATCATCCCAAGTTGCCAGCGTGTGGTCAACCCAATCAAGCAATTCGTCGTCATCTATTTCTAATAAATGCTTATCTTGTTGCCAAGATTCCCATGCGTAGTGCAAAATTTGCTCTAAACGCTGTGTTTCAATATCTTCTTCAGCGTTGTCATGAATAGCGTGCAAGATAAAGTTTAAACGCTCAGATGCCTCATCCGGGTCATCATGAAAATCTTCCATATCTTCAAACGTCGATAAAACAACGTGAATATCAACACTGGATTTCATAATTATTTCTGCGAATCCATAAGAATTTGAGCAATTTCCACAAGCCCTTTTTCGTCTTCTTCAGAAAAACGTTCAAATGCAGGGCTATCGATATCTAACACGCCGATAAGCGTATCGCCTTTTACCAGTGGTATGACAATTTCCGAGTTCGACGCAGCATCACACGCAATGTGGCCATCAAATTGATGAACATCAGCGATACGCTGAACGGTTCTGGTACTTGCGCTCGTTCCGCATACACCCTTCCCAAGAGGAATTCTGATGCAAGCGGGTTGACCTTGAAACGGCCCTAAAACCAACTGTTCTTCTTTATGAAGATAGAAGCCAGCCCAATTAACTTCTTCAAGGTTATTGAAAAGAAGCGCACTAATATTGGCCATGTTGGCAATCAGGTCATGTTCACCAGATACCAAACTCTTCGCTTGGCTAATTAACTGGTTGTACTGTTGTTCTTTCAAACGATTTTCCTGCTATTGAACAATTTTAAATGAAACATTAACGCGAGCTTCAACACGTTCTTGCCCGGGTAAAGACATAGACATGTCTTTGGCAAACGCTTCAGCGCGCATTACTGGAATCGGCATATTGCCACCAGATTCTGAGATTGCAACAACTTCACCTACTTCAACCTCTAATTCTTTTGCTAACAAGTGTGCACGTTGCTTTGCGTCTTTGACCGCAGCTATCAATGCTTTTTGATACGCATCTGCTTCGCCGATAGCAATAAAATTAAATTGTTGGATACGATCAACGCCTCTTTTGAGAACACCATCTAGTACTTTATCGTAAGTTTCAATGTTAGTAGATGTCACGTTGATATCACGGGAGAGCGTAAAACCCGATTGCTGACGACCTTGTGGCGTATTGATATATCGCGGTTGCAGACGAACTTGCATGCTCTGAATATGCTTTTCCTCAATGCCTTGATTGAGCAAGAACTTCACAATAGATCGTAAATCCGCTTCAAGCTGAGTATTTAACTTGCCAACCGTATCACCTTCTTCCTCAACAACGAGTGTTACCGAATAGGCGTTTGGTGTGACCTCTATTGCTCCTGCACCTTGTACATTTATTACGGCCTCCTGTGCTGCTTGCGTTGTTAGTAAAGGGGTGGTTAAAGCAACGATTACTGAAGCCAACATGAGATTTTTAGCAAGCGTGAATAATTTCATAACATTTCCTTTTTTAAATAGCGTTTTTGGGTACGTTGCATAAAGGATAAGTGTTTATAACTGAATAGTTTATGAATAGGTACGATGAATGAATACTAGCACTGAACCAGAACGAGAATAGATATGACTTCGTCGAAATATGGTTTTTTCAAGGCAAGACTAAGATGAACAAAGACCATTGAGTACGTTCACTATGCTTAGTAGTTTAGAGTTAAACGTTCAGCCGAGTAATCGGCTGAGCGTTAAGCGTTAATCTAGTAAAAATATGGTCGTCGGCTTTTTTTAGCCTTTTTTATAGAAGTCTGTTTTATATTAGCCTGTTTTATTTAAGTATCGTGCGCAATGCTGCAAGGCAATGGTCAATATTACGAGGCTTGCACGCATAGCCCATAAGTCCAATTCGCCACACCTTACCAGCGTGCTCACCTAATCCAGCGCCTATTTCCAAATTGAAATCTTCGAGTAGTTGTTTGCGTGCTGCCGCGTCATCCACTCCGTCTGGTATCTTAACCACATTTAGCTGTGGTAAACGATAAGCGCTATCAACGGTAAGATCCAGGCCAAGGTCGCTTAAACCCAGGGCAAGTTTTTCATGGCCTAACGCGTGGCGTTTCCACGCATTTTCCAAGCCCTCTTCTTTTAGTATGAGAAGAGCCTCATACATCGCGTACATGCTGTTAACGGGAGCGGTATGATGATAGGCACGTTTCGCGCCCTGGCCCCAATAGCCAACGATTAAGTTCATGTCTAAAAACCAGCTTTGCACTTTTGTTTTCCGGTTTTGGATGACATGTACCGCTTTGTCACTGAAGGAAACAGGTGATATACCCGGTACACAGCTCAAGCATTTTTGCGAACCGGAATAAATAGCGTCAATGCCCCATCCGTCTACGTCTAACTCAATACCTCCAAGGGAGGTAACTGCATCAACGATGCTCAAACAATCGTACTTCTGCGCCAATTCACAGAGAACTTTTGCCTCATTGCGAACACCGGTTGAAGTCTCTGCATGAACAAACGCCAGAACCTTGATATCAGGGTTAGCTTTAAGCGCGTCCTCGACTTGGTTCAAGTCAGTTTGTTCTCCCCAGGTATTGTTTACGGTGATGGCTACCCCCCCGCAACGCTCTACATTTTCAACCATGCGATTACCGAATACCCCATTTATGCAAACGAGTACTTTATCGCCCGGCTCCACTAAATTAACGAAGCAAGCTTCCATTCCTGCAGAGCCCGGCGCTGAAATTGGCATAGTTAGGGCATTTTCAGTTTTAAACGCATACTGGAGTAACTGCTTGGTCTGATCCATTAATTCTATGAACAACGGGTCTAAATGCCCAAGCGTCGGCCGAGACATAGCATTTAGAATGCGGGGATTTACATCGGATGGTCCTGGTCCCATCAAAGTTCGTTCAGGGGGAATAAAAGTAGAAAACGAATGCATAATCCATCCTTATTTAAATGAGAGGGCCTTATTAGAATATTTGTTATCGTCTTTGATAATTGACGTAAACGTCATACTACAAGGTTATAAAAATGGGACAAGCACCTGTTATGAAGATAAATATTGTGAATGATTAGATTTAATCGGAGTTGAATTTAGATATATAAGTTGCTTCGTAATAGGCCCTATCGTACAAATTAATAAATCAACGAAGCCAACAAGTTTAGTACTATGCACATCGGACCAGATGTTATGTCACTGAAATTATTTATAAATTTAGGTGAATTACGTGCTTTTCTGCCCTGTAAGATAAAATTCACAATGAAATTGTTTATAAAATAAACAAAGCTATTCTATAATAACGGTCTGTTTAGTAGATTTTACTTAAACTCTCCCTGTAAAAGTTAGCGCACGGCTCAGCAATGAGCCATTCCCCTAGGCCCGGAACGATTGTTCTGGGCATTTTTTATGGGCGATGAAAAAACGAGAGCGTCATACCTCCGCTACTTTTTAATCACCTCTAGTGACGTTTTATACCTTTTTGCGTTGTCCACATAATGCTTAGCAGAGGCTTCTAATTTAGTCTTAACACTTTCGTCCAGCGTTTTAATGACTTTGCCTGGAGCACCAACAACAAGGCTGTAATCTGGAATTTCCATATTTTCTGTAATAAGTGCATTAGCTCCGATAATGCAGTACTTACCTATTTTCGCACCATTGAGTACAACTGCGTTTATACCCACTAGCGAATAATCACCAATTTCACAGCCATGCAGCATTACTTTGTGCCCTACTGTTACCCCTGTTCCCAAAGTCAAAGGTATACCTGCGTCTGTATGCAGTACGCTACCGTCTTGAATGTTTGTGTTCATCCCTACGGTTATTGTGTCCATGTCACCACGTATTACCGCGTTAAACCAAACGCTCGCGCCTTCTTTGAGTTCAGTGTTGCCGATAACATGAGCGCCGGGCGCAATAAAAACGCTTTCGTCTATTTGTGGTGATGTCGAATCTAATTTATAGCGCATAACAGTCTCCCTATTCGTCTACTTTTCTCATTAATCCTTCTTGCATGGTTGAAGCGACAAGTTCACCAGCTTGATTGAATATCTGTCCGCGAACCAAGCCCCTTGATCCACCGCTAAAAGGGCTTTCCATTGCATACAACAACCACTCATTCATGTTAATTGGGCGATGGAACCACATGGCATGGTCAATAGTGGCAATGCGTAAAGTCTTATCGGTCACTGCCACGCCGTGAGGCTGCAAAGACGTGCTTAGAAAATGATAATCTGACGCGTAGGCTAGCGCTGCTTGATGCACAGATAGCTGGGCATTCATGGGATCTCTTGCTTTTAACCAAATGTAACGTGTTGGCTCACGCTTTGTTGAATGATAGGAATTAGCCGCATCAACTGTTCGAATATCTACCGGTTTGTGGTAGCTCAGCGCTTCTTGCATAGGTCGAGCAATCTTATTGAAATTCGCTTCGTAAAACTCTATGTCCGACTGCACTTCCTCTGGCGGTGGTACCTTTGGCATTGTTGGGTTTTGATGCTCCATCCCATCTTGAGGAACTTGGAAAGAAGCCGTCATATAAAAAATGTTTCTACCGTCTTGAATGGCTTTAACCCGGCGGGCTGAAAAGCTTCGTCCGTCTCGCACTACTTCAACATCGTAAACCACAGGTTTTTTTGCATCACCAGGCAATAGAAAATAGGTGTGAAATGAATGCGCGACTCTGTCATCAGATACAGTCTCATAGGCAGCAGCCAACGCCTGCCCCAATACTTGTCCGCCAAATAAAGCCCGGAAACCTAAGTCCCAGCTTTGTCCTCGATAGATGCCAGCTTCCACCGTTTCTAATTCAAAAAATGATGATAATTTAATCTCAGACATGTTGTGCGTTCTCTTCAATAACTGCTTTGGGGTTTCGCGGGTAATACTTTTCAGGCAACTTGGCTTTGTGCTCGAAAAACCGAGTGTCTTTATAGGGTAACTTCATAAACCCGGAAATGCCTAGCCCTTTTATACTTGGGATTTGCTCCACTAGCTTCGCCAGTAAACCTTTAAAGCGTTCCTCTTGTGTATGATCGAGTAAGGTATAGTAATTGTGAATCTTTAAGTGCTTAGGTAGCGCTTCGAAGATAATGCATCCCGTGTGATGAATTGAATTTAGCTGAATAATGGTATCAATAATGATTTGCGGTAGTTTTAGTAACTCGTCAGGGTCGTCGCCATCCTCGAAATAAGAATGCGTTCTACTTTGGTCTTTTTGCGCCGATACTTTGGATAGTTCGTAAGGTATAAACATCCCCAGTTCCGGCATAAACTCTACATCTTCAGACTCACGTTCAATATGGAGCGTGTTCTTCGCATTAAACATACAGCACTTGAACACGGCAGGTCTGTGGATGGCTCTTGCGAGGTTGATAACATTATTCACGGCCATTTCGAAGGCCATTTTTAACGTTTCATCATATAAGTTTAAACTGGAGTCTACATACACTCCCTCGGGCTCCCAGCGCAAAGCCATGCCTCCAACAACTGGATATCGTCCAAGCCTGCTGATAGCCGAAACAAACGCTTTTTCCGTATCGCCCATACCTTGAAGATAATTCTTGTAATAGCGGTCGAATTGAGCGTCGTCGATATACCTCAATTCTTCAACGTCTCTTTCATCTATGGAATTGGAAAGCCGAGCTTGTTGTCGTAAATAAGATTTTCTAGAACTGTATACAACGGTTTCAATATCGACATGATTACGGGTGATCCATGTTGGGATTAGGGGCGTGTATTTAGGTGGCGTGTCATGAGTGAATACCATATTTTTCAATACGTGAAGATGATTAAACAGGTAGTCTCCTCCTTGCCTCCTATTTAACGGATCTTCACTGAGCATGTACTCCAATATAGTTGCCAACATTTTTGGAAGCCCTAACGAAGAAGGCGTAATTACCTTACTTCCATAGCGACAAGATTGTCCTGATGCTAATGCATACAGCGTGCTCGCTAAACCTTGTTCGTCGAAACGGGGGCTTGAAAGCGCGCCGTTGAGTTGTTCTTCACCGATAAAATAGACATCGCCGAGTCTCGCGTTGGTTTGATGCAGTTCACCTGACATCAAATCCATTACATTATTGCCCACATATTGCCCTGTTATATCCGTCTGCGCGAAGACCGATGAGCCCCAGTCAATCAAACCTACAGTTTCAGTTGATTCGTCCCACACTAAATTAGATGGCTTGATGTCGCCATGGACAATAGGTTTGACTTCACCATTTTCGCTGTATTGACGAAAGCTTGATAACAACTCTCCTACTTGAACCGCTAGCTTGACAATGATCCGCGGCGATAATGGACCCGTTTTTAGGCTCACTTTTTCCAAGTCTTCACCAGGGGCACGGCCCATGACTAAAATTGATTGTTTTCGAATTTGCTGGTATTCGATAAAACGTGGCACGAATTCATGATTAACGTGAGAAAGCATAAATGCTTCTTCTTCAAGCCTGTCTTGAACGTGCTGAGGTAAGGTTATCCGCGAGAATTTAAATACTCTAGCGTC
>Ga0115005_10004249_pt1 | contig 11405 bp, 12 predicted proteins | sample ArcOceMetagenome_FD_87163 | JGI IMG/M metagenome (GOLD analysis project Ga0115005, IMG submission 87163) | Marine eukaryotic phytoplankton communities from Arctic Ocean - Arctic Ocean - Greenland ARC118M Metagenome | ecosystem: Environmental > Aquatic > Marine > Oceanic | place: Arctic Ocean...
CTGTCATCCCGACCGAAGTGGAGGGATCTCATCCAGTTGGCAGGAGACCCTTTACTAGCTCGTCGCCTTAGGCTGCCATTCTGCACGGAGATCCTTCGGTTCGCTTTGCTCTCTCAGGATGACAAGGTTGTGTGTCATTCCGACCACTCCAGTTATTTTTATGGGTTACTGGTCCCAAGGAGTCGAATGATAGTCTTTTGGCTGCACCTCTAATGGCCTTTAGGGCCATATAGTTGTTAACAAGTATCTTGGTTTTTGCATGTAAATCAATATGCACCAGGACTATAATTGAGCTTCATTTTTCGTCTGGCCGAAACAGGGGTGGTGCTCTATCTCGATAAACCGCCTTAATAGCCACCAAGAACCAAAATTATTAGTCATCCAACATAGAACAACCATCAAGGACTCCCACAGTGACCAACCCACTTTTAGAAACCCACGAACTGCCCCCATTCACCGCTATTCGTGCCGAGCATGTCGAGCCCGCTATCGAAAAACTGATCGATCAAAATCGCACTGCTCTCGAAGCACAGCTTTCGGGGCTTGAGAAAGTCACCTGGGATTCTCTAATTGAGCCAATAGATACGCACAATGAAATCCTCAGTCAAGCCTGGTCTCCTGTAAGCCATCTAAATAGCGTGGTAAATTCGGACGCACTGCGGGAAGCCTACAATAACTGTGTCGGAAAATTAGCCCAGTGGGGAACTGAAACTGGCCAAAATGAAACTCTTTTTCAAGCCTATAAAACCCTCTCAGAGAGCGAAGAGTTTGCTAGTTTAACTCAGGCACAGCGCCACAGTATCAAGCTGGCTCTGCAGAGTTTTCACCTTTCAGGCGTGTCACTGGCAAAAGATAAAAAACAGCAGTTCTCGACGTTAACCCAGCGGTTGGCCGAACTTAGCAGCACGTTTGGCGACAATGTCATGGATGCCACTCAAGCATGGTCTCTGCTGATTGCCGATGTAACCGAACTCACCGGTGTCACCGACAGCTCGCTGGCTCTTCTCGCCCAGGCCGCTGCAGAAAAAGATCAAAGCGGTTATTTACTCACGCTGGACCAGCCCTGTTTTATCGCCATCATGACTTATGCCGACAGTCGCTCATTGCGCGAACAGATGTATCAGGCCTTTACCACCCGTGCTTCTGATCAGGGTCCACAGGCTGGGCAGTGGGATAACAGCGCAATCATTGATGAGACATTAAAACTGCGTCATGAACTGTCCCAAATACTCGGCCTAGGCAACGCTGCCGAGGTTTCACTGGCGCCGAAGATGGCCAGCTCAACCACTCAGGTGATGAGTTTTTTAAATGACCTCGCCAAGCAGGTTAAGCCCCAGGCCGAAAAAGAATTTGCCGAGCTCTCCGCTTTTGCCAAAACAGAGCTGCAGATCGATGATCTCAAGGCTTGGGATATTGCCTATGTGTCAGAGAAGCTGCGCACCCAGCGCTACGCCATCAGTGTTGAAGAACTGCGCCCCTGGTTTCCCGTGGAGCGGGTTTTAGAGGGTCTCTACAATATTACCGGCCGACTGTTCGATATCAGTATTGAAGAAGATACCAGTGTCGACCTGTGGCACAAGGACGCCAGGTTCTATCGCATCTCGCGCAACGGCCAAGCCATAGCGAGTTTTTATATGGATTTATACGCCCGTGAAAAGAAGCAGGGCGGGGCATGGATGGATGTCTGTAGATCACGACGTAAAGTGGCTGAGGGTATTCAACTGCCGGTTGCCTATCTCACCTGTAACTTTACGCCCCCTGTCGCAGGGAAATCAGCGCTGTTAACCCATGACGAAGTCACCACCTTATTCCATGAGTTTGGGCATGGCCTGCATCATATGCTGACACAGGTTGAGGTCTTAGAAGTGTCGGGTATTAATGGCGTCGCCTGGGATGCGGTAGAGCTGCCCAGTCAATTCTTGGAAAACTGGTGCTGGCAGGAAGAGAGTATCGCACTGATATCAGCCCATTTTGAAACCGGCGAAGCCCTGCCCAAAGCCATGCTGGATAAATTATTGGCAGCAAAGAACTTTCAATCAGGTATGGCCCTGGCTCGCCAGCTGGAGTTTTCCACCTTCGATTTTCGTCTGCACCTAGAATACAATCCGAGCAATCCACGCAGCCCTCAAGAGTTGATCAACGAGGTGCGGGAGCAAATCGCGGTTATTAAAGCCCCAGACTACAATCGCTTTCAAAATGGCTTTGGGCATATTTTTGCTGGGGGTTATTCAGCTGGTTATTACAGTTATCTCTGGGCCGAAGTATTGTCTGCGGATGCCTTTTCGCTATTTGAAGAACAGGGTATTTTTGATCAAGCCACCGGCGATAAATTCCGTGGGGCGATTCTCGAGAAAGGCGGATCAGATGACGCGATGAATCTGTTTGTACAGTTTCGTGGTCGAGAGCCGTCTAATGAGGCGCTGTTGAGACATAGGGGCATTGCTTAGCAATATGCCGCGGTGATTGGGCATGGGATCGGCAGTGTTGAGTGCGGCGGGAGGTTTTGAGATCCCTCGTCGCGCTGCTCTGTCGGGATGATAGTTGTAGTTGATTTTGTCATCTCGAGCCTACTAGTTAGTCCTCTCGAACTTAACAGGCAGTACTCTCGAAGGCACTCAGCTGTCCTCTCGGACGCCCCAGCTGTCATCTCGAACGCATGCGAGAGATTTCTATGCTCAGCCGCCCTCAGGCCAGCAGATTGATAATATTAAAAAACTATTCACTGTTGCGACAAAGGGAAGGTCAAGAAAAGCTCTTCGGTTAATATCCTGTACTAAGCTCATAGAATATAAATGGATATAGCAGTTTAGAACGGAGACTCCATATGAAGGCGCCAGAAATTCCTCCCGCCGAGGTACCAAGGCTAGAAACCCTCAGATCATTAGATATATTGGATACTCCTCAGGAAGAACGCTTCGATCGTTTAACACGCATGGCAAAGCGGCTGTTTAATGTGCCTATTGCACTGGTGAGCTTGGTCGATGAAAACCGTCAGTGGTTTAAATCCTGTGTTGGCCTACCTGCATCAGAAACGCCGAGAGATATTTCATTCTGTGGCCATGCCATTCTTGGTGAGGGCGTTTTTATTATTCCCGATGCGACCGCCGATGAACGATTCCATGATAATCCTCTGGTGGTTGATGAACCCAATATTCGCTTCTATGCAGGCTGCCCCCTGCGAGCCCTTAATGGCAGTCATATGGGCACGCTGTGCATTATTGATGACAAGCCCCGGGACTTTGAAGAGCATGACCTAGATGCGTTAAAAGACCTTGCGGCGATGGCTGAGCAGGAGTTGGCGGCACTGCAGCTAGCGGTGCTGGATGAGTTGACCGAGATTTCCAATCGACGGGGGTTTATGAGCCTGGTTGGCCATGCAATTCGCATGTGTGCGCGGCAAAAGATGTCTGCATCTCTAGTGTTTTTTGATCTGGATAAATTTAAGTCGATCAACGATACCCACGGCCATGTCGAAGGCGATCGGGCACTGGTCACATTCGCTAAAATTTTGCACAAAACCCTGCGCGAGTCTGATTTGGTGGCGCGCATCGGTGGCGATGAGTTTGCCGCATTACTTTTGGATACCCCAAAAGCCTCGGCGCTGGATGTGATCCTGAGGCTGCAGGCGAGATTGGATGTCTATAATGACAAGTCGGTCCATGATTATAAAATCGACTTTTCCTTTGGCGTTGTGGATTTTGACCCTCAGATACACGCTGACGTCGAAGCCTTACTCGCCGATGGTGATGCAATGATGTATGAGTTCAAGCAAACAAAGAGTTAACGCTGGCCGCGAAAATCTCATAGACTGGCGTTTCGTTTTGAGACTCTGTTGAGAGTATTTTCATGGCTGAATCCAACGCTTTTATACCGCTGAATTTTTCTGTCCAGGAACAGCAGGACATGCAGGTGGCTGCCGAAGCGTTTTACAAGCAGATGGCAACTCGCCGTTCGGTGCGCGACTTCTCCGACCAAGCGATTCCCGACTCAGTGCTTGAGAATGCCATTTTGGCTGCAGGCACCGCACCCAGTGGCGCCAATATGCAGCCCTGGCACTTTGTAGTGGTTCAGAATCCAGAGATCAAAGCACAGATCCGGCAGGCCGCTGAGAAAGAGGAACGCGAGCTCTATGAGCACCGAGCCTCTGATGAATGGCTCGATGCTCTGGCACCCCTGGGTACTGATGCCAATAAACCTTTTCTGGAAACAGCTCCCGCGTTGATCGCGATCTTTCTGAAGAAGGTGACCATTGACGCCGATGGCACTAAGCACAAGAATTACTACACCCCTGAGTCTGTTGGTATTGCCACAGGTCTGTTGATTACCGCCCTGCACCAAGCCGGGCTGGCAACATTGACCCACACCCCAAGTCCGATGAAATTTCTCGCTGAGATTCTCCAGCGACCCAGCCATGAGCGGCCGTTCTTACTCTTGGTGGTGGGCTATCCTGCCGAGGGCACTCTAGTCCCAAATATCCAGCGCTTACCCTTAAGGGATATAGCCACCTTCTTAAAGTGATTAGGCGTGCTTAAAGCGTGTCTATGCCTGTCAGACTTTGCCATAATGGAGGGCCTTAGTATCTAATAATTAGCATCCAATAAGTTGACGGAATACCTATGTCGAACCCAACCCAGCTAACCCACCTAAACGCCAATGGCGAAGCCCATATGGTCGATGTATCGGCTAAAGCGGATACGGCGCGCACGGCCATTGCACAATCACAGGTCGAGCTGACGCCGGCTATAGTGGCGGCGATCACTGATAATAGCCTGCCGAAGGGTGACCTGTTTGCTACGGTGAGAATTGCCGGTATTCAGGCGGCGAAAAAATGTAGCGACCTGATTCCCCTCTGTCATCCATTGCCGCTGTCGAAGATTACTGTGGATATTGAACTTCAGAGCCAGAGTCTAGTGATCACTGCGCTGTGTAAAACCACAGGCAAGACCGGTGTTGAGATGGAGGCCCTGACTGCGGCGTCGGTTGCTGCCCTCACGGTTTACGACATGTGCAAAGGCCTAGATAAGGGCATGGTGATTCGTGAAACCAAGCTATTGGAGAAGACTGGCGGCAAATCTGGAGACTGGTCTAGCAATGATTAATGTACTGTTTTTTGGTCGCCTCGGTGACTTTTCCAAGCAGGTCCCCTCGACTATCGAGGCCTCAACGCCGGCTGAGATTCGTGAGTTATTGGCTGCAGATTTTCCCGATTTGGCCCGTGAGTTGAATCAGCCCCAGGTGTTGGTCTCGGTTAATAAAACGATCGTAGGTTGGGACCAGCCCTTATTCGATGGCAGTGAAGTGGCATTTTTACCACCGGTAACGGGTGGCTGAAGATGACTGATCGCATCCGTATTCAGCAGCAGGATTTTGATCTGGCCGAGGAGTATCAACTGCTTCGCCAGGCCGATTCTGCCGTGGGTGCGGTGGTGACTTTTTCCGGTCTGGTGCGTGACTTTGAAGTGACCACTGAAGGGACGGATTTAGTTGAGAATTCGATCGACTTTCTGAGCTTGCAACATTACCCAGGCATGACCGAGACACTGCTGGAAACCATCGTTGAGAGAGCTAACCAACGCTGGAATTTGATCGCTACAACCGTGATTCATCGGGTCGGGGATCTGGCCCCACAGGACCAAATTGTTCTGGTTGGCGTCGCCAGCCAGCACCGTACCGATGCCTTTGAGGCGGCGCAGTTTTTGATGGACTACCTCAAGACTCAAGCGACCTTTTGGAAGTCGGTAAGGCGCAATGGCGAGCAGCAGTGGATCGAGAGTAAAGCCTCAGATCAGCAGGCTGCAGCGCGCTGGGATAGTTCAGATGATAAATAAGATTGATGGGTTGATACTGGCTGCAGGTCGTTCAACAAGAATGGGTTGTGGCGATAAGTTAAAGTCAATTCTAGGAAAAAAAACACTGCTAAAACATGTCGTTGATCGTCTCGGACCCCAGGTCGGCGAGCTGTTTATCAATGCCAATCCAGCCCTCTGTGGCGAGCAATCTCTAACGGTTATCGCCGATCATATAGAGGGCTTTCAGGGGCCTTTAACCGGTCTCTGGAGCGCACTGAAAAGTGACCAATTGAGCGATGTCAGCTACCTGATGATGGTTCCCTGTGACGGACCTTTTATCCCAGAGAATTTGGTCGCGGAGCTGTTTCAGCTGATGGTGAAAAATGATGCTGATATCGCCTGCGTGCGCTATCAGGGGTTTTCTCAGCCGACTTTTTCTCTCTGGCATAAGCGGGTTCTGCCAACTGTGGAAGAGGCATTCTTAGTCAAGAAACAGGGTGGCTTTAAGCCTCTTTTAGCGGAGTTAAATACGGTTTATCTCGACTGGCCAGAGCAACCGCTAAACCCATTTTTTAACATCAACACCCCTGAAGATTTAGCTGAAGCGGAGTTACTTTTAGCGTGAGCACTGAACTCAGGCATGAGCAATTTATGCGCTATAGCCGTCACCTGCTGATGGACGATATTGGCGAGGCTGGGCAGCAGAAGCTTTCCCAGGCACGGGTATTAATTGTGGGTCTCGGTGGGCTCGGTTGTCCGGTTGGGTTGTATTTGGCTGCGGCGGGGGTTGGGCATTTATCCTTATGCGATCCGGATGTGGTTGAACTGAGTAATCTGCAACGGCAGATCCTTTATCGCGAGACAGACTGTGATCAGCACAAGGTTGAATGCGCCGAGCGTGAGTTGCGGGCTATGAACCCTTATATCAATGTCATTAGTTATGCGGCTGAGATAACAGATGAATTAATCGGCGATCAAGATATTGTAGTCGACTGTACTGATAATTTAGCGGCTCGGCAGTTGATGAACAGTGCCTGCCACAGGAATAAGATTGGTTTTGTCAGTGCCTCGGCGCTGGGTTGGGAAGGGCAGTTAATGGCGTTTGATTTTGCCGCTCATGCTCGTTTGTGCCTTAACTGTATTATTGATAAGGACTCGCCAGAGCCGATGCAGAATTGTTCTAATTCTGGGGTAGTGGGTCCGGTGTTGGGCGCTATGGGTAGTTTGCAGGCGACCACGGTGATAAGAATGGTGTTGGGGTATTTTCAGCAGCATGGAGAAATGCAGCGCTATGACGGCAAGGCTGGGCGATGGCTGTCTTTGGCGGCTAGTGCAAAGGATGGTTGTGGGGTTTGTGGCGAGGCTGGGTGAGAACCGTTGGTTTTGCTTACTAATCCTGCCATTTAGGTGACTATCACCGCTGTGATTCTGGCAGCCGCCACCTATGTCATCCTGAGCGGAGGCGAAAGATCTCCTTTTACTGGCACCGAATGAGAACGTAGCGTACTGGACGAGATCCTTCGGCTCCGCTCAGGATGACAGTGTGGGGGCTCAGGATGACAGTGTGGGGGCTCAGGATGACAGTGTGGGGGCTCAGGATGACAGTGTGGGTGGCTCAGGATGACAAAGTACGGGGCGCAGGAAAAAGTAGTACGCTCAAACTAACAAGTTGAACATTAACAACAGGAGTAATAAACGTGGCTCACGATGCATCAGCCCCAAGACGTTTTGTTAAAATCGCCATACTCACGGTGTCCGACACCCGCAGTTTGGAAACCGACACCAGTGGTTCATTTCTTCAGCAAGCCCTAGAGCAAGAGGGCCACCAGCTTGCCGATCGCAAACTGGTTATCGACGACATCTACCAAATGCGCGCCGTGGTCTCCACCTGGATCGCCGACCCTGAAGTGGAAGTGATCATCACCACCGGCGGCACCGGCTTTACCGGCCGCGACAGCACTCCTGAAGCTCTGTCTCCACTGTTTGATAAGCATATTGAAGGCTTTGGCGAACTATTCCGCCAGCTCTCTTACGACGAGATTGGCACCTCTACTGTGCAGTCGCGCTGTTTGGCTGGGCTGTCGAACAACACCGCTATTTTCTGTGTGCCAGGATCCACTGGCGCTTGCAAAACCGGTTGGAATGGCATTATCAAGCAGCAGCTGGACAGCACCTTTCAGCCCTGTAACTTTGTTCAGCATGTGCGTAAAAAGTCACTCTAATGCTTAGTGTCTCAGAGGCTATTAAGCAACTTGTTGTCAGCACTAAACCGGCAACGGCAATCGAGTCCCTATCGGTACTGGATAGCCATGGGCGCGTTCTTGCGACGGATATTTGCGCCGCGGTAGATGTGCCACCTGCCGACAATAGCGCGATGGATGGTTACGCCTTTTGTTATGCCGAGGCCGCTACAAATCAGTTCAAATTGCCTCTCAGTCAGCGCATCGCCGCAGGCACCGCACCAGAGTCTCTGGCCTCCAATACAGCGGCACGAATCTTTACCGGTGCAGAGATTCCCGCCGGGGCAGATACAGTTGCCATGCAGGAAAACTGCACTGAGAAAAATGGAATAGTTGACGTCGATGCTGCGGTAAAAGCGCAGGGCAATGTCAGGCCCCAAGGTCAGGATATTCAAGCGGGCCAGATTATTTTGACCGCAGGTACCAAAATCCGCGCTCAGGAAATGGGGTTACTCTCATCCATTGGTATTGCAGTGGTCGAGGTATTTAAACCATTGCGAGTGGCGATATTCTCCACTGGCGATGAGCTTGTAGAGCCGGGCATCCGCTTGAAACCAGGCCAGATCTATAACTCCAATCGCGCCACCCTAATCGGTTTGATTCAATCCTTGGGCATGGTCCCCGTGGATTTAGGCACAGTGGCAGATAGCCCAGAGGCCACCGACGCCGTATTAATTAAAGCGGCTGAGATGGGCGATATTATTATCAGCGCTGGCGGGGTATCCGTTGGTGAAGAGGACTATGTGAAAGACGCCGTGGCCAAAGCCGGGGAGCTCAATTTCTGGAAAGTCGCGATCAAGCCAGGCAAGCCCCTGGCCTTTGGTCAGGTGAACAATAAGCCCTTTATCGGCCTGCCCGGCAATCCAGCATCGGTGTTTGTCACCTTTATGATTCTGGCACGGCCGTTTTTACTGGCCAGTCAAGGCTTGGCCGATATAGCGCCAAGGTTCTTAAAAGCTCAGGCCCAGTTCGCCAAGAGCGGAGAGGGGCGCGAGGTCTATCTGCGTGCGCGGCTGCAGGACGGCACTGTTGAAATCTACCCCAATCAGAGCAGTGGTGTACTGGCCTCAGCCAGTTGGGGAGATGTCTTTGTTAGACAAGCCAAGGGTCAGTCTATTGAAGTGGGAGATCTAGTCGATGTGCTACCCTACGCGCAGTAGAACTTTTTTATTCTCATGCTCATGGAAGACAATGCTTTGACTCAGCCCACTTCATTAATTGATCCCTTCGGCCGCTCGGTAAATTACCTGCGCCTGTCGGTGACCGATCGCTGTAATTTGCGCTGTACTTATTGCATGGCCGAAGAGATGACGTTTCTGCCCAAGCAGCAGATTCTCTCTCTAGAAGAACTACGGGATGCTGCTACTGCCTTTGTAGAATTGGGGATTCGCAAGATTCGCCTCACTGGTGGCGAGCCGCTGATTCGCCGAGATATTCTTAAACTGGTCAGTTCGCTGTCAGCCTTGCCTGGGTTGGATGAGCTGACTATGACCACCAATGGACTGCTGCTGCCAACCATGGCGCAGCCATTAAAAGACGCGGGTATTTCACGCTTAAATATCAGTATCGATAGCCTCAAGGCCGAGCGTTTTAAAGAACTCACTCGGGTGGGGGATCTCAGTCAGGTATTGGAAGGTATTCACGCCGCCAATGCTGTGGGCTTTGGCAAGATTAAACTGAATGCAGTAATTCTCGCCGGTTTTAATGACGACGAAGTGGTGGATCTGGCCCGCTTTGCCGTGGATAACGGCATGGACATCTCCTTTATTGAAGAGATGCCACTGGGAGAAATATCCTCCCACAAAAGGGTTAACACCCAAATTACCAGTGCTCAGGTCCACGAACAGTTAGCTGCAGAGTTCACCATGGTGGACAGCGCCGAAACCACCGGTGGCCCATCCCGCTATATGCAGGTAGCTAACAGCGATAGCAAAATTGGTTTTATCTCACCGATGTCGAATAACTTTTGCGAGTCTTGCAACCGCGTGCGCATGACGGCAGAGGGACGCCTATTACTTTGTTTGGGTAACCAAGATAGCCTAGATCTGCGGGAGATATTGCGCAGCCATCCCGGCGATGCCGAACTATTAAAAAGCAAAATTGTTGAAGCCATTGGCCACAAGCCCGAGCGTCATCACTTCGATCCCGAACAGGTGGATATAGTGCGCTTTATGAATATGACCGGCGGCTGAGGTCAATGAGTTTAGAATCACTTTTTGTCTTTGAATACTCCTACTGGTTACTCGCCGCTATTGCCTTGATGGCGGTACTTTACTCCTCTGTGGGTCATGGTGGCGCTTCGGGTTATCTAGCCGCTATGGCGCTTTGGGGGCTGGCTCCTCAAGAGATGCGTCCCGCGGCTCTTGCCATGAATATAGTGGTCACCTGCTGGCTGCTGTATCGTTTTAAGCCCTACAAACTTATGCCTCACAAGCTGTTCTGGCCGCTGGTGATGTCGTCCACACCTGCCGCTTTTGTCGGCGGTCTCTGGGTTATCGATGTGCTCAGTTACCGTTTGTTGGTGGGTTTGCTGCTCGGCTTGGCGGCCATACGGATGCTGATCAGCAATAAAAGTAATCAGCAAATTCAGTCGCCGGCGCTCTGGTTGATGGTGGTTGTGGGTGTGCTATTAGGCTTCTCTGCAGGCTTGACCGGTATCGGTGGTGGGGTGTTTTTAAGTCCTATACTACTGATTTTTGGCTGGTGTACTGTGCGTCAAAGTACCGCTGTTGCTGCGGGTTTTATTCTGCTTAATTCCATTGCCGGGCTCGCGGGCTATGTTGTCAGCGCTCAGCCCTGGCCTCTGGGCACAGGCTGGTTGATGCTCGCGGCCTTTGCCGGTTGTCTACTGGGAGCAGAGCTGGCATCCCATCGGGCTAGCTCGACGGCTCTGCGTAAATTGCTTGCTGGGGTGTTGATTATTGCCGCGGTCAAGATGGTTTATAGCGCCTTTTAGGCTTTTCCTTAACTCTTAACTCTTAACTCTTAACTCTTAACTCTTAACTCTTAACTCTTAACTCTTAACTCTTAACTCTTAACTCTTAACTCTTAACTCTTAACTCTGCTGTGCCCGTCTTGTAATACCCTGAGCTGTCCTGCCCTCCAAGCTCCACTGCATTCTGTTTTGGTATTGAACTAGTAGTGGGGTATGTTATTCTTCTACAAAGTATAATTATTTACCTTGGTTGGTTTTGAGATCCCTCGTCGCTTCGCTCTGTCGGAATGACAAATTAAGCGGCTCTGTCGGGATGACAAATTAGAGGCTCTGTCGGGATGACACCCCAGCCTGTCATCCTGAGCGAAGCCGAAGGATCTCCTGCCGACTGGATGAGATCCCTCCACTGCGGTCGGGATGACAAGATTGATGCGGTCGGGA
>Ga0115005_10004254_pt1 | contig 11398 bp, 10 predicted proteins | sample ArcOceMetagenome_FD_87163 | JGI IMG/M metagenome (GOLD analysis project Ga0115005, IMG submission 87163) | Marine eukaryotic phytoplankton communities from Arctic Ocean - Arctic Ocean - Greenland ARC118M Metagenome | ecosystem: Environmental > Aquatic > Marine > Oceanic | place: Arctic Ocean...
CTCTGGTGGCTTACTTGAACGGTCAAAAACCAAGCGAGTTTGACTTGTTAGGATACTGAAAACCGAATCATTTTCTAGCCCTTGGCACTGATTTCATACTTTTTCCCTAAATTAGGTGCATTTTCTTAGGGGGCGAAAAAACATACAATTTCTCGCTAGGGCTTATGTATTGCCAATGATCCGTAGATACAGCAGATTTAAACATTCATTTTTTGAATGAAAAAGACAAATTAATAAAACAATAGCGCTTTATCTGTTCACAAACTTAACTTAACTCTCAGATTAACAGTAAAAATAAACATTCATTTTTTGAATGAAAAAGACAAGTTAATAGAATTATAGTTATTTACTAAACCTTATTAAGATGATTGTCATGCAATAGCACTTGTCGTTTTTTATTGTTTAAAAACGGGCAAACATTTTACAAGGTTAATTTATGACAGTTCCAGCCATACTCACGTCTTACATCAACGGTAAGTTTGTCGATAGTAAGCATTATTTCAACAATATTAATCCCGTTGACGGCAGTACTATTTCGAAAGTTTCTGAAGCAGATCATCATATGATTGATGGAGCTGTAGAAGCAGCAAAAAATAGTGAATGGTCACAATTAACAGTGAATGAGCGTAGCGTATTATTGAATAAAGTAGCTGATATGATGCAAGAACGTGAACAAGCGTTTATTGACGCCGAAATGGCAGATACAGGAAAGTCATTATTTCAAGTGAAGACAATTGATATTCCTAGAGGCACAGCCAATTTTCGCTTCTTTGCTGACTTAGTTAAATATCAGTGTAGTGAAAGTTTTATGACTGATACTCCCCAAGGCGGAAAAGCCTTGAACTACACTGTCAATAAACCCCTCGGCGTTGTTGCCATTATTTCACCATGGAACCTACCTTTATTGTTAGCTACATGGAAAATAGCGCCAGCAATGGCCTGTGGTAACAGCATTATTTTTAAACCTTCTGAAGAAACCTCCTCCACTGCTTTTTTACTAGCGCAAGTTATGGACGATGTAGGTATTCCCAAAGGTGCATTCAATTTAATTTTAGGCCGAGGACATGCCGTAGGCGATGCCATTACTAGCCATAAAAACATTAATGCTATTACCTTCACTGGTGCATCCGCAACCGGACAACGAATAATGGCTTCTGCCGCACCTACCGTTAAGCCTATTTCTTTTGAGTTAGGCGGTAAAAATTCCGCAGTGGTTTTTGCTGATGTTGATGTTGATAAAGCTGTTGCCGGCGTTGCGCGCTCAACATTCACCAATTGCGGGCAGGTCTGTTTATGTACTGAAAAAGTATTTGTGCATAGATCAATTTTTGATGAATTTGTCAGCAAACTTAAAGAACACGCCGCAGGCATTAACATTGGCTATCCACAAGATGAAGCTGTGTTTATGGGACCTTTGGTATCTAAAGCGCATCAACAAAAAGTGCTTTCTTATTATGAGCTTGCTCGTACTGAAGGCGCCGATGTTATTTATGGTGGTGGCGTGCCAACATTTGGCGATGAGCGTGATAACGGCTGTTATATAGAGCCAACTATTCTTACGGGCCTTGATGACCGAGCGCGTATTAATCAGGAAGAGATCTTTGGCCCAGTATGCCACGTTTCACCTTTTGATGAAGAAGCTGAAGTGATAAAACGCGTCAACGATACCCCTTATGGTTTGGCCACCTCGATATGGACAGAAAACCTCTCTTTAGCTCATAGGGTAGCTCCTCAATTTCATGTAGGGCTGGTTTGGGTAAACACTTGGTTCTTACGGGATCTACGCACACCCTTTGGTGGCACTAAGCTATCAGGTGTTGGCCGTGAAGGCGGCCTACATTCCTTAGCTTTTTATAGTGAACCGAGCAATATCTGTATCAATATAGAAAAATAACAGCGGAGAAAATGATGAATCAACCGAATCAAAGTAAAGTGGTCAGTGGTAAAGCCAAACCCAGAGGAACCTTTCCTCATGTAAAAAGGGCTGGTGACTTCCTCTATATTTCCGGCACCAGTTCACGACTGCCTGATAATAGTTTTGCCGGCGTTGAGGTTGATGAAATGGGGAGTACAAATTTGTGTATTGCCAAGCAAACACGCGCTGTAATCGAAAATATTGCTGACATCCTCGCTTCGATGGACGCCACGTTAGAAGACTTAGTAGAAATTTCTACCTTCTTGGTCAATATGAATGATTTTCGCCTATACAACCAAGTATATTCAGAGTTCTTTGACTTTGATGGCCCGACTCGCACCACCGTTGCCGTACATCAATTACCGCACCCACATCTATTAATCGAATGTAAGGCAATCGCTTATAAACCACTAGACAAAAAAACAAAGGACACTTCTCATGACTAAATTAGCGGCGTTTAATTTTCAACAGTGGATAGCAGAGCACCAACATTTATTAAAGCCGCCTGTTGGCAATGTTCAAATTTGGACTGATACCGACATGATGGTTACTGTTGTGGGCGGACCCAATCAACGTACTGATTTTCATGACGACCCAGTGGAAGAGTTTTTCTACCAGCTAAAAGGCGACATGGTACTGAAAGTCATTGAGGAAGATGAGCACCGTGATGTGTTTATTCGTGAAGGCGATATTTTCTTTCTACCTCCTCATGTACGCCATTCTCCTCAACGTCCAATGGAAGGTAGCATCGGTCTAGTAATCGAACCTAAACGCCCGGACGGTGTTAAAGATGCCTTTGAATGGTACTGCTTTAAATGTGAATCATTGGTGCATAGAGTTGAGGTGCAACTCAAATCAATCGTTAAAGATTTACCACCAATTTATAACACTTTTTATCAGGATATCGCCGCACGTACCTGTAGTCACTGTGGCGAGTTACACCCAGGAAAAGAGCCGCCTAAAGGTTGGGTTACGTTAGAGGAAAAATCATGAAAGTAATCGATATTCACTCCCATTTTTTTCCAAAAAATTGGCCTAGTCTTGAAGAGCGTTTTGGTGGTGGCAACTGGCCTTGGCTACGCCATAGCGATAGCCCTAACCAAAATGGCAGTGCCATGTTGATGCGTGGAGATCAGGAATTCAGACCAATTTACTTCGCTTGCTGGGATGGACACAAACGGCTAGAAGAAATGGATCGTGACGATGTTCATCAACAAATTATTTCTGCTACTCCTATATTGTTCGCTTATGAACGACCTGTAGAACAAGCACTTTACTGTGCACAATTATTTAATGATGCTGCGCGTGATATTTGTCAGGCTGATCCAAAACGCCTTTTTTCCTTGGCTCAAGTACCTTTACAAGACCTTGAAGCGTCATGCATAGAAGCCACACGTGCTAAAGCAACAGGACACGTTGGTATACAAATCGGTAATCATGTTGGTTTAAAGAACATGGACGATGACACCGTATTGGCCTTCCTTGAGCATTGCGCGCAGGAAGACATTGCAGTCTTTGTCCACCCATGGGACATGATGGCAAGCGAGCGGACTAAAGACTACATGATGGGTTGGACAGTCGGTATGCCCGCTGAAACCCAACTCTCGATAGTATCGATGATTTTAGGTGGTGGTTTCGACAAAGTGAGTCCCAAGTTGAAAATTTGCTTTGCTCATGGTGGTGGTTCGTTTGCTTTTTTATTAGGTCGTCTAGAGAATGCTTGGCATCATCGTGATATCGCCCGAGGCAAGTCTCTTTACCCACCCAGTCATTACTTAGACCGTTTTTACCTTGATACCGCAGTATTTGATCATGACTCACTTGAATTATTAGTAAAAAAAATGGGCACAGATCGCCTGATGTTTGGCACTGATTATCCATTTCCATTAGGCGAACAACAAATGGGGAAACTAATCAAAACAGCGCCAACGTTATCGGATGCAGACAAACAGAAATTATTAGCGAGCAATGCTGAGTCTTTCTTCAATCTTACAAAAACATAGGATCACTTAAATGTTAAATGATATCGCTCATACCTTGGATCAGGCTGCAGTTAACGCCGCAAGTGTCGACCAAATATCCCTTACTCAGCCCATCACGTTGACCCAGGCTTACGAAATCCAAAAGCTGAGTATTCAACAGCGGCTCAATCGCGGAGAAAAGTTAGTCGGTTATAAAATGGGTTTTACCAGTCGCGCCAAAATGGAGCAAATGGGGGTTGATGATCTCATTTGGGGACGTCTTACCAACACCATGTTGATAGAAGCTGATCAAGCTATTGATTTGTCCAACTATGTGCATCCTAGAGCAGAGCCTGAAATTGCCTTTAAACTGAAAACATCGCTGTCAGGTAAAATAACTAAAGAACAAGCATTAGCCGCTGTCGATGTTATTGCCCCTGCAATTGAAGTGATTGATTCGCGTTATCGAAATTTTAAATTTTCTTTGGAAGATGTCATCGCTGACAACTGTTCTAGTAGCGGCTTTGTCATCGGTCCTTGGCAGTCTAAAGACAGTAATATTGACGGTTTAGCCATACAATTAGCAGTGAACGAAGAAGTAGTTGCTCGTGGTTCAAGTAATGACATTTTAGACCATCCGCTTAATGCTCTCGTTGAAGCGGCTCGCTGCATTGCCGAGTCAGGAGAAGAATTGCAAGCTGGGCATATAATTCTTGCCGGTGCCGCTACTGCTGCTGTCGCATTAGCGCCTAATCAAACGATCTCCGCCGAGGTTGCCGATCTCGGCAGCTGTTCATTCAAAACTGGTCCATTAAATAACAGTGCACTAACAGATAAGGCATAACTTATGAGCTATGAAAACACATTGGCGTATGCTACTGAACAAGACACGTTGGATCCCTTATCGACTTACCGTGAAAAATTTCACCATCCGATAATTAACGATAAACAAGTGATTTACTTCACCGGAAACTCGTTAGGTTTACAACCCAAAAGTGCAAGAGAATATGTAAATAAGGAACTTGATGAGTGGGCAACGTGGGGAGTAGAAGGTCATTTTCATGCTGAAAATCCCTGGGTGAGTTATCACGAAATATTAACCCCGGCATCAGCTAGGCTAATCGGCGCGAAAGAGTCTGAAGTTGTGTGTATGGGATCATTGACTAGTAACTTGCATTTACTTTTTGTCTCTTTTTATCAGCCTACAGCGAAACGCTTTAAAATTATCAGCGAAGCAAAAATGTTCCCTTCAGATCGCTACTTGTTAGAAACACAAGTAAAGCATCATGGCCTTGATCCGGATGAGGCCATTATTGAAGTTTCTCCACGAGACGGTGAAAGCCTGATCCAAGAAGAAGATATTATCGCTGCGATAGAAGAACATAGTGACGAGCTAGCTTTAGTCTTTTTGGGCGGTATGAATTACTTTACCGGCCAGTTATTTGACATGGAGAAGTTAACACAAGCCGCCCACAAACATGGTGCGCTTGCCGGTTTTGATTTAGCCCATGCTGCGGGCAACGTGCCCCTTGAAATGCATAAATGGAATGTCGATTTTGCGGCTTGGTGTACCTATAAATATATCAACTCAAGTGCAGGCAATGTCGCGGGACTATTCGTTAACGAACGCCACGGTAAGAATACCTCTATCAACCGTTTTGGCGGATGGTGGGGACATAATAAAGAACGCAGATTTTTAATGGAAAACACCTTCGACCCAATGCAAGGTGCTGAAGGTTGGCAAATAAGTAACGCCCCCGTTATGGGCATGGCGATACTGAAAGCCTCTTTAGACATTTTTGATGAAGCTGGCATTCATAACTTACGTGCCAAAAGTATCAAGTTGACGGGGTATTTAGAGTTTATTTTTAATCAAGTGCTTGAACAGTTTCCAAACGTGAAGTTGGAAATAATCACACCAACGGATCCACTTAAGCGTGGTGCACAACTATCGATAAAACTCATTGGTACCGATAAGAGCTTCTTCGAACAACTCACTGAAGCGGGCATTATCACTGATTTTAGAGCGCCAGACGTGATCAGACTTGCGCCAGCACCCTTATATAACAGTTTTGAAGATGTCTATAAATTTGGTCATACCTTACAAAAATTACTAGCTAAGTGGAGTTAATATGAGTCAGGCATCTAAAACCATAACCGTCGCTGGCGCAGGTCCTGTTGGTGCGCTACTTACTGTCATGTTAGCAAGACAAGGTTATCAAGTAGATTTATTTGAATCACGAGAAGACTCTCGTTGCAGCGACATTTATCAAGGTAAGTCTATTAATATTGCCTTGTCAGACCGAGGCTGGTTAGCACTAGAGTCTGTCGGTATAGCGGAAGAGGTAAAACGCGAAGCTATTCCTATGTACCACCGCGTTATGCACGATCTTGAAGGCAACTTAACAAGGCAAGCCTATGGCAAAGAAAAACAGGCCATTTGGTCGGTATCGCGCGCTAAAATAAATGAGCAACTTGTTTCATTGGCTGAAAAAGAAGAGAAGGTTTCGCTACATTTCAGTAGTCATGTTACCGATATAGACTTTGATGAGACTACGGTCACCTTTAACACCAAACAGGGTGAAATAAAACACAGTACTGATCTGTTATTTGGTGCCGATGGCGCATTTTCGAAAGTGCGTAGAAAGATGCAAGAAATCCCGCGCAAGCGTATTAGCTATAGTTTAGAATATATGCCGCAAAGCTATATTGAACTCAATATTCCGGCTGCAGCAGACGGAAGCCATCAGTTAGAGAAAGAAGCGCTACACATCTGGCCACGCAAAGACTTTATGTTGATTGCTTTACCCAATCCCGATGGCAGCTTTACTTGTACCTTGTTTATGAATCAAGAAGGGGATATTTCCTTTGATTCACTAACGCATAGGTCAGATGTCGAGACCTTTTTCAAAAACTATTTTAGTGATGCCATGGGTTTGATAAACGATCCTGTTGACGAATTTATGAGTCGAAAAGCCTCTCCCTTGTCTTTGGTGCATATTTATCCTTGGGTAATTAACGACAACGTTGGTCTTATTGGTGATGCTGCTCATGCTATGGTGCCTTTTTATGGCCAAGGCATGAATTGTGGCTTTGAAGATTGTCGAGTACTCAGTGAGTTGGTCAGCCAACACAATGATGATTGGCCAGAAATATTGTCTCAATATCAGCTGCAGCGTAAGCCTAATGGTGATGCGATTATCGAACTAGCTAAACGTAACTTTATTGAGATGAGTGAGCTGTCAGGCGATGCGAACTTTCAGTTATGTAAGAAAATTGAAGCGAATTTTCATGACCGATATCCGAGACTCTGGGTGCCGCTATATTCCATGGTGACATTCTCACCTGATATAGCTTACAGTGAAGCATTACGTGTAGGCGATATACAAAAAGAAATTATGGCTCAGATTATGGCATTACCCAATATAGAAAATCGCTGGCAAGATGAAGATATATATCAAATGTTGCATGAATTAACCCTCAACATTGACCTAAAAAGAGAGACAACATGAGTTGTCCACATCAAACAAATTATCGAGCGATGGAAGATTCTATCCATACTGATTTTAAAGAAGACATGTCTTATGGTGACTATTTGTGTCTCGAAAAAATATTATCGGCACAGCAACCGCAAAGTGAACAGCATGATGAAATGCTCTTTGTTATTATCCATCAGGCAAGTGAACTCTGGCTTAAACTCGCAGGCCACGAGTTAAGTGCTGCGATTAAGAATGTTAAAGAAGGCAATTTCGGCCATGCTTTTAAAGTTATTTCCCGGGTCAAACAGATCGTTAGACAACTAACTCAGTCGTGGGATATTTTATCGACATTGACCCCGGTTGATTACCTGAAATTTCGAGATGACCTCGGTCACTCGTCAGGTTTTCAGTCATACGGGTATCGAAAAGTTGAATTTTTACTGGGTAACAAAAATGCCTCCTTGCTAGCCGTGCACGAAAGTAATGAATCAGTGCATAGCGAGTTGACAGGCATACTTGAGCAGCCTAGCCTTTATGACGAAGTTATCTCGGCATTGCATAAAGCAGGGCTGAAAATTGATACAGAGGTACTAAACAGAGATGTCACCTTACCTTATCAAAGGCATGACTCAGTACTAAACGCTTGGTTGACTGTATATCAAAATTCCGACCAGTATTTTGAATACTATGAGCTAGCTGAAAAACTGGTCGACATCGAAGATGTCATTCAGCAATGGCGTTTTAAACATATGTCGACAGTAATGAGAATTATTGGTAACAAAGAAGGAACAGGCGGCTCTTCAGGTGTGAGTTTTCTTAAAAAAGCACTAGATATCAGCTTCTTCCCTGAGTTATATACAGTAAGAACTCAACTATAAAGTACCAAGAAAGTTGAGTAAAGGTAATAGGCTAGTACTATTTATAGTTTCTAAGTCACTTGAGGGGCGTTAGCGCCTTAGAATTAATACTCTATTTTATGTGGGCCTTAGTTGATTCTAATGTCCGCTTTTGAGATTGGGTAGATAATTGTACGCAAAGTATTGAATAAGGTTTTAGGTGTAAATTAATAGACATTTTTAAATTATATGTGGCAGTTTTAGACGCACAATTTTCAAATATAGGTATAAACCTAAGGTCAGCTTTTGGCTAGCTGTTGTCGTAAGCCTCAACAAACACCTAATATCTGCAATGTCGGATCTCTTGTCGTTAGATAAACCAAGGCTATGTCTACTTAGGTGCGATGCAGAAGCTTTGATTTTTTCACAATAAGTTTCCGCTTCGTGCACTTAGTGATCGTTAATAATTCAAAAGTGTATGACTGCTGATGGCTTTTGCGACGGTTAGATTAGATTAAGTAAAGTCATTGTGACTCTGAGTACATGAGTACGTGCATTTTTTGCGTACTCATGGCCTCTAAAGTGCAATATTGGCTTAGTTGGCTATCAAAATAAAGTATAAAACCTTTACCTAGGTTCATATAATCTGGCAAGAATTTACCTCTTAAATAATACATTTATATAAAGTTATCCCCCTAATACGCTCCTATGGTAGTGATAACCACAAAAAAATAGCTAGATATTGTTTTTCTTCTTAGCATACTTTTGTTTGTATCATGTATGCGATCTCATAATGTAATAAATCTCAATCTATAAGGCAGTAATGTGAACAGTTCTCAAGTTAAATGGCAGTCAAAGAATATGGGGGAATTGCAAGTCATTGAATATTAAGGCTGTCACTTGCCTGAGATTCTCAACTTAAGTGGCGGTGATCATTTTAAAGTGATTGATTAATGGTGGTTCAGTCCTGAATCATCAATTTTAGTGTATGATTTTTTTCATTTAGGTTATTGTCTACTCGCTTTTAACGCCCCAAATTTACCCTAAGAACATTTTAAAAACTGTCTTGTAGACTTTTATGAATTAGCTTGAATAGGTAAGTAGGGCGTGAAAAGAGAAATAACCATAAAATCAATTATATCGTTCAATAATGACTGAACCTGTCCTTTTCCTCCTCCTCAAGTGTGATGCAATGGAACACCAATATTTTTTGCTCGTAAAATATCAAGATATTAAAAATAATGAAGAAACACTCCATTGCTGAGGTCCCCCATATTGTCACATAAAGAAAACTTTCTATAAAACAAATATAAGCTAAAGGCTAATAAAGCATAGATGCACTAGGATTGAGAACGGCTAAGATACTCAAGCGCTCCATATCACAAAAGTCACTCGCATCACGTAACAATTCTTTTTGGACAGCTAAGGAGTCTAGCTTTGCATCGGCAATAACTGCCGATGGATCATGACTTTGGCATTCGTGATTCAATGTCATCACACGTTTGGCAATATGAAGTAATTTAGTTTCTTCGGTACTATGTTCAAATTCTTCGTTATCTTGATAACGTATGGGTTCAATCAAACTATAAGGTAGCTGCCATTTTTTTAATAACTCAGCGGTAACATCCGCATAGGTGAAACCTAATATTTGTTGCTGTTTTGTCCATGGTAATTCATCAGCATTAACCTGCTTACATTCCATGACTGTTTCAGGGAAAAACTGATGTATCACCAATTCCCCTAAATTATGAAGCAAACCTAAAATAAACAATCGCTCAGCATTTGGCACTCTTAATTTAGTGCCTAAAAATTTAACCGTTAAAGCACAATCAACACTACGTTCCCAAAAGTCATTTAAATATTCAGGATCTACTTTTAGTTTACTAAAAGCATTGGTCGTAAAGTAAGCAATAACAAGGTTATAAACTTCTGTGATACCTATTATCAAAACAGCTTTCGAAATAGTATCTATTTTACCAGGATAATTAAAAAATGAGCTGTTAGAGAGCTTTAAAATAGTCGCGGCTAAAGCAGGATCAAGTAAAATAACATCCGAAATATCATCAATTGTTGATGACTCATCATCAATCAATTCTTTAATACGGATAAATGAATCTGATAAAACAAATATCTCACTTGCCTGTTCGGCGTACTCAGCAGCATTCATGAAAGGTATCCTAGGCATATATAGAGTTATGAAAATAAAAAATCATCTCCACCTGAGTGGAAAAATCACTATTTTGTAACAGATTAACGATTCATTTTCTATTTAAAACAGGAGATTAGCGAATGGAAAATCTAATAGTAAGTATAGTCACAATATTTATAATTAGTGACTATATTCTCATTTTTAATTGATATTAGTCTTCAACCGTTAGAGCCACTTGGTAAGAGCCAAATTTACGAATATTAATAACCCCTTTATCGAAAATAAGGTATTGCCCCTTAATTCCCTGCAATAACCCTGAAACTTGTGGTGTTTTATCAAAATTAAATGAACCAATTTTTTCTAAGTATTGCTCCACAGGAAAATTCAAATGAACAACCGACTCATCAAGTAATTCCACAGCATCTTCACCAAAACGTAATTTCAGTTCGTCTAACTGTGCTGAAATTTCAGGTATTAATTCTTCTGCTCGCGCTTTTAAATCAACCGCTTCACCAGAGCCCTTCAACATAGCACGCCAATTTGTTTTATCTGCAATGAATTTAGCCAGTGCTATTTCAACTAAACCAGATTGTAAGCGGGTACTTACTCTAAATAACGGTAAGGCTTGGGTAGCACCTTGATCAATCCAGCGTGTTGGTATTTGCGTATGACGAGTAATACCGACTTTAATACCAGAAGTATTCGCTAAATAAACATAATGATTCACCATACAATTTTTAACGCCCCACTCTGGCTCACGACACGTGCCTTGCGCATGATGACAAGTTTCTGGTTTCATAATACACATGTCACATTGTGCTAATTTTTGCATGCACGGATAACAAAAACCTTGTGAATAACTTTTCTTTGTAGATCTTCCACAATTCCGACAACCGATTTTACCTTGGTAATCTAACGTTATTGTCTTTCCAATTAACGCATTCATATCGATAGTTTGTTCGCCGATAGGTAGTTGGTAATGAACAAGTCCGTTTTCATCTAATTGGGCTGTCATTTTACTCAAAGCACCCGCATCGTAATGGGTCATTTATTGTCTC
>Ga0115005_10004258_pt1 | contig 11388 bp, 8 predicted proteins | sample ArcOceMetagenome_FD_87163 | JGI IMG/M metagenome (GOLD analysis project Ga0115005, IMG submission 87163) | Marine eukaryotic phytoplankton communities from Arctic Ocean - Arctic Ocean - Greenland ARC118M Metagenome | ecosystem: Environmental > Aquatic > Marine > Oceanic | place: Arctic Ocean...
GGTGGCATTGGCCCGAATACCCAGGGTGTGGGTGTTCAAGGTGGTGCGATTCTTTGCAAAGATAACGAAGTTGAAGTGGCCAACCATAAATTAGTAACCGATGCGGTGCACACGATCGACGGTGCGTTGATTTGTATGCAGATTTTACATACTGGTCGTTATGCCTATAACAATGAAGCGGTGGCACCTTCTGCGGTGAAATCACCTATTCACCCATTCCCCCCTAAAGAGCTGGATGCAGATGGCATCGAGCAGCAAATCCAAGACTTTGTGACCTGTGCGCTTTTGGCGCAACAAGCCGGATATGACGGCGTTGAGATCATGGGCTCTGAAGGCTATTTCATTAATCAGTTTATTGTTAAACGCACCAATAAACGCACCGATGAATGGGGTGGTAGTTATGAAAATCGGATTCGCTTAGCCAAAGAAGTGGTGCGTCGCACCCGTGAAGCGGTGGGTGAAAAATTTATTATTATTTTCCGTTTATCCATGCTGGACTTGGTTGAAGATGGCAGTACTTGGGATGAAATTGTTTACCTAGGGAAAGAAATCGAAAAATGCGGAGCCACCTTAATTAATACGGGTATTGGCTGGCATGAGGCCCGTGTGCCCACCATTGCTACCAGTGTGCCTCGTGCGGCGTTTGTGGAAGTGACCGCCCGCATGAAAAAAGAATTACGTGTGCCTTTGATTACCACCAACCGCATCAATGACCCAGAAGTGGCCAATAGCATTATTGCTGAAGGACAAGCGGACATGGTGTCTATGGCGCGTCCTATGTTGGCGGATCCGTACTTTGTGACCAAAGCGGCTGCTGGCAAGGCGGATGAAATTAATACCTGTATCGGGTGTAACCAAGCGTGCTTGGACCATGTGTTCAGTGGTGGCGAGGTTTCATGCTTGGTGAATCCGTATGCGTGTAACGAAACCAAACTGATTCAACAGCCTGTTGAAAAAGTGAAAAAAATAGCGGTTGTCGGTGCAGGCCCGGCCGGTTTAGCCGCCGCGACAACCGCCGCCGAGCGTGGTCACGATGTGACACTGTTTGATAGCGCCAGTGAAATTGGTGGCCAGTTTAATATCGCTAAACAAGTGCCAGGCAAAGAAGAGTTTCACGAGACCATTCGTTACTTTAACAAGATGATTGAAAAAACCGGCGTTAAGTTGCAGCTCAATACTCGTGTGGATGCGCCTGCGCTGATTGCAGCGGGTTTTGATGATGTATTCTTAGCCACGGGTATCGTGCCGCGCACGCCTGAATTAGAGGGCATTGATCATCCTATGGTATTGAATTATCTAGATGTTTTACGTGATAAAAAAACCGTCGGCCAGCGTGTGGCGGTGGTGGGAGCAGGGGGCATCGGCTTTGATGTGTCTGAGTATCTTACCCATGGTAAAACCAGTCCAAGCCTCAACAAAGATGAATTTATGAAAGAGTGGGGCGTGGATCTTTCGGTGACAAGCCCAGGTGGTTTGGCCACAGATACGCAAGTGGAAGCATCGCCACGCGAAGTATTTTTATTGCAGCGTAAAAAGTCAAAAGTGGGTGCTGGGTTAGGCAAAACCACGGGTTGGATTCATCGCACCACGCTTAAACATAAAAATGTGCAGATGATGAATAAAGTCAGCTACCTGAAGATAGATGATCAAGGTTTGCACATCGAAATGGACGGTAAACCAATGGTGTTAGCCGTAGACAACGTGATTGTTTGTGCTGGCCAAGACCCATTGCGTGAATTGCAGGTGCCTTTGCAAGAAGCGGGCATTGAGGTGCACTTGATTGGTGGAGCCGATAAAGCAACCGAGCTGGATGCCAAGCGCGCCATAAAACAAGGCACAGAACTGGCCGCTGTGATCTAAACGTTTCGCTGTTTCACCTGAACACCTCTGTCACAAATGTGCAGGGGTGTTTTTGTGTGTGCCTATCGGATTCAAAATGGCGAGGAATACCCAGTTTTAAACTCAATACTGTAAGCTTTATCACATCTTAGGCTGCGTAACTGGCCTACACTGAACTCAGATATTAACAGGTGACGTACATGGTCAGCATGGCGCTAGATTGGGTTCATCCTATTTCGAGTCACATCGAGACCTTGATTATTTTCAAGGACAATAAGGTGTCGCATGTTTTGGGGAAAGACCAAATGGATGCCTTGCTTGATTCTGATATGGGCTTGCCGGACATCACAGGCACGCAAAAGGCGGTGTATGTGCAGGCCAATCATGACTGGCTGATTAAAGCGTTGGTGTGTTGCACGATTCCGTTTGATGAAGACGGTTATTGTGAGCCGGATTGGCCTCTGCCTTTGCAGCGATTGTGTGATTCAGCGGGCCCAGGCCCAGACTTTGGTGCCGGTAGAATTCGTTTGGCCTGTCGAAGTCAGTGCCCTATATCTGGTTATAAGGCGAACCTGTGGGACCCTTCAACGGCTACATTTAGGGCCATTACAGAAGCTTTGGATGAGTCACAAGGGCGCTTGATGCATGAAGTCGCCAGCGACGAACCCAGCGCAGATGATGTGGCCAGTATTAAACGGACCTTGCGTAACGAAGAAGCGGCCTATCGAAATCAAGTTCAACAACTGCAACAAGCATTAGAGCAGCAAACTCTATTGAGTGAGCGTTTAACCGAGCAAGTGTCTGAGCTAAGCGCAAAGCGATCCTCTCTCGCCGAGCATGAGCTGCGCCAGCACAACGAACGCTTGAGTATGAAAATACGTGAGCTGCAATTGTCTATAGAAAAGCTCCGTGATGAGCCAGCGAGCAAAGCCAATGCTGATGCATCCGAGCTCGAATCTGATGTCAGTATCGTTCAGCGCATGCAAGACAACGAGGTGATGAGTGTGGTGTTTCACCCCGGAGCTGGGCACATTAATTTGCACCCACATCAATTGCTGGATTATCTTGAAGACCCGATGGCCTATGCGGCCCATCATATTTCATTAAGTAAAGCCGATTACATGACGTGGCTAAAGCATCATGATGTGCCTCAGTGCGCTGTGTGCGACGCACCAATCAGTATTATTGGTGATCCCGCTATTTTTGATGAGCAGCTTGATATTTATTGTGAGCAACATAAACCACTTGAGTAAGTGCGTGGTTTATGGAGACTAGCGCTTTTATGTTGCGCTGCTAGGCCATGAGACTTTCCCTTTCTACCTTTCCCAAACCCATCATCCAAGAAATAACACTGGATGCGCTTTGTGCATTGGATGTGTCATTGCACATTAAACGTGATGATTTAATCGATGCAACCGTCAGCGGCAATAAACGGTTTAAGCTGCATTATTATTTACAAGCATTTGAGCGGCAAAAAAATCAAACCTTAATTACGTTCGGTGGTGCTTTTAGCAATCATTTGCATGCCACCGCTTTTGTTGGTCAGCAGCTGGGTATACCTACTGTGGGCATTGTTCGAGCGGAGCCCCATGAGCTTCAACACCTTACTCCCACATTACAGGATTGCAAAAACTGGGGAATGGCACTTGAGCCCATTTCAAGAAGTGAATACAAGCTAAAACAGCAGTCTGAATACGTGCGTCAGATTGGCCTTAAATACTCGCAGCCATTATGGGTGCCAGAGGGTGGGGCGGGAGAATTAGGTGTGCAGGGTGCGCAAATTATTTTGCAAGGGGTTGATCAGTCTGAATATGATGTGATTCTACTGGCATGCGGTACGGGGACGACTCTGGCGGGGGTTATTCGTGCGAGTGAGCCTCACGTTAAGGTTATCGGTATTCCTGTTTTAAAGGGCGCTAAATGGATGCAGCCCGAGGTCGAGCAATACCTAGAGCCCAATATGACCAACTGGCAATTGGTGTTGGATTATCACTTCTCTGGGTACGCTAAATACAATGATGAGCTGTTGAATTTTATCTGTGATGTGAATGCTCAAACAGGTGTGCCGCTGGATCCTATTTACACAGGCAAGGCATTGTATGGCTTAATTGATTTAATTCGCCATGGTGCAATTGCAAAAGGCAGTCGGGTGTTATTTATACACACAGGCGGGCTTCAAGGCACAAGGTCTTGAGGGGCATTCTCTGCGAGGAATGGAGTGCATTCCTCGCAGTATCACCAAGAATTAAGCGACTTCGCTGCTGCTTTCGTGTGCTTCATGGGTGCGGTTGCTGCGGTACTGAGCTGGGCTCATTCCCACGTATTTAATGAAAATACGATCCAGCGTGCGACGACCCGAGAAACCGATCTTCATGGCGATTTGCTCGATGCTTTGTTTGTTGTCCATTAACAAACTTTTTGCTTCTTCGATGCGTGAGTGCGTCAGAATCGATTTGAGTGATGTCCCTTCTTGTTGAAGGTGACGGTTCAAGGTGCGCGAGCTTATATGAAATAGCTCGGCCACTTCCTTTTGTGTGGCACTGAATTCAATACGGTTCTGCACAATAGCTTGACGAATACGATCGCTCAGCAATGCACGATTATTGATTTTCTCTGCCAGGTTTTTCACTTCTGTTTTTATCATATTCATAATGTGTGGGTTTGCTTGATGAAGTTGCTTGTCAAGCCAGAAAGCAGGGAATACTGCTGATACTTCCTGACAGTTAAACCGGACCGGAGTATGAAGCCATCTTTCATAAGACGTTTCGTAGCTGGGTGCTGAAAACGGAAACAAAAGTTGGGTAAGCTTGAATTCACGACCGCAAATTTGTCGTAACCAATGACACATAACAGACATCATTAAGTCCAAACGGACTCGTTGTTGTTCGTCAATATCTTGGTTGATTGGAAACGTAATTTTGACGCTTCCATCCCCCTTGCGACTAAATGTTGGCGGTGCTTCATCACTGAACAGGATGTAGTAGCGATTAAGAAATACGAGTGCTTCACCTAAGGTGGAACAACATAAAAGCAAGTGCTGCAATAAATTGTAGGAACGAGCTTCAAGGCTGGCACCAGCGCTTAACCCTAAGTCGCTCTTGCCGCTGACCTTAACCAAAGCTTGGAAAAGGGCATCAACCTTAGCAACGGTAATGCGGTTATCAGGGTCCAGCAGCAAGTCAGGATTGATCCCTGCCTGGGCTACTGCGCTGGCCGTGTCGAATCCAAGAGATTTAACATGGCTGATAACTGGGTTAATAAGTGATACAGATATGCAGTCGGATGTCACCGTACTGATCCTTTCTTTTGTTATTGTTATTTTAAATGGGATCTCTGTCCTGAGTATAAAAATGCACATAATGTGCCATTTACAATATTTGTCTAAATATGGCAGGTACGGGCTAGGTTTTTTTCATCAGAACGGGCTATGAGCAAGGGCTCATATTTTAGACTTGTTACGCATAGTAACTATTTGAGTAACAAGTCTGGGTACATTTTACTCTTACCGTTTTAATTAAAAGTGAATCTCTAAGCCGGTTGAGAAGGCTTCAAGTTTACCTCTAGGAAAGGCTTCTGCGTTTAAGGTTACAATGGAGTACTCAGTACGAAGGGCTAACCAATCAAAAGGTTTGAATATGGCGCCGTAGCCATACCAAAAATCCACCGCCCATGTGGTCTTTGGATTGTTGCTATCTTCTACTCGACAAAACTCAAGTGTGCCGCAGTCGTTTAAATTAATAGGTGTATCAGTGGAGCCATCTGGCAGTTCGTTACCGTCAGAATCAAATGCTGGGCGTGGCGCAAACACCGTCATGCTGATGCTCTCTGATTGCCACGCCATAAAGCTCACTCTTGCGTAAACCTGCATCCAGTTATTAACGGACTTTTTGAATTTTAAACCGGCCGCTAGGCCTTGCGTGCGGATATTCGCTAGGCCTTCAAAGCGAGCCACTTGTTCGTTAACAGACTGCTCGCCATAACCGGTGTTTTCAAAGCGGCCATTGTCATCGACGTCATCTGGTTCACCTTCTTTAAAGGTAGGATCATCGTAGCGGGAATAACCGTAATCAATATAGCTCCACTCAAGATCCAGCCAAGGCGTGACATGGCTACCAAAGTCCACACGAAAACCATCGTCTTGTTGGTCGAAACTGGCGGAGCTGTTAAAACTATGGGCTGCGCCAAAATAGCCAGCATGAGTGTTATAAGAAAGAAATGTGCAACTGATGAAAACCCATGCATAGGTTTTGAGTGAGGTGAATACGTCCATGGATAACTCTATGATTATTTTTATTTGGCAGGCATTTTAACCAGCATTGTCGTGGCTGTCATGATTTGTGTGAGATTCTTCGATCAATGCATCGCTGAGTGAGGGTGAAACCCCTTTTAAGTTTTTATAGTAAGACGATGGTATTAGTTTGGTCGTGGTTATTGACCAAATCTCATGCCGTTGTTATCGAGATAGTCTTGCTCGGCCGGTGTTGAGCATCTGCCCAGGGCTTGATTGCGGTGAGGATAGCGAGAGAATTCATCAATAATCGCTTTATGCTTTTTCGCAAATTCTAAAAAACCGCTCGCTGTTTCACCGTGTATTTCGACCAACTCTGAAAATACCTGGATGGATTGCTCATGAATGTTTGCATCTTCGCTGTGCTGTAAGGGCATGCAAATAAATACGGCAACATGAAGCGGCACATTGGTGTGTTGCTTGGTTTCGATAAGGTTTAAGCAAAGGTTAAGGGATTGCGGGTCACCACTGAAGGCCTGATCTTGGCCGCGGTAAATATTACGAGTAAATTGATCAAGTAAGAGGATGCAGGCGACTTTGTCTTCTAAGGTATCGCATTCAAATTCATGATTGAGGGCTGCACGTATGGCTTTGCCAAACTGTTGGTGAATTGCTTGATCTAGGGCTTCACTGCTCTCAAACCAAAGGCTAGCTTGCTCTTTTGCCACTTGCTCATTATATGGCCATGCACCAAACCAGAAGCTAAGGATGTCGCGTGTAATCTGTTTCATGTGTGCCCCGTGTTTGTTCCACGTTTGTGTTCATTGGTCTGGGTGTGAAAAGCTTTATAGCCATTGAGTGTAAACCAAACTCAGCGCTATGGAATGGCCTTACTGTTTATTTGATGGAACCCCATGTTATACAGTCTCTGTGTGAGCTGAGCATCAATAAGGCCCGTTGAGTAAAAATAAGCTTGCTTGGTCAGGTGATTATTCGCTTGGTGCGGGGCATCCGATTTTGTAGGAAGCGCTGCTAATAAATGCTCGCAGCGTTTAGCGATGGCGTTTGCTGAGTCTATCCATTGTATGTGTGGCGCACATTGCTTGAGCTCAGTTAAAAGGTGAGGGAAGTGGGTGCAACCGAGCACAACTACATCGCATTGCGACGTCACGAAGGGCGCTACTAGGGTTTGTAATTTCACTGTATCGATGGCGCTATTACACAATTTGCGCTCGGCCATTGTCACTAGCTCCGTTGACCCTACTTTGGTTACATGGCATGTGCTTGCAAATTCATTAATCAGCGCTTGTAAATATTCCCCTGCAACCGTGACTGGGGTTGCCAATATGCCGATGAATTTTCTTTCGCTTAATTGGGCCGCTGTTTTTATTGCAGGTACAACGCCAACGATAGGCGTTTGAGTCAGTGCTCGCAGGTTATCTAAACATAGGGTGCTGGCAGTGTTGCAGGCAATGATGATGATATCTGGCTGGTGCTGTTTTTCTATTTGAGTCACTAGCTCCGCCATGCGATTGTTCAGCCATTGAGCGTCTTTGCTGCCATAGGGTGAATGGGCATGGTCGGCGAGGTAAACGATATCCGCGTGTGGGATAACGTTTTCAAGGGCAGGAAGAATACTGAGGCCACCAACGCCAGAGTCAAATAAGGCAATACAAGTCAAAATTAAAACTCAAACTCAAACAAAAAGGCCCGCTATTATACGGGCCTTTTCAATAATATTGTGGGTGTGTTAGCGGTTTTGTAAATCTAAGGTGCTGCGGTTGTTTCTTCTGATATAGGCGCTTGTGAGTCTTGCTTTACTGGCTTGATTTGTTCACTGGATTGACTTGATTCAGCGGATTCAGCAGAAACGGTTTCTTCAGCTTCAACCTGTGGTGCGCTTGATGGCTGAGATTCAGGTGCTGCTTCGACAACCTCTTGTGTTGTGGCTTCTGTTGCTAAGTCAGCTGCGCTTTCAGTGGTTTCAGGCTCGGTCGGTTTATCTGTGCTGGCATCAGGGGCGGTGGCTTCAGGCCCAAGAATTGAGTCAGCAGCAGGTTCAGTTGCCGGTGTGAGGGGAGTTGAGGTTTTAGAGTCGCCAGTATCCGCTACGACTGGTGATTCGATTTTAGCTTCAACAGCTGAGTCCGCATGGGTGATGGCTTGCTCGGCTTGCTGTTTAAGTTCGCTAATGGTGGCTTCAAGGGTTAACTTCTCTTGTTCCCACTGGGCGCTGGCTTGTTTGGATTGAGCTTGTTTAGTCAGTATTTCAACCGCTTGTGCCAAGGCAATTGACTGGTTGTTTAGAGGCATATGGTTGATGCTTTCGTGGCTTAACGCTTGTGTGATACGGTCTAGCAATGACTCTACATATAAAATATGTTGCTCAGCTTGTTCGTTGTTGAGTTTTAATAATGGTTTTGCCGCTTTGGCGACCACTTCAGCATGTTGGGCTAAGCGAGTCGTGGCTTTGGCGCTGTCTGCGATTAATTGACGGTCTTTGTATTGGCGCTCAATGATTTGCTCTAACTTTTCAACGGCTTTTTCAGCAATCTCATAGGTTTTAGCTGCAAAATCTTCTGCATCAGCGTCTTCTGCTTTTTCGAGGGCATTTTCAGCCGGGGTTAAGTGGGCAACTTTAAGGGTTTCAATTTCAAGTTCGGTGATGTCGGCCAACACGTCTTTTTGATCTTTAGTGGCGTCGTTGGTTTTGCCTTGCTCAATCAGTAGGATTAAGTCTTTGATGTCGTCTTGGATGTCTTCAAAATCGTCTTTTACTAAAACGTGAGCATTGATCTCTTTGAGCATCTCTATGCCGTCAAAGCTCGGTTTTAATTGGTTTGTAACGAGTGCTTTATTGGCTAAACCTCGTTCAAATAAGGCTTGAGCCGTTAAACTATGAGTGATGATCTCGCTGGCAGGTTTGTTTTGTTTTAGAGCGTCTTCGGCTTTTGCCATTTCTTTTTCGGCTTGTGCCATATAGCTTGGGCTGAAAAGATATAAGTCTTCTTGCTGCGCATTGATTTGTAAATTACGACTAACTTCAATCGCTTGGCTTGGGTCTTGTTCGCTGGTTTGAGCTTGGCTCAATGCGGCTTGTTGAATCAGAGCGGTATCTTTAATAGCAGGCCCAGAGCAGGCTGACAGTAATGTAAAAGCGCACAAACCTAATAAGGTTTTATTCATGGGGGGAGCCTTGGTAAATGTGATCTACTTAACAGTTTACCAAAGCCTATTTAGAAGAACAGATTAATTTGGCTGCAAAATATCGAATTTGTATTCACTGAGGGTTTTCACTTCAATGAGGACTTGCTCTCTGTTTGCGTCTTCTAGGGCAAAGCGTTGTTTGTCTTGTTTGAACTGCTCTTGGCGGCTCAAGGCTTTATAAGCCTCATGGGTGGGCATGGATATGGTTTGCGCAAAGTGAGTTTGAATGGTCTTAAACTCTGGCTTGTGTTGGAGCTCATCATCCAATCGATCCATTAGTACTTTAATACGCAGGCAACCTTCAGTGATTTCGCATTGGCCTTGCAGCATTGAGTTTGCAATGAAGCGAAGGTCGGCGGCTAATTCGTCACGATGCTTTTGCCAAGCGGCTTTATTTCGTTGAATTTGCTTGGCTTGCTCTTGCTTAACTTTACGCAGTTTCAGCACGTAGTAAGCGGCGGTTGCACCGAGAGCGATTAAGATAGCAATGGCGATAATCACAAGATACTGCATGGCTTAGGCCTTATTGATAAAAAACTAGATTATATAGGTTTCATCGGAAGGTTGCGAAAGGGCATCGAATGCTTGATTGGTACTCAGGAAAACCATGCCAGGGGACAGAGCGTCAACGAATCCTCGTTTGATGAGATCGTCCATAATGGGTCCTTTGACCTCTGCGAGGTGCAGCTGTTTGCCTTGTGCTTGAAGCTTTTCATTCCAATTTTGCAGTAGGTCCAGTCCGTCGCTGTCTACAATGTTGACTGCCGAGCACACAATCAATAAATTTTGAGCCTTGGGAAATTGCATTACAGCCTTTTCAATGAATGCGTTGATGGTCTCAATGTTGGCAAAGTGCAGCCCTTCATCAATGCGAATGGCTAAGAGGTTGTCATCGGTTAGGACCTTGTGGCGTTTGATATTCCGAAAATGGGCTGAACCAGGAATGCGCCCAATGATGGCAATGTGAGGCTTGGCGGCACTTCGAATTAAAAAGATCACAGACAAGGCAACACCCGCCACAATACCTATTTCTACCCCTTGCCAAAGAACGCATATAAATGTGACAACCCAGATACTGTTTTCTTTTGGGTGCACGTGCCAGTTGCGAATCAAGGGGTTGATATCGATTAATGACCAAACTGCTAGGATAACAATGGCACCTAAGGCGGCGAGCGGAATATACGCAATTAGGTCTAACGCAAAAATTAAGAACACCATGACAAAAAGGGCGGTAAATAAACCAGCCAGCGGACTGCTTGAGCCCGCTTGGTGATTCACCATTGAGCGCCCAAAGCCACCGGCCACTGGGTAGCCACCAAACAAACTGGCCGCAAGATTCGCACTGGATATCCCCACTAATTCTTGATTGACGTGGATGCTTTCTTTGCGGGTTTTGGCTAGGGTTTTCGCAACAGACGTGCTCTCTAGAAAACCAATTAATGCAATGAGTAATGCGCTAGGCAGCAGTGTTTCAAATAAATGCCATGGCAAATCAAATGAAAGGTGAATGATTCCTTGGTGTGGGCTGGATTGGCTACCAAGCTCAATGGTGGCAAAGCTTTGCGGTAGGTAATAAACCGCAACCCCGCCAATAATGACGGCACAAAGCGGCCCAAGTTTACTGATGAATTTTTGTGGAATCGTTCGAAATACGAGCAACACCAGCAAGCACGCGGTAGCCAGTAAACCGGTTTCTAGATCCAGTACGCCCTGTGTAAAGACATCATCGCCTAAAACAAGAGGGATTTGTTTACTGATGATGAGCACAGCGGCCGCAGTGGTAAACCCTTGGATGACAGGGTGGCCAATAAAGTTAACAAGGTGACCAAGGTTAACGATGCGCATGGCTGCCAGTATTAAGGCGACTTGAAGCGCTAAAAGTTGTGCGGCGCCTAAAAACTCGCTTTGCTCGATGCCTTGTAAGGATTGGGCCACCATGAGGCTAATAATGGCAACAGGGCCAATGGCTAAAGCGTGGCTGCGGCCAAATAGGGTGTAGGCCATAAGGGGAAAGATACAGCTGGCCAGTGCCACAGAGGGAGGTAAGTTAGCTAAAAGACCATAACCGATGGCTTGGGGAATAATAAGGATGGCCACGACTAAACCAGCAATGA
>Ga0115005_10004259_pt1 | contig 11388 bp, 12 predicted proteins | sample ArcOceMetagenome_FD_87163 | JGI IMG/M metagenome (GOLD analysis project Ga0115005, IMG submission 87163) | Marine eukaryotic phytoplankton communities from Arctic Ocean - Arctic Ocean - Greenland ARC118M Metagenome | ecosystem: Environmental > Aquatic > Marine > Oceanic | place: Arctic Ocean...
CCTCTACACGGACATTGATAGACGTATTGATGCAAACAAAAACAGGACGGACGACAAATATATTAATACGTTCTGGCCGAAACTCTCAAGGATTGTTCAAACACCACCACCCACGCCACCACCCACACCGCCCACACCACCCACACCCACACCCCCTCAAGAGAGGGGATCGGTGCGCATTATTGCTGCTCTTGTCAACCCTGGCCCTGAGGTATCTGATGTAGGGAACGAGACCGTGACTCTCATCAACATTAGCAATCGTGCAGTTGACCTCAAGGGGTGGGAAATTGTTGATACGAATGGAAACGGATTTGAGCTCATCATCAACAAGTTGGATGCTGGAGAGGTTGAAAGCATTACCTTGTCTGGGGCTGCTAGGACTGCCCAGCTTGGCAACAAAGGAGGTGACATTATTTTGAAGGATGGCAGCGGTGAGGTGATGGATGAGGTTTTCTATACTGGGAAACAAGCAAAGCAAGGCATCACCATTCTATTTTAAGCGCCACCGCCCCTGGTGTTGTCTCCATTCATTTCATCGGCGTTTTGTTTTCAAACTGCAGCACCTCTGCAAGTAACTACTGTGGCGCTTTAATCCACAAAAGAAGCAGTGCAGTTTAAACAAAATTAAAAATAGGAGGAGCGGTAAAAAGCGAAGTTAAAGAGATGGTGAACTAATCTAATCTATCACTAAATGTCCATGATTTGTTTTACGGTATGCTGGATAAAATCCACTTCTTTGATTTTGTTTAAATTTGGACATGGCAAGTATCAGTGTTGTGCGATAGAGCATAATTTGAGAAAAATAAAAGTATGTACGTACAATAAAAGCTAGCAAATCTAATAAAAAATCAAAAAGACTCTACACGTGTAGTAAGTGTACACGTATGAATCGAATCCTTTTCCGCCAGTTTCGATTGTTTCTCCTTGAGCACCATCGGCGCCCGTCTGGAGAGCAGTCTCTTTCTGTTCATTTCCCTCCAAAGTGACGAGGGCCAAAACCCTCTGTTCCTCCACGCTATCAACCTGATTCTCTTTTCTAATATACACTACATTCATTTTGGCATGACGCGATCCCGACATGACATAGTAACCTGAACTTTCATATTTGTCAATTCCATCAACATCTTCGTATCCAATCTTTCCTCTTCGAGGGATACGTTCATATTTTTGGACGTAAGCGCTTCTCCTTCTCATCGTAACAATGCTTTGTTAATTGTGCTGCATACTGCATACAAAGCATTATTTAGGATTGTGCACGTCAACTTCATTTGAAAATCTTCGTGTAAACTGTAAAATAAGACAAAATTGAAGTTTCAAGTTCCCGCCAGAATTATTTATGACTTCCGACTTACGACCGACGACGGACCCAACAATCTCAATCGAATCTCACATACCTCAACCCTTGCCCTCAACGACGGTCACCAATCACCGTGTGCGTTGAACCATACAATTGTTGGTTGAACCTTCATACTGTGATATCACAAATTTGACCTTCGGCACGTTTTTTATTCAAGTTATAACGAACTGAAAATGTGCGATATCTCGTAGCATGTGCATGTATAGTTATCAGAACAGCTGCAAATCAATTGGATTTTTGTTTCAGTCGCACCTTCGTCGGCATGGTGCAGGCAGGACTTTTGCAATCGGCACTACTACCGGTAGATCATGGGCACCATCTTCACTGCCAATAGTAGAGACGTGTACCTCTCAGTCGAGATGGTTTTCAAGTCGCAAGAAAAGGAAAAGATTCAAGCTTGATACGCTGCCATTTAGCGTGTCTCCTCAGGAAGCAATGATGAAATTTGACCAATGGGCAACATCAGAACAAGGTTTACCTTACTACAAAGTACACGTCAGCGCCGCCTTTGTTCCTGTATGGTCATTTGATCTAAACGTGCGCTTCAAAACCTTTCTTGATACCACAGGATCGGCTCGCTCAAGCACATATTCATATAGTTGGAAACCAAATGCTTTAAATGCTGCATATCCGGAACAGGAGATCATTCATCTTCCAGGGCTGGCGACCTATTCAGGATATACTTATCGTCGGACGCTGGTCGATCCTGTTCACAATAAAACCCTTTTATTTATGGGAGACAAGACAATTCCTTTCAATCCCAAAATGCTTGATGATATGACATTCGTAGACCCTGAAAGCGGAGAGAAGAAAACAATTCAAGTATTTCCTGATCCATGGAATGCCACAGAATCTAGTGCACTCAACATTGTGAAGGATCAATTGACTGATGACATGGAAAAAATTATGAATTCTAGCGGCGAAAATATTGAAACGAATATTGAGATACAAGTGGTATCTTCCCGTCGTGTGTATCTGCCAACATATATCTTTGACTATTCAGTTTTGGGCGGCGGAGACGGATACCGTTCATTCATATCTGGATGTGATGCTGGAATGCCCGTTTCAGGTATTTCACATCAAACTTTCTCCATTTTTGAAGACAGTCTATCTACAATTTCTACAAATATACCTGGACCGGTGGCCATCTGGTTGACATCCACCTTTGGTAATGTAGCGATTAGAAATATCACCACATTCATTGGTCGTGTGGTGTTCAAGTATCCATTCTTTGCCATCATCACCGTGGGAGCTTTCAAGTTTGTCATACCAAGAATGAGAAATCATTTGACTCTTGAGCAGTGGAAAGAGCAGCGTGAGTATGACGCTACTAGGCCACCGGAGGAATATCATCATGCTGACCATTTTGAAGACACTAGCTTTGGGGCGCAGCGTTATTTTGAATTGCACAGAGAGGCAATTTTAAGGATTTTATCTCGGATTAACGAGTTCAATTTCAGTCATTTTGGTAGCCAGGGCCCAAGAGAGGGATATAGAAACTATGGTGGGAGGTACCAAGAACGTAGACGGGGAGGAACATATGAAAACCACAACAATAACAAAAGAACAAATAACTACGAGGAGGATAGGGTCAATCAAAACAACTTTGGTCGAAATGATCCATATTCTATTCTTGGTTTAAAGAAATCTGCGAAAATGAGTGAAGTGTCAGCAGCGTTTCGCAGAGAAATGCTGAAATACCATCCAGACATGAATGCAAATGCAACTGAGGCTGAAAAGTTAAAGGCATTAGAGCGATCCAAGCTGATTACGGAAGCCTACCGCAAGATTAAGCAAACAGCAAGAACATGATAATCACTATTTCATTAAAACTGTGTTTAGTTTTGCACACATGACACACGGCTGCTTTCACTAAAGCGATCACTGCCGTCTGTCCAAAAGTTGCCTGATTTCGGCAGCAATATAAATTAATCCGATCTGAAGCACTGGCCAGTTGTGCTTCCAGTAGAATTATTTCTTGCTGGGCGATGTAATGATAATTTAGTATTGGCACGTACTAAGCCACGAGGCAATGCTAATGTGATACACATGCAAAGAGGGAGTGAGTCGCGCAAGAGAGCAATTGCTGACAGGCAAGCGAAACATGCGACACAAGGAGAGCTTTCTACTAAAGTCAGTTTGAAGCTGCTCATAGAGGTCCAGCATAATAGTATGTATCATAGCAACGAGCGGTCGTATATGTTCAGTGAGTCCAGTGTCACGCAATAATGTTGCGCGAAGACAAGAGAAGACGAATAAATAATGGTTTATGTATTCAAAAATACTATTGTTTTATGCCTTCGGCCCGAGCAAAGTTAGCCGGTCCCGACAACTGACAACTCAGTTGCACGGCCTATGTTGAGACTCAACACAAACAGCGTCCAGCGAGATTCCGCTGTGACCAAAGACAAAAAACCAAGATATGGTTTCTGGACCAACGAGCAACCAGTTTTTGCATTTTTTGTTTTATTTGGTTTGTACAACTTTTATGTACAGTACTCTCGTACAAGTTCAAAACACATTCTTGGTTTGACATCTCAACGCTGGGAAGTCCCCGATGTCACATACTCTCATCACACATAATCAAGATTTGGGACGTCTTGCATCAATACTAAAAAAACACTGTTCAGGTTTCTTTCTGGCCCCACTTTGAACTTGGTCAGTTTTTGCATTTTTGAAAATTGGATATTCTGCCGTCAAACGTAGCTGAGCGCCTTTGCAGATATGAGACTACAATTGATGAAGCTCAAAATGCTAGTAGGCAGGACATAAACAACGGCCCGCTTAATGAATAAGAAGTAACAATCCAATTCCATTACACCCTTGGGATTGATTGTGTCGGAACTCCTCTTCTGACCCCCCACCAAAATACCAGAGTTTATTTTTAAAAATCTCTAAATTTCAACTGCCTTTCGACCAAGTGTGTGTGTATTTAATATTAATAACTTGTGTTCGAACAAACATCAACATTCAGTGGGTAATCAATCACCTATGACCGGTGCCCAATCATCTTAAAACCGGCCCCAAACCTCATTAAAACCTCTCAAACCGCACAAACCTCATTAACCTCTCATTAACCTCTATCAAAAATCACCAGTTTTTTGTTTTTTGCATTTTCTAGATTTTAGTCAGTCCATTATTTTATAAATAAGTCGTATCTTCGAGCGTTGAATGATTTTTTCATGCTGATCTCACATTTTTAGTTTTATGTACCGGTACCGACCTGACACCAGACAATTATCAAACCGCCAACAATACTGTACACCCTAAAAACGAAACGCACACAACAGAGTCGCGAATTCTCGCCAAATAAAACGAATCAAGCATGGCAGATAACAGAGATGACACACCATTCGAGAGTCCTGTTCTTACCCCGTCGATGATGAGCATACTGGAAAGAGAGCAATCTATGAAAGAAAGTCTGTTAAAGAAGATCCAAGATAAAAATATTCGCGTGGTAGCATTACTGGCGAGGAAGAAACGCGAAAATGATATGCGAAAGAAAGAGAGGAAAGCTGAAGATTTCTACAAAAAGGCATTCATAGAACAGATCAAGAACAGAAATGAACTCAAACGCCAAGAAACCATGAGAAAAATCATGGAAAGGGAAAGGAGAGCGGAAGAATTGCTACGGGAGCAGAGAGAAGAGCATACAATGCATGGGCGACAGCATGTTGTCGAAATTAGAGATAGACGAATTATTGGAAGAGCATCGTATCGAAGTAGGAAATCAGTATCCAACAAAGAATTAGGGAGAAACATGTCGTCCAAAATCATTGGAAGTACTAATAGGAAATCAGTTTCCAACAGAGAATTAAGGAGACGTATTCCATCCCAAAGAAATTCTGCTCACAACAAGAATGCCAGGGATGATTCTGAAATAGAAGCTTCTGCCGAAAATGAAACCCACGGACTTCTGTCGTTAGAGGACATCGGCGCTACGTGGACAGCAACCGATCTCGACGGCTCAATTGAGAGCGATACTATAGACAATGCTTACGAGGAGGTAACAACAAACAATGGTTGCAACAAGCCAGCGAATGAAGAAATTGTGACAACAATTGTGCATCATACGAATATTGGTCCCGACTTTGAAGAATTCACAAACATAGAGAATAAGGTCATCGAGATGGAAGGAATAGTTCGAGCGCAGAACGCGACAATTGAAGAATTACGCGGCATGATATATTCATGGAGATTGAAGACGATCCTCATTATTTTAGCGTCTGCTTTCGTTACCAATCGGGCTGGAAGGAAAGAAACCAAAACAATGTTGATGAATTCTGTACATAATCTGCCAACACTTCTGTCGATGTGTTTCGATAGTCAATCAAGTTGACATGAACCAACTCTCAACTCCATATTCCCATTGTTCCTGGAATCATTCATATATCGCCATGATTCCTTTACGGTTAATTATGATAATGATACTGTAAGATTACTAACTTCCTTACTTAAGTGTCGACGCGACGCAACGTCCATTCCATACACGTCCGATCATAGAATCACCTGTTTCCAAATTAACATTAACAGCATTGTCACTTTCAACTAACTTGTGATTGATTTGATCATGCCAGGCAAAATGTCCGAATCGGTCAAATCTAATCAAAGCTATGTTGATGTTTATTTGGTTCCAGTAATTCCTCCAGCTGCAGGGGAGAATCCCAAATTGATCGCCCCGAGCTGTCCATGCCCTCTTGAATAAGGAGCTCCAACAACAGCATCACTTTCAGCAACCTTTTTGTACAAATCCCAATTCATTTTCAAAATCTCAAATTCTCCACTCTCTCTGTACCCTCCAGGAATTTGATTGTCTTCGGCAAATTTCAGCAAAATTGGTTTGAGGAGAGGATACTTGGACCTTGGCATTGAGGGGAATAGATGGTGCTCAAGTTGATATTGCATTCCCCCCCAGAGCCACTCGGAGAAGGGATTCGACATGACGGCATTGCGAGTGGATTCAAACTGGGCCGTGATAAAATCATGCTGATATTCATCAAACAATTCCTCCGACTGATGGGTGGGTGTCACAATCAAAGCGCTCATGAGACCCGACACGAATACGGCAGGAACCCAGACATTGAATGGGAGCAGAGCCGTCATGACTAAATAATGGAACAGAAGAGCGTAGAGCTCTGTTTTAGCTTCAGGTCTCTTTTCCTCGACGGCAGAGATGGCGACCTTCATGGTATCTACACGCCATAGTGCGAAAAGAGCAGAGAATGGAATGAAAAAGATCAAGTGCTGGATTTTACGAAGTGGACTGTCGTGTTTGGGATCAGGTGCCCAAGTGTAGAGGAATGGGTCAGTGGCAATATCCTCGTCAACTCCCACTTCATTAGCTGTGGAATCAATCGAGAAGTGTTGTGAATTGTGAGCATTTCCACCACAGATGTTGTTTCGATGCTGAGTGTATTTGTATTCATAGAGGAACTGAACTACTTACTGAGTGCATGATGCTTGTTGTGTTTGTCGGACCACCAGGTTGGCCCAAGTCCACCAGCAATCGCCACAAACAATCGAACCTTATCCGAAAACTTATCCACTCCATGCACATAATCATGCCCCAACCATCCTGCATTAGTCATTGCCAATCCAGTCAACACAATACTAAGCGCAGGAACCGTGTGCGCCGTAGCCACAGCTCCCACCACCAACGATCCCCAAATCCCCCAAAGCTTGGCCTCATGGACCATATCCCTCTCGAACCATCCGTCTGCCTCGAGCTCATCTCTCAGCTCACGGAATGCAATCTGAGTGCTGGAATCGGGCACGACGTCCTGTTCGAGCTGCAGGGCTGTGACGGGGTCGGATCTGGGGAGACGCTGCCACATAGATCGCGCTTTTTCGGAATGGAATGCGTCCATTACTTCGGTGGCGTCGCGGCCGTCGTACCAGTCGATCCAGTGTGATCCTGCTGGGTGTGCCTTGCGCCATCCTTTTTTCATTCAGAGTTGGGAAATGAATCGCATGCATCAGTATATTGTTTGTTGTATATTGTATATTGTATATTGTATATTGTATGATATGGTGAATTCTTCAGTCCATTGGTCTGGATGGGACATATTTGTTCACACAGGTCAAAAGAACAGATCTTACCTGAGAGATCCACCCATTCGCCATGAATTCGAACATCGAGGGTAGTCCTGCACTTCTCCTCATCGCAAGCATCAATCTGTACACAATTGGCTTCCTCATCGCAATCCCAGGCCTTGGGGTTTGAAGCATCTTTTACATCAGAAGTAATTGTACCAGCAGTAGCAGTAGCAGTAGCAGTCGCAGTAGCAGTATCTCCATTCACTGGTTTTGCAATGGTCGATTGTGCAATCGCTGTTTTGCTCACACTAACACCAGTGGATACTCTGGAGCTAATAGGTGCGAATGCATGTACTTCATTGTTCCATAAAAGGGTCGAGAGGACCACGAGAGTCTGCTGATTGATGCTAAGCTTCATCTTGGAAGTTAATGAGACGTTGATAGTTGATTACCTCATAGAAAGAGGTTTGCTTGTTTCTTCTACGTCGTTCTGTTCTGACTGGGCGGGAACAAGGAACAAAAACACAGCCAATGATACCGCTGCGCTTGACGTGTGCATCTTACTCACCTCACTCAGGATTCGATTGTTCTTTTTACTCACTCAGCATCACATTTTTGTCATGGAAAGGTTCTTGAAGTGCGTCGTCGTGCGTGGTGGTGGGATCTTTTTGCAAATAATTGAGAAAATGGGAGGAAAAGGAAAGAATGGGGGGAAAGAAATGGAAGGGTTGGGCTGGGGTGTTCATTGAGCTAAATCTACGTATTTAGAAGTGTTTGAAAATAATTACTCTCTAAAAATCAAGATAAGATCAGTTCAACAGGTCGCAGCGAGCCACGCCAGCTAGCAACAGCTTCTTGAAGCTGCTGGATTACGGATTATTTGTTACGAGTACTCGTAGAGCTACAACAGAACACTTCATTCAAAAATTTCAAAGGACGTCTTTCTCAGGTTGATATTTCTTCAAACATACATCCATTCCATTCCAACATATCCCCGCATACACGTACACTACCTACAGTAGTACCATCAAAAAGCAAAGTTACATTCCTCCAACATCCGCAATAAACAATACCAAATAATGATCCAAAGAGCGAGTTCAATCCTGGCGGTATTCTGCCTGCTGTGCAGTTCGCACGCATTCTCTATTGCACCTCCTGTACATTTACATTCCCTTTCTCGTGCCCCCATGCCATTGTCGGTACCCATGCCCATGCAAGTGTCGATGCCGATGCAAGTATCAGGTCCATCATCATCATCATCCAGATCCTCATTCAGCACGGCCCTGCCTGCCCTCGCCATCGAAGCTGCCCAAGAAGGATCCTGGAAAGCCTACCTCGACGATGAGAAGACCGGTCTCATATTCTACTACAATCACCAAACTGGCGAGAGCAAGTGGGAACCGCCCAGTCCCTCTTTTCCTGCTGTGCAACTTAATAGTTTCCTGAAAGATAGAACGACCGATGTGAGAGAAGCTTATTTGAACACTGTGAAGAAAGATCAGATGGCTCCCTTCAAGAACATTGGGAATTTCTTTGGTGGTTCTAGTGCTGGTGATAGTGCTAGTGCTAGTGCTAGTGCTAGTGCTAGTAGTGCTGCAAAGACGAGTGCTGAAACTCCATTCGGTGCCTCAATGACGAAAACACATGTGAATGTGATGGAGACCAAATCCGAAACTTTCAGCAAACCGTTCGGCATTCCTTCTCCTTCCAAAACAAGATCTCTCAAGAAGAAGGTGGAAGCAACATCTTCCAAGTCCAAGACCGCAAAGGGAAAGGTCGAAACATCCCAATTGCAAGCACCCTTCCAAGCGAAGCTCGGGGGGAACATTGAAAATCTTCTCAGCGGGCTAGGAAACAACAACCCCCTGTCATCTGCCACCAAAGAAATCGAATCCGTCAAACCCAACGGAGAAGCTAGTGCTTCCAAAACATCTCCCAAAACCGCCAAGGTCGAAACATCCCAAGGGTCCTTCCCAGGGAAACTCGGGGGGGACATTGAAAATTTTCTCAGCGGGCTCACAAAATCCTTGACCTCTGCCACCCAAGATAAAGATATCGAACAGCCAGTCAAACAACCCAACGGAGGCGGGGGAGGGCCGCCCGAACCCGAACGAGAGGATAAATTCACATTCGCCCAAAAAATCGAATCCACCAAGGCAGGTATTGCGGGTCTTGTCACCGGTGCATCCGTCCTGTTGCCCTTTACCGCTGTAAGCACGCTCGTGAGCGATTCCTCCAACAAAGGGGCTCAATTCGGATTGGATACTGCGATTGGAGGAGTGGAATCTGCATTATTTGCCATTGTGTACCGATACTGTGTTCGGGATGGGGAAGAGAGTAATGCGCAGCTGGGGAATGGTGTAGCGGGGGCATTCGCGATTACGCGGGCTTTGAGTTCGGTGAGTGGGGATTTGGACCAGTTGGATATGGGGGTGTTGTCTCAGTTTGCATTTAGTGGGGTGGAGAGTTTGGCCATGTTCTATGCTGTCAAGGCTGCCTTGGATATCATTGTGGAGAAAGGGTTTATTAAGAGGATGGACTGAATGAAAGACTGTCGTGAAAAAATACGAGTAGAGTAAGGAAATTCTGATCAATTTCAAATTCAAGCGCAAAAACAAAGAAGGAATCAGAAAGCACAAAATGAAAATGACATACACCTGTGTCCTGAACTAGTACAAACGCAACGACGATGACAATGGTTCGTGTGTTTGATGATGCCAATGCAATAGGTAAAGAAGCAAGAGCAACGCAATAGATGTAATAATGTAACACCATACGTAGTAAACAGAGTAGATAATTTCAGTTCGTGAAATATTTCTTAACGTAATGTGCATGTGCACTCATGATAGCGGCATTATCCTTTTTTATATCGACACGTACTAGATGATTGGTGATTCAACTTTGCTTGAATTCCACAGAAACAATAATTACTTGATGGATTCAAGAAAATTGAAATCACCAGACTCTCCCTCAATGGCCATCGTAAAAGTGGCATTGGTGTGTCCGGTCCCTTCCATTTTAATTGTGATAGGATGACTAATGCAACCATGGTATGATTCATTGACTTCATCAACCATGGACACAAGAGTATGGTACGAATTGTCAATATCAAAGCCAAGCGGTTGCTCCGTCACTCTCTTCATATCAGAACCATCCAGAAGAGGCTTGCGTACGAAGTTTACAATCACGTCACGGTGACGGTGACCAACGTTCTCATTCTCAGCAACGAATTCTCGTGCTTCATGCTTCACTTTGCAAGGATCATTGAAGATAATTGTCTCCCAGGGCTGTTTTAAGGTTTCGTTGAATACACAGTTATCCCAAGAAAATCCATCTCCTACTTGTATTGTTGGGTTCTCTTCAAGTTCCCCAAACTCAGAGCTTTAATCAACTACAGTCACACTAGAAAGCTCAGTACCGTCTTGATGCACACCTTCGGGGGTTGGCTCTTGTGCTGAAATGTTGGTAACGTCTTTATTGAACCTTATGAGAATTTGATCATTGATGGTAGCATTCGATTTCATGTTCAAGTTTGATTGGATTTGTGGGTAGATGGCTCGAGGAAACTCTTGAGTTTTGCAATTGCTTGTGGTACCGTGCTCTCGGAGAATGCAAATGGACACTTTTTCCAATATCTCGTACCGGACCTCTCGAAGGAAACCTTGGCGTTCTCGTCCGAACAGATCACTTTGCTTGAAATCTGGGTGACGCCATGGAAACCTGCAGGGTAAACAACACCACCATCTCCGTCACGTTTCTGTTCCTCAGCATCAGTATCATTCTCATCGTCCTCGTTCGTCAACAACATGCGATGAAAGGCAACCTGGCTAAAGCTCATTGAGTCTTCAATGTCACGCTTAACCTCATCATGAATCTTCCCTTTGGCTATCATCTGATCAAGATCTTCGATCGATGTCAATGGATGTTACGTCCTCTCAACTTCCTATCACCATGATTCATTCCACTACACTGGATTTAAATATCAATCTTGCATA
>Ga0115005_10004260_pt1 | contig 11387 bp, 9 predicted proteins | sample ArcOceMetagenome_FD_87163 | JGI IMG/M metagenome (GOLD analysis project Ga0115005, IMG submission 87163) | Marine eukaryotic phytoplankton communities from Arctic Ocean - Arctic Ocean - Greenland ARC118M Metagenome | ecosystem: Environmental > Aquatic > Marine > Oceanic | place: Arctic Ocean...
CGAACAGGTAAAACACATACCAAAATATTTCGTGAAGAAGTTGAACGTCCGGTACTTGTTGCAACCGATCTTAGCAGTTCAATGCTGTTTGGTAGCCAGCTTTTATTTAAGTCAGTACAAGCTGCACATTTGGCAGCATTAGTCACCTGGCACGCCAAAGGACGAGGTGATAGAATTGGTGGTATTGTTTTTAATGAACATAAACATAGCGAATTAAAACCACGAAGCCGCAAAGAAGGTGTACTTCATTATTTGCACAGTTTAGTTGAAACGCATCAACATACCTTATTATTTGAGAGTAATCATCCAACGGAAATAGTATCCAGCGAACAGTTGCATGAATCTGCTAACAAAGCATTCGAAGAAAATTGCGCTCGATTAAGGCAACTCGCTAAACCAGGAAGTTTGGTTTATTTAATTACTGATGGTAATCATATTAATCAAGAGACCATTCGTCACTTATCTCACATCAGTCGACATTGTGAGCTGGTTGTCTGTCTGGTCAGTGATCCTCTAGAGCACGATTTACCCACTAGTAAATATAAAATGAACGTTGCCGTTACCGATGGTCAATCAAGACAACAATTATTGATTGGCGATCCAGCATCCGCTAAAAAATATCATCAACAGGCAAATATTCTTGTTCAACAAAAACAAGATTTATTACTTAAAGCCGGTGGCAGAATTTTACACTTTTCATCCGGTCAAACTTTAGAACAACAATTAACTGACGGAGTCGAATCATGGAAGCGTTAAAACAACCGTCAGAGCAGTTAGCTCAATTAAAAGATATACATTTACCAGAACAAGTTCACAATTACCCGGTAGCGTATGGCTGGTGGATATTACTGACGTGTATATTGATAGGTCTTATTTTCGTTATCGTAAAATGGCAGAAAAAAAGAAAACGTTCACATGCTAAAAAAATTGCGCTATCAAAACTTAACAACACAAATAATAATGACGAAATAGTCACATTATTGAAATGGGCAGCTTTTCAATATTTCCCACGTAATGAAATAGCTTCTTTACATGGCGATCAGCTTGGCGATTTTTTAATCAATAAATTACCCCTTAAACAGCAAGAAAAATTTCAAAGACTATGTGGTCAACAACTTAATAATAAATATCAACCTATTGAAAGTTCGTCAAATGAAACGTTAACAGAAGCTGCACACCATTGGCTGACACTAGCGCTTCCTCCAAAATTATTAAAGCAAAAATCCATAACAGCATCTGAGGTCACTTCATGATAGAACTTCTCATACCCTGGGTACTTTTAGCTCTTCCAATACCGTTAATCATGTATTTATTACCAGCAAAAAATCAACATCAAGCCGCCGCATTGAAAATGCCCATTTTGATTCAAGATGCTTCAAGCCAAACATTTTCAACTAAAACCAAAAAATCTCCGCGTTTTTTATTTTTACTTGTTTGGGCTTTAATTGTTATTGCTGCAAGCCAGCCACAATGGTTAGGTGAAGCTGTTAATGTACCTACGGAAGGGCGTGAAATGATGATCGCTGTTGACCTATCAGGCAGCATGCAAGTAGAAGATATGCAATTGAACGGTAGCACAGTTAACCGTTTAGACATGTTAAAAGTATTACTGGGTGACTTCATTGAACGGAGAACAGGTGACCGATTAGGTCTAATTCTCTTCGGTGATGATGCTTACATGCAAACTCCTATGACTTTCGATAGGAAAACGGTACAGCAAATGCTTGATGAAGCAGTATTAGGTTTGGTGGGTAAACAAACGGCAATTGGTGATGCAATTGCCTTAGCGGTAAAGCGTTTTGATGCAAAAAAACAGTCAAACCGGGTATTATTACTGTTAACTGATGGTCAAAATACAGCAGGTAAAATAACACCTGAACAAGCTTTAGAGCTAGCTGTTGCAAAAGATATTACTATTTACTCAGTAGGAATTGGCGCCGATGTAATGATCCAAAATTCAATTTTTGGTAAACGCCGTATTAACCCATCGAGTGAGTTAGACGAAGAGTCATTACAACAATTAGCGACAGAAACTGGAGGGCGCTATTTTAGAGCGCGTGACAGTAAAGACATGAGTGAAATATACCAATTACTCGATGAACTAGAACCCATAGAACAAGACCAACAACAAATGCGCCCACTTAACGCACTCTTCTATTGGCCCTTAGCAATCGCATTACTGTTGTCATTTCTTTATTTAATCTGGGTCAATCTACCCGCATTCAAATTAAAAGGGGCGAGTAGTTAACATGGCTGATTTTCACTTTATTCGACCTTGGTGGTTATTAGCCATCATTGCCTTGGTGTTTGCTTTAAACTTGCTTAAAAAATATCGTTTAAGTCAATCAGGCTGGCAACAATTATTACCCGAACATTTAGCGAATGTGTTAGTTGATAAGCAAAAAAACCAGAAAAAACTGTCACTGACTATGCCTTTTATTATTGGATTATTAACGATTGTTGCCATCGCTGGACCCACCTGGAAAAAACTCCCACAACCCGTTTATCAAACAGCGCGTGGTTCAGTCTTAATCATGGATATGTCTTACTCTATGTACGCAACTGATATATCTCCTAATCGATTGACACGATCGCGCTATAAAGCAATTGATTTACTTGAACGATTGATTGAAGGTGAAACGGGGCTAATTGCTTATGCTGGAGACGCGTTCACGATTAGTCCACTGACAGACGATATCAATAATATTAAATTATTATTGCCCTCTTTATCCCCTGAATTAATGCCAGAGCTTGGCAGTAATCCTTTGGCCGCACTAACTCTGGCTCATGACATGTTAATCAATGCAGGTCATAGCAAAGGTGATATATATTGGTTTACCGATGGTATCGACAATTATGATATTCAAGACATCACTGATTGGAGCCGCAGCAATAATCATCGACTAAATATTTTAGGCATTGGCACAAAAGCAGGTGCACCGATAAAACTTAATAACGGTGAATTGATGAAGGATTCTGGCGGCTCAATTATTGTTCCTAAGTTATCAATATCTGCATTGCAAGGTTCTGCTAAAAGAGGACAAGGTAATTACGCAACGCTGGCTAATAACAATAATGATATTGAACAATTACTTCGTCAACCTTTTGATATTGAAGAACAAGAGCAGAAAGAGTCCTCTAATACAGGTGACCAATGGCAAGAAGTTGGTCCCTACCTATTATTGCTTGTTTTACCGTTATTACTGCCCTACTTTCGTCGAGGACGTTTACTCGCCATATTGCCAGTATTCCTATTAATAACACCTGTTGATAAAAGTTATGCAAAAACTCAAACATTACCCCCTGTATCCAAAGATTTAAGTAGCGTTGAAACGGATGATCAAGTTTCAGCTGAAAACTTAACGACGACATTTTGGGATGATTTATGGCAAACCAAAGACCAACAAGGACAAAAACAATTCAATTCTGAAGCTTTTCAACAGGCCGCAAATAGTTTTGAAAATTCATCATGGCAGGGAAGTTCTTTTTACCGTTCAGGTGATTACGAACAAGCATTAAAAGCATTTCAACAAAATAATACGACTGAATCTTTATATAACCAAGGTAATGCTTTAGCTCAATTGAAGCAAATTGATGAAGCAATAGAAGCTTATGACCAAGCCTTAAAAAAGGATCCTCAACATGAGGATGCAAAAGCCAATAAAGCTTACCTTGAAGCATTAAAGAAACAGCAAGAGCAGCAGAAAGATCAACAAGAACAAAATAAAGATAAAGATAAAAACCAAGAACAGCAAGACCAAGAGAGTCAAAACCAAGACCAAGAGCAAAAAGAAAGTGACGACCCATCACAAGAAGACGCTTCAGAACAAAAAGGCGATAAAAAAGAAGGTGCTGATAAGGAGCCAACTGAAGAAGAAAAAGTGCAAGAAGAAGAAGAACAGAAAAAAACAGAACAAGAAAAGGAATCCAAAGAAAGTGAAGCGAAGGAACAAAGTGACGAAAAATCAGAACAGACACCTGCCCAGCTTCGTGCAGCGGAAAAACTAGCAGAAGAAACTGAACAAAAACATCAACAGTTACTCAATAAAGTAACTGATGACCCGTATATGTTACTCAGAAATAAAATGCAGCTCGAATACCAAAAGCGTCGTAATAACCGAAGTAGCGCAAAAGGAACAAAACAGTGGTAAAAATAGTAATGAAAACAATAATAGTCGTAATAGCTATTTTTCTTAGCAACACACTTTTAATAGACAATGTTCTAGCTGCTAGTCAAATAAGTGCAACTATCAATAAAAATCCTGTTGTGGTTAATGAATCTTTTATTCTAAAAATCACCATTGATGATGATGTTGATACAAATGCTTTAAATACGTCTGTTTTGTTAAAAGACTTTATCGTTGGCAGAACCTCTGTTAGCTCACAAACAAGTATGGTGAACTTTAAAACAACAAGAACGACAACTTGGAGTACTTTACTAATAAGTAAGAAGTCAGGGGACTTCGTCATTCCACCATTGTCGATAGAAGGAATGGACACTCAAGCGATTCAAGTTAACGTCTTAGCAGAACAAGATCCTCGTGCTGATCAACAAAAAGACTTATTTATAACTTCTGAAGTATCGACCAAAGAAGTTTATGTGCAACAACAATTAACATTAACGGTGAAGCTTCACTTTTCAGCTGAATTAAAACGTGGCAGCTTAACTGAGCCGACATTAGAAGGTGCTAGCATAACCCAAATAGGTAAAGACAAAGAAGAAGACACAATTATTAACGGCCGTCGCTATCGTGTTATTGAAAGAACCTATGCGATTAGCCCAAAAAATAGTGGTGAATTTCTCTTAAAATCACCTGTATTTTCGGGAGAAGTACTACTGCCATCGACCAGAAGAAATAACATGTTTAGCTTTTCAGAAACTCAACCTGTTAGTGTTATTGGTGATGAAATCCCATTAGTCGTTCGTCCTATTCCAGACACGTTTCAAGGCACTTGGTTACCGAGTAACTTACTGACTATCCACCAAAATTGGCAGCCAGACATTACAACATTTACCGTTGGAGAACCTATTACTCGAAGTATCACGTTAACTGCTGCGGGATTATCCCAAGAGCAATTGCCGGTACTCGAAATGACCGCACCAAAAGGTTTAAAGGTTTACCCTGACCAAGCACAATTACATACAGGAATGACCAGTGGCCATTTAGTTAGTCAGAAGGTACGAAATTTTGCCATTGTTGCGAGTAAGCCTGGGGAATATCAGTTGCCGGAAATAAACATTCCTTGGTGGAATACTGTTACTAACCGTTATCAAGTTGCTACGATTGCAACACAAACTATTACGGTATTACCCAATACCGACATTGAAGCAGAGCCAGCTAAAAACACCCTATCTAAAAGCAAAGTGTTAGCACCTCTTCAAACGGTTATTGTTACTCAAGCTTCTTGGTTACAATGGCTATTTTTAGCTTTATGGTTAATCACCGTTTTTGCATGGTTTATCAGTGCAAGACTCGCTAAACCTTCACTAGAAAAAGCCTCTAAAAGTGAGTCTAAACATAGTAATGTCTATTTGTCCTTGTTATCAGCATGTAAAAAAAATCAAGGATTAGAAGTATTGTCCTTAATTTCACCTTGGATAAACACCTTACAATCACAAGCAGGTAAAGCAATAACAGCTACACTTGATGATGCTTTACAAGCAATTAAAAATGATACGTTTCAACAAGAGATTCAGTCATTACAACAATGTTATTACGGCAAAGAAGCACAAGATTGGCAAGGTAAAAACTTATCGTCTTTGATCCAAGATATTAATAAGCAGGGCTTAAACGTGAATAAAGAAACATTATTATCTCTGAATCCAACATAAAACATAAAATGATTTTTTAAAAGCGAAATAAAATAATGTCAGCGCAGGTCTCTTACAACATGGCAACAAAACAAGTTAGATATGAAGCACTGGTCAAAGCATTGCATAGCGATTTATTTCGCTACGCGTATTGGCTTTGCCACGACAAGCATATCGCAGAAGATCTAGTGCAAGAAACCTTTTTAAGGGCATGGCGAGCTTTAGATTCATTGAAAGATGAAAAAGCAGCTAAATCATGGTTGATCACCATTCTTCGTCGAGAAAATGCTCGACGTTTCGAGCGTAAACGCCTTGAGATGAGTGAATATGAAGAAGCCGCGATTACAGACACTCAATCAACCAGTAATGAACAAGAAATTGAAAACTATTGGCTACGCGAAAAAATAGCACAGATGCCAGAAGAATATAGAGAGCCACTCGTGTTACAAATTATTGGTGGGTTCTCTGGTGAAGAAATAGCGAAACAGCTTAATTTGAATAAAAATACTGTTATGACAAGGCTGTTTAGAGCCCGTAATCAATTAAAAGAAGCGTTAGAAAACACAACAAAAGTTAGAGGCCAATACAATGGATGATTTGCAATTTAGACGACGTATTTATGCAGATCCACATACGCGTGATGAAGATATGCTAGATGCCATTAAAAGTGATCCTGCTAAACAACGTTTTACACAAGAACTTGACGATTTAGACAGTAAAATTTTTAAAGCATTGAATGTTGATGTACCTAGCGACTTATGCAGTAAACTTTTTTTACGTCAAACACTTGCAAGTCATCAGCAACAAAAACGTAAAAGCCGCATTCGTTTATCTTTAGCCGCGTCTGTCGCGTTTGTCATGGGATTAACCTTTAATTTTATGCAATTTTCTAGCGCGTACACTACATTAGCTGACTATGCGATTGCCCATGTTGCTTATGAAGAAGGTTACTTTTCTAACGCATCAACAGAGAATGTTAGTTTAGCCTCTCTTAACAATAAAATGGCAACGTTTAACGGCAGTTTCACATCAGGTATCGGTAAATTATTGTTTGCTGATTATTGCCGCTTTGATGGCATAAAAAGTCTGCATTTAGTCTATCAAGGCGTAACAAGTACCGTTACGGTTTTTGTCGTTCCAAATAATGAAGATCTGGCGTTCAGCGCTAACTTTACAGATGATAAGTTGATAGGTAAATCTCAACACTTTACACATAGTAATATTATAGTGGTTGGTGACAAAAATGAACCCCTTCAGAAATGGCAAAACGCAATTGATAAGAATATTAACTGGTCGATTTAAAATTTAGCGAACAAAAGACATATTGATTAACGAAAAAGGCCATTATTGGATATCAATAATGGCCTTTTTATAAAGCTAAATTAAGGTTATTTAGCTTTAATATAAATAGCTTAATCAATATTGTGCTGTTCTAACATCTCATCAAACATATTTTCAACAGATTCATCTGGCGCAGCAGTGAGTTTACTCACAACAACAATCGCAATAGTTGCAAAAATAAACCCTGGAACAATTTCATACATCAAGGAACTCAAAGGAACACCACCGATAGTTACCGGTGAATAAATCCAAAATAAAACAGTAAATGCGCCGGTTAACATTCCAGCTAACGCACCTTGTTTATTCATTTTCTTCCAGTAAAGACTTAAAATAACTAACGGTCCAAACGCAGCTCCAAAACCAGCCCAAGCATTACTGACAAGACTTAAAATCGAGCTATCACGGTCATATGCTAAGGATATCGCAACAATGGCAACTAACAATACAGATAAACGACCGACAAGCACAAGTTGCTTATCAGTCGCTTCTTTATTAAGAAAAGCTTGATAGAAATCACCCGTTAGTGAACTTGAGGTCACCAAAAGTTGAGACGAAATCGTACTCATTATTGCGGCCAAAATTGCGGCAAGTAAAAAACCAGCAATGAGAGGATGAAATAAAACTTGAGAAAATAAGATGAAAATGGTTTCTGGATCCGTTAATGCTATTCCAGTTTTAGCCACATAAGCAATACCAGAAAAGCCTGTAGCCATTGCCCCACAAATAGAAACAATCATCCAAGTCATGCCAATACGACGAGCAACGGGTAAATCTTTAACAGAACGAATCGCCATAAAGCGAACAATGATATGAGGTTGACCAAAATAGCCTAATCCCCATGCCATCGCTGAAACAATAGCCAATACACTCACACCATTGAACATATTAAATTTTTCAGCATCAAGAGCGTTAACAGTTTCATTGACTATTTGTAAGCCACCAATGTCGCTGATCACAACAAAAGGAACCAAAACAAGCGCGACGAACATAATACAACCTTGAACAAAATCCGTTAAGCTTACCGCTAAAAATCCACCAAACATGGTGTAAAGAACAACAACACCAGCAGTAACATAAAGCCCTGCTTCATAATTCAAACCAAAAGAGCTTTCAAATAACTTCCCACCAGCCACAATACCTGATGATGTATAAAGCGTAAAAAATAGAATGATTACAATAGAAGACACTACTCGAAGAAGGTGGCGTTTATCGTTAAAGCGGTTTTCAAAAAAATCAGGCAATGTGATAGAGTCATTAGCAACTTCGGTATACGTTCTTAATCTAGGGGCAACAATCAGATAATTAAAATACGCACCTATAACTAAACCGATTGCAATCCAAATACTGCTTAAACCTGTCACATACATAGCTCCAGGTAAGCCCATCAACATCCAACCACTCATATCTGAAGCCCCAGCAGAAAGCGCAGTAACTGAAGGACTCAAGCTTCGCCCTCCCAGCATATAACCTGCTGCGTCACTTGTGGATTTCTTATAGGCGTACAAACCTATACCGATCATTACAATAAAATATAAAGCTAAAGAAAATAATGTTCCAAATGCCAAATTTGACTCCTAATAGTTTTGTGCTATTTAATTAAATAGCTTAAAATAATAATATTTTGGATCTAGTATGACGAGATATTTTCCTATTACTATACTTTTATTGATTTCAACTATAATAAGTGAATTATGAAACGTAATGATTTATCCCCGTAGTGTATATATAAAAATAGTTGATGCTAATTAGGCCTTTTTCCAATATATTCAATGTAATAACGATGTGATCAGGAATTTATATGTATTTTTATGCCGCTAGGCAGCCTATTCTAGATAAAGACAAAAACCTCTTTGCCTATGAATTGTTATTTAGAGACAGTATTAACAACGTTTTTCCTAATATTGATGGTGATGTAGCCACAACAAAAATGATTGAGGCAAGTAAGTTTAATTTAGGCATTGGCGAGTTTACAGCGAATAAACCTGCGTTTATCAACTTTACCCTTGAAACACTTAGCCTAGGTTACGCTAATATGTTGACGACTGATGAAGTAGTTGTTGAAATTTTAGAAACAGTTAAACCGGGTAAAAAACTTTTAGCTATTTGTAAAACACTTTATGAGCAAGGTTATACATTAGCCCTTGATGACTATGAACATCAAAAAGTATGGATACATTTTTTCCCTTATATCAAGATCATAAAAATTGACTGGCAAATATCTTCTATTGAAGATATTAAAGAAGTAAAACAAGCGATTGTTAACTTTCCTCATATAAAATTACTTGCTGAGAAAGTTGAAACATACGACCAATATAATCAAGCACTTGAGTTAGGTTTTGAATTTTTTCAGGGGTTTTTCTTTGCAAAACCTGAAATGGTAAAAACTAAAAGTTTGTCTCCGTCACAAATGGCGATGGCTGAACTCCTTTATGAAACGTCAAAACCTGAGTTAGATTTAATCAGTATCACTTCTGTGTTTGAACGAGATGTAACACTTTCTTATAAATTATTACGCTATGTAAATTCACCCATTTTTCGAAGATGTAATGAAGTTTCATCAATTAAGCAAGCACTTGTAATTCTTGGTTCTCAAGAGTTGAAACGCTTTTTAGGTTTAATGTTTGCTGTCAATGTAAACCCAGATAAGCCCTCAGAGTTAATCAATTCAGCAATGGCTAGGGCAAAGTTTTGTGAACTTGCCGCTAAAGACATCAGTGTTCCTGTAGATACCTCTATTGCTTTTTTAACTGGTCTATTATCGTTAATAGATGCTATTTTAGATGAAAAGCTCGAAGATGTATTAGAGAAACTGCCCCTAGCTCAAGAAATCAAAGAACCGCTTCTCACAAAAAAAGGGGTTATGGCTGAATTGATTCAATTATTAGGGTTCATCGAGCATGCGCAATGGGATAAAACGGCTATTGTGATGAAAAAATTAGGCATTAATAAAGAGAAAGTGATTAAGGATTACAATGAAGCACTCGCCTGGGCTGATGAGCAATCACAAATGACAAATAGTTAATATTCATCACCGTATGAACAAAAAACGAGCAGGACTTATAATCCTACTCGGTTTTTATTCACCGTAAATGGTTGGAAACATCTACTCTGTAATACCGAACTCTAGAGAAATTCACGTAAACTTAGAATATCCTTACATAAGATCTTCACTATTTTTTGACGAAATACTCGTTGTTAACAAATTAAAGTCTGCTAATTCTTCTATATCATGAGTAAGTTGATCTTCCAGTGCATCAATTTCGACAACAGATTGACAAAGTGCTTCACCACGTTTTTCAATCTCATATCCACGAGATTCCATTTCTTGCTCTATTTTTTCACCAAAATTTTCCATGCGTGTTTCAAAAGTATCCATATCACCTCCTGAAAATAGCATTTGTTGCCCAACGGCAATCAACAAACTACCAATAGAGTTCTGTACTATTGTTTCTACAGCACTCTCAATGCGTTTTTCGAAACCTTCATTAAAAAAATCATCTCCTGAAAACCCGTCTTCATCAAAAGAAATTTCTTTATCGTTGGTAAAGCCTTCATTCACTTCTTTACGAATTTCAGAAAGTTGGGTAGTAATTTCAGCACTAATATCATTGCCCTCACCTAACAACTCATTAAAGGCTAAATTAACACCGTCACTTGCAAGATCGATAGCATCTAATGCTATATCTTTTATTTCAGGAAGAGTAGACCTGATGCTATTAGCGTAGTCTGTTACTAAAGACTGTTGACTCTGAGATAAGTTAATTTGCTTACCATCAACATATAACATTTCATTATCAACAATTTTATAAAGTTGTGTTTTGTTTTTTGAGAACTCAATAGTTGCAGGGGTAATTTTAATTCCACCTGAAATATCCACATCACATGAATCATTTGTAAATGATGCATTAGAAGCAAACGAGCTGGTACTTGCCAATATAAGTGCCGTAGCGATTAGTGTTTTCATATTATCCCTTCTCTTATTAAATATTGTTATCAACAAAATGGTTAGTAACTTAGCTTTGTTATTACAAGACTAATGCCATAAAATAAAAGCGATAAAATTCAAGAGGTAAGTAAAAAAAGAAAAAAACTAAAGAAGACGACCAACCATTTACTGGTTAAATAAACAAAATTTTAGTTAATATGATAATTATTGTATCTCAATAAGTATGGATTAACAGCGAGTAAATTCAAAACTCAATGGTTACCCTGATAAAGTTGCATAAGATCAACA
>Ga0115005_10004261_pt1 | contig 11385 bp, 10 predicted proteins | sample ArcOceMetagenome_FD_87163 | JGI IMG/M metagenome (GOLD analysis project Ga0115005, IMG submission 87163) | Marine eukaryotic phytoplankton communities from Arctic Ocean - Arctic Ocean - Greenland ARC118M Metagenome | ecosystem: Environmental > Aquatic > Marine > Oceanic | place: Arctic Ocean...
GTAGTTGTTGAGGATCTTCATTTTATATTTATGATGAGAAGATACGATGACTGTAGTCTGATTTCGGTCGTAATCACCACTCTAAAAAATGAAAGAAGAACCCGAGGAACCTTCTTCAAGTTGTTCGCGCGCGCTCTTGAAGATCGCGCGTGTGAGAAGTCGCGGTGGCTGGCGAGACAATGCGACTTTTAAAAGGCCAGTTCTACAGAGCAAAAAGTAAAAAGGGCTCTCAAGATTTCAAGATTCTTTCTTCCACCCACCCATCATCTTTGTTCTTTACCTTCCGATCATCTCATCATTACCGTACAGTGCGCATACACTGCCTGTCGTCTTGACGAATCAATCAAACAACTTCCACCGAATTGAATTTTATAACATTGGAGACAATCCAATCCAATCCACCTTTTAAAAATGAGTAGCTCCGAGAAAGGAAAAGATCTGGACACAAGAACATTGACGGATGATCAATTGGCCATGAAGGCACAGGACGAATTGGCCTTGGAAGGGGACATGGAAGAGGTGAGTTAGTTTCAAGAATACATACGTGTACCCCATCATATCACTTGACATTGTTTGGAATTTGATCAACTACAATATGGAATAGGCAATAGACAATAGACGAAGGCTACAGTGCACTGATTGATGACTATACATCCTACTAGAATGAATCTCTGGAGTCATTGTTCAGTCACTCATCCGATAATCTAATTGCCAATTGCCAATTGCCAATTATGAATATATATTCAAACATCCACTCACTCACCAACAACACCAACATTCCATTCCATTACATTCCATTAGGCAAACGAAGTATTCAATTCCCTCTTCTCCACCCGACGCCCCAAAGACGCATCCGCCGGCTTCTCCTCCGCCACAAAATCCATGGCCAAAGGCGTCATAGCGGGCGCAGTATCCCTCATCGCCCAGCCCATCGCCGGCGCGCAACAAGAGGGCGCCAAGGGATTCTTCAAGGGTTTAGCCACGGGGGTAGCCTCCGCCGTCGCCCTCCCCCTCACCGGTGTGGCGGTGGGAGCGTACCAGCTCGCGAGGGGGGTGGGGAATCAGGGTGAGGCGAATCAGGCTTCGAAAGAGGGCATGCAGTGGGATGAAATTACGAGGAAGTGGTATTATTATTTCCTCGATAAGGATCTGGAGGAGGTGGAGGCGTGGTATAAAAATCACAAGGATGGCAAGGGGGGTTCCTCGTCGGGGGGAGTGGAGAAGGATGTCAAGGATCGCGAGTTCTATGACCTCCTCGGTGTATCCACGATTGCGACCGCGGGAGAGATCAAGAAGGCGTATTATAAGGAGGCGAGGAAGGTGCATCCCGATAAATGCCCCGATGATCCGGATGCAGCGACGAAATTCCAGTCTTTGGGACAGGCGTATCAGACGCTGTCGGATGATCAGTCGAGAGCGGCGTATGATAAGAATGGTAAACCGGACAATGAGAATCAGGACGATTTGGTGAATTCCATTGATACGACTGTGTTTTTTAATGTAATGTTTGGATCTACCCTCGTGGAACCCTATGTGGGAGAATTGTGGATTGCGTCCGTGGCGGAAGTCATGATGAAGGATATGGCGGAGCAGTCCGAGACGGAACTTGCCGAGTCGCTGACTGGGAAAGCGGATAAGAATTCCATGGAGAGCAAACAGAAGCAGAATATGAGGGAAATCAAGATTGCAATGTACCTTCGTGATAAAGTACAGCCGTTTGTCGATGGGACTGTTCCCAATGATGATTTCGGTGCTGCTGCCCAGATTGAGGGATGCAGGATAGCCGATGGATCGTTCGGAACGACCTTTCTCAACATTATTGGATTCCAGCTGGAAGTGGAAGCGGAGGAGTACATTGGTTTTCAAAAGGGGCTTTTTGACGGATACAAGGCCCAAGCGAGGAAGGGGGCGAGTAATACTTCCACCAACTTCAAGATCACCGGTGCGGCCATCAAGGCCGTCAGTGCCGGACGCAAGGTGTACAAGGAAGTGGGAGAGACCCAACAGGCCAATGCAGAAGGTGGTGACAAGTTAGACGCCACTGGGAAGAAGATGACCAAGCAAGAAATAGATGTCGAACAGGCAACGCTTGCAGCAAAGAAATTGGAAGAGAATCTTCCCACCATTCTCGAATTGGCATGGGCGATAAATACCCGCGATATCAAAAATACTCTCAAGAATGCGCTCAAGAAACTGTTTGCGGACGCCAATGCGACCATGGAAGAGCGTCTGCAAAGGGCGGAAGCGATTAAAATCATAGGCAAGGAATTTTTGGAAATAGGAAGACTGGTGGGTACTTCCAAGGATGAATTGAATACTTCGGATGCGATCAAGGCCAGAGCAGAAGTTGCTGTCATGACTACCATGGCCAAGGCGCAAGGACAGGAAGTGAGCGAAAAAGATACGGAAGATCTGATTAGGCAGCACAAGGAGATGGCGGCAAAGAGAGATAGAGATGCTGCAGCTACACCTGCGACATATCAATGACTGTGACTGCAAAGTGCATGTGGCGCCACACATTGTACACGATGATACATGTACTGTACCTGGTGTTGTGTAAAAGTACTTGTAATTAGGCGCTGGGTATCGTTGAACTTTAATAAAATAACTGTCGCTTATGTTTGTAATGACAAAAAGTATCATGGCTCATTGTGACGTGTACTGTACTGTGATGGCAAGGCAAGGCGATAGAAACAAATGAAACAACGTAACACAGTGAACAGTGTAAACTGCACTCTAACATCACTCTGGTTGAGGTTTTTGAGAAGCTGGGATTGATTCATTCATAATGAAATTGAGAAGCAGAATTGAGAAGCAAACAATGCTTTTTTCTACCGAGAATGAATCTTGTGTAAATTTGAAATTATTTGAGAAAATCTGTCGATTTTGTGGGACAAAATCTGGGGCACAGGCAAAATACACACATACAACATACAAGTTGAAGTAGAAGAAGCAAGCTGCGAGGAGAGCGACGCGACGACGCTCCCCAGAAAAAACACCTCTGAAATGCGATTCAATTCCAAAGCCCCGTCGAACCCATTCCGTTCACAACGCAATGACAATGGCAATGGCAATGGTGCATCTTCAACATTTTTACCCGTCAGCCGCAGCAAGTTGTGGATGGGTTTCTTGTTGATTGAATTATTTTGGATCCGTCAGTATTATCGATCCTACCAGCTCCAGCACCAGCCAATGACATTGGATGTCAATGCCAATGCCAATGCCAATCATAACAACCAATTGCCAAATGCATTCATTGCCCATTTCTCCAATGATCCCATCCACGTGAGAAACAGTCAACACTCCATGAGAACAAGAAGCGACAATACCCAACCATCACCCCCAGATCCCAACAAAATGGACGTTCCAGAACCGGGATATCCCAAAGAAACGCACCTCGTCGACTACAAAACCTCAGCCTCCCAACAAGAAGTCGAAAAACACGACCGTTTCCTCATTCAAGGAATGCACTACATGAAAACCCACGATTTCGAACCCCTCTCGCGCACCATTGCCCACCACGAATCACAGCGGACGAGTCCGCCCAAGATCTGCCTCAACCTCTACCTGTGCAACCGGCGGATTCCCTACATTAATTCCCTCCTTCTGTCCCTGACGTCCTTCTCCACGTCCTCCAATGAGGAGGATCTCATCCAGCTCGCACAAGTCCACCTCCTCAACACCGAAAAGAGGCCGGAACGGCTTCATTTTCGATATATGCGGGAAAAACTCTCAAAACTGCCGTTTGTGAGCCAGGTGCACAATATCACCTACCGAGATGAGATTTATAAGAATATTACCGACCGAGAGCTGATTTTTAGGGAAATGTTTATCAGTGATGAGATTTCAGGGCTCAAGATTTGTCTGGAGAGCGGGTTGGAGTATTGCGTCATGATGGAAGAAGATGCCGTCGTTCCAGTTGATTTCATGACGCTCTTGAATCAACAGGTGATTCAGCCTCTAGAGGCCCTGAAGGAGGAAGGAGTGCTGCAGGTAGATGGTTCCGGGGGTATTTCGGTGCTGAGTCTCTATTCGTATTTCAATTTGGTGTACAAGGGGGTGCATCGCTTGCATGATCCGAGGTATGCCAAGAGGAGGTATGTGGAGGATGCCGCCACGGGGAATGCGGAACGATTTTCCAAAACGATGCCCCCTTTTCGAAATGAATATGAAATGGTTGAAAAAGAGTACATGTATGGGACTGTGGCGATGGTGTATACTCGAGCATCGGCTGAAAAACTAGTCAAATATTTGCAACAGGTTGGGGTGGATCCTATCCATAATGCGGATGAGTTTATGAATGCCAATGATTATTTTCCTGCTGAAATGGGGATTCCGAGGAAGAGTGTGGAACCAAGTTTGGTGAATCATATTGGGTATTATAGTGAGCGAATGGCGGATTTTACTGCGAATGGAATGTTTAGTCAGTTGAACACTGATTCGAGATTTATGTTTGATGCTGGTGAGGTGTGATTTCAATCGTAGTTTTTTGCAGGGAATAATAATAATGATGACAGGTTCAAAGTTCAAAGTATGCATACTGACTGTACCAGTAATATATTATAATAAGTACCAAACGTTCCATAACTTGGAGATGCGTATTCTGATCTGAAATATATATATTTCCCGTTACTATTTTAATTACACGTAATGGACCTTAGGCATTCTTATCCAGCAACGAAATAAGAATAGTTCTCAACCCGCAATTCTTTCTTTTCGGGATCAATTATTATGGTTCCCTTGGCAGCCGCTACACTATAAATATCATTCCAATCTAATCTCGCTTGTCTCTTGACAACAAAGGCATGACCTTCTAAGTCGCCTCCGCCACCTTCGTCCTCTTCGAGTTCTCTTGCGGCACCGGAATCTATCTCCCAATGATCACCGCTCACAAAGTCTCTGTCAAACATTGCTTCTATAAGCAAAATTGCAATCTCCTCTTTTGATATATCCCCATCCTCAAAGGCTTCCAGAGTCTCTTTTAGGTCCAGATCTTCAGGTTCAATCTCTTCAAAACCGTACTCTGGATGGTACTTCTCGCTCTTGAGAATTATATACGGACTCTTTGCTTCTTCAACATGACCTACGTCATTGGTTGGAAACTCATCTTCTTCTTCCTCAAATACCTCTGCATGTTCTTCAGCAGATAATTCATCCTCCTCGTTGCTCTTTGTGGCATCCAAAACTAAATCCAACGAGTCCATGTGATCAAGATCTTCCTTCTCGTCGTAATCATCTTCAGGCTCCTGTTCTGGGACATCGTTTTCGTTCTCATATTCCATGTCGTCATCGTTGTCGACTTCCTCGTATTCTTGAGATTCTGTCTTTGTCTTTACTACTTCTATACCATCTTCCATTTCTTCGTCATCTTCTTCCTCAAATGGCTCTTTAACCGATGCTTCGTCGATTTCTTCCCGTAGATCGTTTGCATTTACGTTTACGATATCAATGCTATCCATAGGCTCATCGAGTTCGAGTTCATTGGGTTCATCCTGGGAATTTGACTCTGAGTTTGAGCCAAGGAAATCATCAAGTTCATCTTCCTCAACGTGATTTGGTTCTTCACCCTCATCAGAACCGAAAGAAAAATCGTCATCGTCCTCATCCACGAAGGGCGCGGGAGAAATTTGTGCTGCTGGCGTTGGTTCATCTATGGGTTCGTCGACTGGTTCGCCGTCGTCTTCAGGTTCGTCGGCCGCAATTTCTTCATACTCGGATTCTTGCACATCCTCGGATTTCTTTTCCAAATCGTCCAGGAAAGCTAAGGTATCATGCGTCTTTAGCTCATTATATTCTTCCGGCGGAGACTCTCGCACATTTTCTTTCTTCGGCTCAGGCAAGAGTTCTTCTTCGTCCTCCTCCTCGTATTGCACAGCTGCTACAGCTGACACAGATTCAATGAAACATTCAGGTTTAGGAGCAGATCCAGTGCTCTTCTTACTTGCAATGCTCTTCTTACTTGCCACACTTCCTGAATCCTGAGGAGGACCCTTCACACTCGGGCCCAAGGAAGCCTCAAAAGAATCGGACCCAAAGGAAAGCTCGTCGTCATCATCAAATGTTAATACTTGTCGTGGAGGCGCGGGTTTACGTACGGGTGCGGGTTTCCGTACAGGTGCGGGTGCGGGTGCAGGTGCTCGTTTACGTACGGGTGCTCGTTTCGGCTCCATCGCCCTCTTGGGTGCAGGCGAGGGCGCTGGTTTTGGTCCTCTTTCATTTACCTTTCTTAAAATAGACGTAGCAGCACTTCTCTCAGATGATCGCATTGTATTATGTTGGTTGGGATATGCTGAGGATGAATTCATAGTCGTGTTCGACCTTGCAGTTTTGATACTAGTTGCTGCAGAACGTGTTGTCGTCATTGATCGAGTTGAGGCCACAGACCGACTAGCACTTCTAGCAGATGTAGATGATCTAACGGAGCGAGCAGACGCTGCGGTATGTGTCGAGCGGGCGGATCTTGCTGTATTGGTAGACCGTACTGATTTTGAAGAGCTTACTGAGCGATCTCGTGACGATTCGGAGAAATGACTCCTGCCTGACTGAGCTGATGGTGAGGTGAGGTACTTACTGACTCCATAGGAGGGCGTGTTGCGACTGGTCGACCTTTGTCTCGGCGACTTCTTAATTATAGGTTTTGGCTGTGAATAGGTAGACGAATAGCCACGAGATGAATAGCTACGAGATGATGATCTGTCGGGAGAAATTGGACGAGAATTGCTCTTCTTCTTCTTTTGCTTGGACGATTGTGTCTCCGTTCTAGATAGACGTTCGAAGAAACTAGATTTTGTTTCCGTCGTTCGACTCGACCTAGTACTGCGCACACTCCTTGCACTCTTTGCACTCCTTGCACTCATCCCATTCCTCGCACTACAGGTCGGCGAAGGCTCTACATGACCATATCCTTCATATCCTTTGTGCTCAATCTTACCCTTCATTTTAGCGGATGCATATGTTTCCGTGTTGCTCATGCGATCCCAGAATGCCGAGCTGCCGGGTGCAGTCCTTGAAGTCCTTGTACTTCTTGCACTCCTTGTGCTCCCAACGGATTTTCCTCTTGACGGATGCCTGGTAGGTGTCTTCTTGGGAGAAGTATCAATTAATCCCTTCATTTTCGCTGAAGCAAATGTTTCAGTGTATGCCATGCGTTCAAAGAAAGCATTCGAAGTTTTCCGAGATTGACCTTTGTTTTTTTTGTGCTCTGCGACTTTCCCCTTCATCGAGGCAGTAGCATATGTTTCGGTATTGGCAAGACGATCAAATATTTTAGGGGATACAAGCCTGGAAGAAGACGAACTTGCGGATCGGATGGAAGGGGCGCTGTCAGTGTTGATGTTATACGTATACTTGGCTCTGCCTCTGGTGTTGCTACTACGAGGACTGTTCCTTCTAGTAAAAGACGCCTTTGTTTCTTGTGTCGAGAGACGTTCGAAAACGCCATGGTATCCACCTTTCAAATTCCCCTCATCGTAAGCACTCATAGTCGCCTGAAATGTTCAACGGCAGAACAGCAAAATTGAAATTAGGATCTCTGGGTTTGGAACGATTTTTTGTGTTGCTTCCAATTATTCCTTTTCTCGAGATATATAATTTTAAGTTGTTCCTTTCGGGGCCTCGCACCAATGGATTGTGTTGGTTGAGTATCTGTCGATATTTTTATTGTACCGGTAGTTGCATCTATCCCTTGGTTGTATCGCATACAGGCATTGGGTGGGCAGAGAGAGGAGAGAGGTACTTACTGTCTTACAAAAACAGCGAGGAGTTTGAGTCGCGACAACGAGAAAAAAAGAGTCATAGATTTTCCTGAGAACGGATTTTTTCATTTTCAAGTGTGTGCCGCGGGTGTTGGTGTCAATTTTGTTAACGGGATTTATTCATGTCCTGTAAGACAATGGCGTTAGGGTATTGTATGTAGCGGGGCCGTGGCTGGCATGGCGTGCGCGCTAGAGAAGGGGTATACAAATTAGAGACTGTCTTCTGACCCCCCAATATGACATGACATCAAAAAGATCACAAACAAAGCAACCAAGCCCCAAAAAACGTGTTCAAAAAGATACCTTTTCTCAAGTCACTTGATTTATTATATATTCTGTGCAAACTCATACATAAAAATGAAAATCTCTCTCATCTTTGCACTATTCTTGACTGGGGTTGACCGTAGCAACGCATTTGCACCCTCCAAATCGACAGCATTGAAAAGATCATCACCTCCACTATTCTCAAAATCCAATGAAGATGATTTACAAACCAATACACCACGTAGTGTCAATCAAATGAACGATTCCCTTATTTCGGCACGTACCGCAAGAATCGCAATGCCACTTGCTGCTATCCTGTCGCTAGCTCTACCAAAAGCAGCCCTCGCAAAAGCGAGCTCGTCTCAGTTTGATGCCACCATCAAAACATATTTTCCAGGCTCGATCCCCTCTACTACTGTCTTGCTACGGGTGCAATCAACTCTCCGTAAGCGTCAGTATCTTCCTTATAACACCCTTCTAGCTACATCTCTGAGTTCGGATGAGATAGTGAATACTCCTGCATCCATCATCAATCTATTGAGAAATAAATTGTCAGAGAGCAAGGATGGGGGAGTTTATTCTCTTGGTGGCTTGGGAGGTATTCCATTTACTGGCGATGCTGGGATGGATGATTTGTTGTCGCATGCTCCAAAGGATGGAAAGATTGTAATTCTATTTGGCTCTCAGGTAAGTACAATTGAATCACATGTGTACGTCCTATACATGTTGAGATAATGTCATTAAAACCGCTGATTGATGTGTGCACCGAACAGGTTGGTATCAATAAAGATGGTAAGGTGGGGATGGTCGAGAGAATCGGAACAGAAGATTATGGGTCAGACGAAGCTTGTGGTGCTGTTGTCAGGGCTTATAAAAACATTATGGGTGGAAAGGAAACATCATCAGGAGGGTTTAATTTGGAAGAGGATTACATCGTAAGTTTGTTGAGAAGAATGCCCTTGAAAGAGTACCAAAGCAAAGGCGGAGACAACTACGCCATTGCAAAGATAACGGAAAATTTGTATGGAGTTATTGCAGAGTTAATTCAGAAAGAAATTTTGGGAACAATTGCAAAAAAAACTAACTTTTGGGATAGAGTAACTGAAGTAACAATGATGGGCGGTATAGTCATCAACAGTGGGCATGGGAGTGGAACTGATGGTGGGGACGATTACTTTCAGCCGTTGATGATGAAAACTCTTGTCAGAGGAGGAGAAGTTGATTTATATAAGGAAGTATTTGGAGATTTAAGCACTCCTGTCAACTAATCGTTTTACAAAACCCTAATTTTGATTTCCTGACTTTAGAGCGACCCGAAAATATTCAGACAAATAGTACGAGGTGGTGGTGTACCGGTATGTAGGAGAAACAAATCTCACAATGTAATCGCAATCAATTTGATTTATATATGAACTCACTACAGTATATCAACAGCACAAATGTATTATATTAAAACTTATAATATAGATATGGATGGCATTGAAGACAAATAATCGGTATTCACTCTTGCATGAATGGCATCAATTGACTTTGACGTAATGAACGCAAGAGGAACCTTCACATAAGGCACATATAATTTTATTTTCCAAATGTCGTGACACATTTTGAAAACTGTTCTGTTCACAATCGAACAGTTAAGTATTGTCCACTTGACCTTTCCCACTGATCAAGTAAAAACAGGTTGAAAGAGAAGGACCCCCCGGTAAGCTTTAAGCTTGCTTACGAGACTTATCCTCTATGTCAACGTCCCCTTGATCCATTAAAAGATGGACCTCGTCGAATGGCAGCGATGATTCCTCTCCCCCATCGGTGCCTTCGGATTTAAATTTGTGGTCGTCCTCATCCCGGGAATCTAGTGACTTCAGGCCTTGAAAAATGGTACTGCAGTTTCCTGGTGATTGATCTTGCCAATGATGGGGGGATGTTTGATCAAAGGCGGACACATCCGATGAGCATGTTGTGGTGCAAGTGGGTGTCCCAAAGGATTGTGTTGTAATGGAGGCTGATGGTTGTCTCCCTACTTGACAGGAAGTAGGGGGGCATGGAAAAGAAATTTCTGCTGTGCGCTTACGGTGGCGTCTTGGTATAGGGCGATTTATATCGCGGCTAGAAGATGCCGTATCACGAGGAGCGATAAATGTTTGGGCAGCAGGCGGTAGGTTTTGATGGAGTTGAGAGAATTCGAATGAATTATGAATAATTGGTACAGTTGCTTCATGTTCTGAACTGGAAATACGAGAATCAGAATTCTCTTCCATTTCCAGTTCCATTGCTGCAGCAAATATTTCTGTTGATGCATCAGAACCTCCATATGTATGATGACGAAAGTGAGTGGCACGCCTTGGCCTCAACCATTCGACTGGGATTTGGTTTCCACTACTGTTAACTGGATTTGGCAATGCTGCGACTGACGCAGCAATACATTCCATGCAAGAACAACTATCTGACGAAAGCTGGTGCCGAATTGGGGAGAGATCGATAGGTTGATACCTATTAGAGTCGGTGAGCCTGGAGAACCTAGGTTTCAGAGCTATCCTTGGTACAGGCACTATATCATCGAAACTGCTAGTTCTCCGTCTTCCCCTTCGAACAGTTTCGCGGTTGAGTGACAAATTGTAGCTTAGTCTTGAAAAGGTTGTTGTGGAAGACTGACCCAGTATCGGGCGGTGATGTCTCATCACTGGGAAGTCAAGTAATGCTGCTGTCCTCGCAATGAATATATTGTTGTCATTGGAATCACCATCACCATCATGGTTGGTGTCAATGTTTACATGACTCGGCATCACGCCTATTTCCTCCTGCTGAACTTGTTGAAACTGCATTCCTGGCGGTGACATCATTGGCCGATCAGGCGACTCCCGCCAGGGTGTTTCAGGAATAGACCCATCACTGCTGTGGGAAGATTCCATCTGCCCTTGTTGTGTGCAATTCGACACAAAGTGTCACTCTATGATAATGAATTCAAATTGAAATGCATTTTTACAAATTTGCCGAAAAAGTTGCGAAAAATCAACAAATACAAGACTCATAAGTTGGTTTAGCACGAATGGTTATGTTTATCCTCATCCATGAAAATTGAAAATTCAATAAATTTTGGTCGTAGAAATGTCACACGCGGGGCCACCAGACAAAAGTCCTTCCATCGTACGTGCGTGTTATTGTTCTTCAAAATGCTGGGAGATGCGGGAAAGTTGATTTAGTCAAATCATTTATAGCCTACAAACTCATTAACCATCAAACTAGAATCGACCTTCTTGCGATTTTTATAGACATCGATACATACTATTGGGGTCTGCAAAGTGGTATGGTTCAATTCCTCTTGGTTCTCGAGTTTATACCCATACAACTACAGGGTAAAGTGCCATAA